>Ga0214919_10006526_pt1 | contig 16024 bp, 18 predicted proteins | sample LL1503_MetaG_FD_177994 | JGI IMG/M metagenome (GOLD analysis project Ga0214919, IMG submission 177994) | Freshwater microbial communities from Lake Lanier, Atlanta, Georgia, United States - LL-1503 | ecosystem: Environmental > Aquatic > Freshwater > Lake | place: USA: Georgia | collected... | reverse complement strand
GTGTCGTCAGTCCCCACAAATTCGCAGAATGAAGTTCCTACTATGGCAAAAACGGGAATTGTGGCGAGTTTGAAAGCCTATGTTGCGCTAACAAAGCCGCGCATTATTGAGTTACTTTTAGTTACCACCATTCCCACAATGTTTTTGGCTGCCGATGGTTTTCCCGAGTGGAAGCTCGTTTGCGCGACAGTGTTGGGTGGCACACTAGCGGCCGCAGGTTCGAATGTTTTGAACTGTTATCTAGATCGCGACATTGATGCCTTAATGCATCGCACGGCTCATCGGCCGTCTGCCACAGGGCAAATTTCGGGAACTCGCATTTTGCTTTTTGGCGCGGCACTTTCAATTGCATCGTTCGCCTTGCTTTGGTTTACGGTTAATCCGCTTTCAGCGTGGTTAGCGCTTGGTGCGATCGCGTTTTATGTAATCGGTTACACAATGTTGCTGAAGCGCCGAACACCACAAAACATTGTTTGGGGCGGGGCAGCAGGATGCATGCCGGTTCTTATTGGTTGGTCAGCGGTGAAAAATGAATTGTCACTGGCACCGTTAGTTTTATTCTTAATTATTTTCTTCTGGACTCCGCCGCATTACTGGCCATTGTCCCTTCGTTATCGTGAAGATTATGCACGGGCCGATGTACCGATGCTTCCTGTTGTTGCGGACGATAAAAAGGTAGCTCAGCAAATCATTCTTTATTCGTGGGTTTTGGTTGCTGTTTCTTGGACACTTAACTTGGCAGCCGACATGTCTTTTGTTTACGACATTGTTGCCATGACACTTGGCGGGCTCTTCTTGGCGGAGGCGTACGGACTTCGAGGCCGAGTTCGAGCCGGAGCCGAAGACGTCAAGCCAATGCGCCTATTCCATTGGTCGATAACTTACTTGTCACTTTTGTTCTTGATGATCGGACTAGATCCGTTCGTTAAACATTGGCTGGCGAAGTAGCTATACCTTTTGGTTGCACAGTCAGCGCATATAAATACAACACGCTAATCCAAAGCAAGCAAGCGCCAAGAACGTGCACAGCCACTAGTACCCAAGGCAATCCAGTGAAGTATTGGATGTAGCCGATTGCACCTTGTCCAAGGCCAACTGCCATAACAATTAGTGATCGCTTTAAGAAAATGCGAGGCGACTCATTTGCTAACACAGCAACGATTAGGCCGATAACCAAACCGAAAAAGAATTGCACAGCTGTTGAATGCACATGTGTGATTGTTACTGGGTCAATCCCTATTCGAGGGACATCAGCAGTATCGCCTGCGTGTGGTCCAGTTCCTGTTACAAAAGTGCCAAGCACAATAATCAAAAGTGTTAGTGCAGTGATTGCCTGGATCAAATATCTCACTGGCTTAGCAACAACTGTTTCTGTCACTTCATCTGGTTCGACTGCTCGAACGAGCAGTGCTACGGAAACAGCAATCAAGCTCATCGAAACTAAAAAGTGTGCAGCAACTGTTAGCGGGTTTAATCCGGTGAGAACTGTGATTCCACCTAGAACTGCTTGGGCCAGGATTCCTAGAACAACTGCGATTGCAAGTTTTGTTAAATGTTTGCGCCTAGCCAAGCCGGCACTGACTCGTTGACGGTTAATTAGGAGCACAGTTATGAACGCTCCTATAGCGATTAACATCAAAGCGCCGGTCAGCATCCGGTTGCCGAATTCAACATATTTGTGCCAAGACTGCGTTTGGGTGCTGGTAGGGGTGATTGAACCAGGCACACATTCTGGCCAGGTTGGGCAGCCAAGCCCTGAGGATGTGACCCGGACGAGTGCTCCAGTTACCACAATTGCGGTTTGGGCCACCAGATTGGCTCGAAGGATTACTAGTTGCCATCGGGTTAAAGTCGAGTTCACACCGCAAGCCTACTCAGTGCTCGAGTTGGCCAACACTCGAGAATTCCCCCAGTTAGCGGTATTTCAGGAAATACGCAACAATGGAGTTGTGAAATTAACTAGTTCGGGCGCAGGCAATGTTGGCCGCGCACTTTTGCAGCAGGGTGCCATGACACCGGTTGCACTGGCCGAACTCTTGAACTTAACCAGCGCAGCAATTCGCAAACATCTCGACACCCTGACTGAACAAGGTTTGGTTGAATTCAGCGAGCGAGCCCCATATGGACCAGGTGCACTAACTAGTAGTCGTGGTCGAGGGCGTCCATCTCGCGTTTTCTCGCTGACAGCTAAAGGTCGCGCAACGTTTGGACAACACGAACAAAGTACCGCGCTAACCGCTGTGAAGTTTCTAGAAAAAACAGCTGGTGAAGATGCAGTGGTCGCATTCGCAGAGCAACTAGCCAAAGCCTTCGCTGATAAACACCCAGAGATTCGCGAATTTGGCACATTACCCGAGCGTGTTGAAGCCCTTGTCTTGGCGCTGAATGTTGATGGGTATGCATCAGACATCACGCAAGGTCTGGGGGACTCAACACAGATTTGTCAGCATAACTGCCCAATCGGCGAGGTGGCAGCAGAATTTCCGCAGGTATGCGAAGCAGAACGCGCAATGTTCTCAGACTTGCTTGGCGTGCATGTAACTCGTCTAGCCACCATTGCCAAAGGCAATCCAATTTGTACCACCATGGTTCCAAACAATCGAAGGGAAACCGCATGACAACCCAACAAGAACATCTAGATGCCTTAGGCAACTACGATTTCGGCTGGCACGATACCGATACCGCAGGAGCTAACGCGCGTCGTGGTATCAATGAGGAAGTTGTTCGCAACATCTCGGCACTTAAAAACGAGCCCGAGTGGATGCTAGATCTTCGTCTGCGCGGGTTGAACCTATTTGGCAAAAAGCCAATGCCTAACTGGGGAAGCGACCTAAGTGGAATTGATTTCGACAACATCAAGTACTTCGTTCGGTCAACTGAGAAGCAGGCATCAAGCTGGGAAGATCTGCCTGACGATATTAAGAACACTTACGATCGTCTTGGCATCCCAGAGGCCGAAAAGCAGCGCCTAGTTTCTGGTGTAGCTGCCCAGTACGAAAGTGAAGTTGTTTACCACAAGATTCGTGAAGATCTTGAAGAGCAAGGCGTTATCTTTGTGGATACCGACACTGGTCTGCGTGAGCACGAAGAACTCTTCCGCGAATACTTCGGCACCATCATTCCGGTTGGCGACAACAAGTTTGCTGCGCTCAACACATCGGTGTGGTCTGGTGGATCGTTCATTTATGTACCAAAGGGCGTGCATGTAGACATTCCATTGCAGGCTTATTTCCGCATCAACACCGAGAACATGGGACAGTTCGAACGCACCCTGATCATCGTGGACGAAGGCGCATATGTGCATTACGTCGAAGGTTGTACCGCACCGATTTACAGCAGTGATTCGCTGCACTCTGCGGTTGTAGAAATCATCGTGAAGAAAGGCGCACGTTGCCGTTACACCACTATCCAGAACTGGTCTAACAACGTGTACAACCTAGTTACCAAGCGTGCTGTAGCGCATGAAGGTGCAACCATGGAATGGGTTGATGGCAACATCGGCTCAAAGGTAACCATGAAGTACCCAGCTATTTGGTTGCAGGGCCCACATGCAAAAGGTGAGACGCTTTCGATCGCATTCGCTGGTGAAGGTCAGCATCAGGATGCCGGCGCCAAGATGGTGCACGCGGCTCCGTTCACATCATCATCAATCATCAGCAAGTCTGTCGCTCGAGGTGGAGGCCGTACTTCTTACCGCGGTTTGATCCAGGTTCTTGAAGGTTGCCATGGTTCAAAGAGCACAGTTAAGTGTGATGCTTTGCTAGTTGATGACATTTCTCGTTCAGATACTTACCCATATGTTGATGTTCGCGAAGACGATGTTTCACTTGGTCATGAAGCTTCGGTTTCAAAGGTGTCTGAAGATCAGTTGTTCTACTTGATGTCCCGCGGCATGAATGAAGACGAAGCTATGGCCATGATTGTGCGCGGGTTCGTCGAGCCAATTGCTCGTGAACTTCCAATGGAATATGCACTTGAACTAAATCGACTAATTGAACTACAAATGGAAGGCGCGGTTGGTTAAGCGTGAGCGCAGTAACAGAACACGAAGTTAGTTTGGTTCCACCAGCTGATCATTCGCCAACCATCATTTCATTGGATGTCACTGATTTCCCAGTGCCAACTGGTCGTGAAGAAGAATGGCGATTTACTCCGCTTAAGCGATTGGGTGGCCTGCATGAAGCAACGACCCCAAGTGGCAGCGCTCTTGCAATTGACGCAGTTGTAACAGACGGCGTCGCATTTAATGCAAGCGATGCGAAAACCGCAGATCGTCGCGGATTTACTGATCGAGTATCTGCAGCCGCTTGGGCTCAGATTGCCACTGTTGCATCAGTAACTGTTCCTGCCAATGCTCAGGTTGCTACTGCGCAGATGGTAACTGTCACCGGTTCAGGCGCTCACCAGTACGGACAGATTGATGTAACTGCTGGTGCGCATTCAAAATCAGTAGTCATTCTGAATCATGTTGGTTCGGGCACGAGTGCAATTAACTTGGACATCAATGCTGCCGATGGCGCTCATTTGACTGTTGTTTCAGTTCAAGACTGGGCAGACGATGCAACTCACGTTGGACAGCATCGAATCACAGTTGGTCGCGATAGTTCGGTTAAGCATGTGCTTGTGACACTTGGCGGAGATCTAGTTCGCATTTTGCCTAGCGTGCATTACACAGCACCAGGCGGATCTGTTGACCTAATCGGTTTGTACTTTGCGGGCCCAGGTCAGCATGCTGAACAGCGCCTATTCGTTGACCACAGTGTTGAGAATTGCCGCAGTAACGTTATGTACAAAGGTGCGCTGAATGGTAAAGATGCGCACACTGTTTGGGTTGGCGATGTACTTATTCGTTCAAATGCAATTGGTACCGACACATACGAAATCAACCGTAACTTGGTTCTCAGCGATGGTGGCCGCGCAGACTCTGTGCCAAACCTTGAAATCGAAACCGGTGAAATCACTGGCGCAGGTCACGCAAGCACAACAGGTCGTTTTGATGACGAGCAACTGTTCTACTTGGAATCACGTGGTATCCCGGCCGACGAAGCTCGTCGCCTAGTCCTGCGTGGATTCTTTGAAGACTTGTTAAATCAGATTGCAGTTCCAGAAATCAACGACACAGTGCGCGAGCGTCTGGAGACCAAACTTGCAGGTGGCGCGTAATGTCTCACACTGCAGTTGTTGGTCACGTCTCAGATTTCATTGATGGTAAGCCGCACAAAGTAACGGTTGACGATCACGATGTATGCGTCGTGCAAGTTGCCGGCGAACTTCATGCCATCGACGATTTGTGCTCACATGCTGAAGTTTCACTTAGTGAAGGCGAAGTTATCAATTGCACTATCGAATGCTGGATGCATGGTGCAACTTTCGACCTCAAGACCGGCGAGCCATTAGGTCCGCCAGCAACCGGCCCTGTGCAGGTGCACACAGTCACACTTTCCGAAGGTGACAACCCAGAAGTTCAAGTTACCCTCAACGAAGCTAGGAGATAGCAATGTCAGTATTAGAAATCAAAAACCTTCAGGTGCAGGTTAGTACCGATGACGGTCCGAAAGATATCCTTCGCGGTGTCGATCTAACCGTTCGCTCAGGCGAAACACACGCACTTATGGGACCTAACGGCTCAGGTAAATCAACGCTTGCTTACGCAATTGCTGGGCATCCAAAGTACGACATCGTTGGCGGCACAGTAACTCTTGACGGCGCAGATGTTTTGGAAATGAGCGTTGACGAGCGTGCACGCGCTGGCATGTTCCTTGCTATGCAGTACCCAGTTGAAGTGCCAGGCGTTTCAATGTCTAACTTCCTTCGCACCGCGGTAACCGCAGTTCGTGGTGAAGCACCGAACCTGCGCAACTGGATTAAAGAAGTGAAAACCGCCATGGGCGACTTACAGATTGACGAAGTTTTCGCTGAACGCAGCGTTAACGAAGGCTTCTCGGGTGGCGAGCGCAAGCGTGCCGAAATTTTGCAACTTGAACTATTGCAGCCAAAGATTGCAATCTTGGACGAGACAGATTCAGGTCTAGATGTTGACGCCCTTCGGGTTGTATCTGCAGGTATCAATCGCGTGATTGAAACTGGTAATACCGGCGTTCTTTTGATTACCCACTTCACTCGCATTCTTAGCTACGTAAAGCCAGACTTCGTTCATGTGTTCTTTGAAGGTCGCATCGTTCGTCAGGGTGGACCTGAACTAGCTGCCGAGATCGAAGCGAACGGTTACGCGCAGTACGTAACTGCCTAAATATGTCGTTATTGGATGTCGCAACACTCCGCAAAGATTTTCCAATCTTGTCGCGGACTGTTCGCGACGGCAAAAACCTTATTTATTTAGATAGTGGAGCCACTTCACAAAAGCCTACGTCGGTTCTAGATGCTGAGCGCAATTTCTACGAAACACACAACGCTGCTGTACATCGCGGAGCTCATCAGCTAGCTGAAGAAGCAACCGTTGCATTTGAAAATGCTCGGGCTAACATTGCCGGGTTCATTGGCGCACAAACAAATGATGTTGTGTTCACCAAGAATGCAACCGAAGCGCTGAATCTAGTCGCTTACAGTTTCTTGAATGCAACATTGAAATCACTTACAGGAGCTCCGCTACCTGCAGGTTCCGAATGTTTTGTGCTCAGCGCTGGTGACGAAATTGTGGTTACCGAGATGGAACATCATTCCAACCTGGTGCCATGGCAAGAGCTATGTGCAAAGACTGGTGCTGTGCTGAAATGGATCGGCCTTACTGACGATGGTCGGTTGAATTATGCCGACCTAGATACAGTGATAACTTCACGAACTAAGGTCGTCAGTTTCACGCATCAATCAAACTTGCTGGGCACAATCAACGATGTTGCCAAGATAAGTGCCGCTGCACGCGCAGTGGGCGCAATCGTTGTGTTAGATGCGTGCCAGAGCATTCCGCACATGCCGGTCTCAGTTACAGAACTCGATGTGGACTTCATTGCTTGGAGCGGCCACAAAATGCTAGGTCCAATGGGTATTGGTTGCCTGTGGGGTCGAAAAGAATTACTGGCCAGCATGCCCCCATTTATTTCTGGCGGCTCGATGATTGAAACTGTAACAATGGAATCATCAACTTACGCAGCGCCACCACAGCGCTTTGAAGCTGGTGTGCCAATGGCTGCTCAGGCTGTGGCACTATCTGCCGCTGTTGATTACTTACAGGCAATTGGCATGGACAAAGTTGCCGCGCATGAACATGAGCTAACTCAGGCCACTATTGCTGCTCTGAGCGCAATTGACGGGGTACGAATTATTGGCCCAACCAATTCGCACGAGAGGGGCTCCGCAGTCTCATTCGTTGTCGATGGCATTCACCCACACGATGTTGGTCAGGTCTTGGATAGCCTCGGAATTGCAGTTCGGGTTGGACATCATTGTGCTTGGCCGGTTTGCCGTCGTTACGACGTTCCGGCTACAACGCGGGCAACTTTCTACATCTATAACGACTTAAATGATGTCCAAGCATTAGCAGATGGCATTAAGCAAGCACAAGAGTTTTTCGGGAGCAACTGATGCAATTAGAGCAGATGTATCAGGAAATCATCCTGGACCATTACAAACGGCCACACGGTAAAGGCCTAGCCGAAACTTTCAACGCTGAAGTGCATCATGTGAATCCAACCTGCGGCGATGAAATCACACTTCGAATCACGCGTGACCCAGCTGACAGTTCAAAACTGTTAGTTAGTTACGAAAACCAGGGATGTTCTATTAGTCAGGCTTCGGCATCGATCTTGTTTGACCAGCTGAACGATCAAACTCTGGCAACTGGTGAACAAGCGGTAGATCACATTGTGGCAATGTTGCAGAGAGTGGAAGAGCCGAACGAAGACATTTTAGGCGATGGCATTGCGTTGGTAGGAGTTGCTCAATATCCCGCTAGGGTTAAATGTGCGCTACTGGCGTGGATGGCTTGGAAAGATGCAGCAATTCAGGCACTAGGCCAAGAAGTATCAACAGAAGGTGAAAAATGACGATGGAACCAATGCTTTCCGAAGACGTTATGGAATTGATGCGCGATGTTGTCGACCCCGAATTGGGTATCAACGTGGTTGATCTTGGTTTGGTTTACGACGTTGAAGTTGATGAAGCCAATGTAGCCACCATTAACATGACGCTTACTTCTGCTGCTTGCCCGCTGACTGATGTGATTGAAGACCAAACTCGCGCAGCGCTCGATGGTCATCTTTCGGATTTCAAATTGAACTGGGTTTGGATGCCGCCCTGGGGTCCAGACAAAATCACTGACGATGGACGCGAAATGTTGCGCGCTCTTGGGTTCAACATCTAATTAGATGTACAAACTCTTCTTTCCTCTGTTGCGCTAATGCCTTTGCATTAGTAATTTTTCGTTTCCACCAACAGAGGCTTTTTCATGATTCAAGTTACAGATGTCGAACTGCGTGCGGGCGCTGAGCTGTTGCTCGGTAATGCCACCTTCCGAATTGATTCCGGCGACAAAGTGGGTCTAGTCGGGCGCAATGGCGCAGGTAAAACCACGCTTACAAAAGTACTGGCTGGTCAAACTCTGCCAGCGGCAGGGCAGGTTGCCTCTGGTGGCACAGTTGGATACCTGCCCCAAGATCCACGCACCGGCGATTTAGATGTGCTGGCCCGCGATCGTATTTTGAGTGCGCGTGGATTAGACACCATCATCACTCGCATGCGCCAACTTGAACTAGACATGGCAAGTGAAGACTCGGCGGTTCAAGACAAAGCAATGCGCAAATACAGCACGGCAGAGGCAGAGTTCCAAACTGCTGGCGGCTACGCGGCCGAGAGTGAGGCTTCATCGCTTGCGGGAGCGCTTGGCTTGTCGCCAACCGTTCTGGGTCAACCGTTAAATACACTCTCCGGTGGTCAGCGTCGTCGGATTGAACTTGCCCGCATCCTGTTCAGTGGGGCTGACACACTTCTGCTTGATGAGCCAACTAACCACCTTGATGCTGACTCGATTGCTTGGCTACGAACATTTCTGGCCAATCATTCGGGTGGATTGATCGTTATTAGTCACGATGTTGAACTGCTCGAAGCCACGGTAAATCGAGTTTTCCACTTAGATGCTAACCGTCAGGTTATTGATGTTTACAACGTTGGCTGGAAGAAGTATCTGGAAGCGCGCGAACTCGATGAACGTAGGCGTAAACGTGAACGCGCCAACGCCGAGCGCACGGCAACTGCCTTGCAGTTCCAGGCCGACAAGATGCGAGCAAAAGCCAGTAAAGCCAAAGCTGCGCAAAGTATGCAAAAGCGTGCAGCCAAGTTGATGGATGGTCTTGAAGCTGAACGTGCTTCAGATAAGGTTGCAAAACTTCGATTCCCAACTCCTGCGCCATGTGGCAAGACTCCACTTATGGCTACGGGACTAAGTCGTTCATACGGCTCGCTCGAAATTTTCACAGATGTGGATTTAGCGATTGACCGCGGTTCCAAAGTTGTGATCTTGGGCCTCAACGGCGCGGGTAAGACAACTCTGCTTCGAATTTTGGCTGGTGTGGATCAACCTGATACTGGTCAGCTGGAACCTGGGCACGGGTTGAAGATTGGGTACTACGCGCAGGAACACGAAACTCTGGATGAAGAGCGCACAGTGCTCGAAAACATGGCATCTGCTTCGGGCAATCTAAACGATGCACAGATACGAAGTGTGCTTGGCTCGTTCCTATTTTCTGGTGATGCAGTTAGCAAACCAGCAGGGGTACTTTCGGGTGGAGAAAAGACACGCCTAAGTCTGGCAATGCTAGTTGTCGGTTCGGCAAACGTACTCTTGCTTGACGAACCAACTAACAACCTCGATCCTGCTAGTCGCGCAGAAATCCTAGACGCACTGCGAACTTTTGAAGGTGCAGTTGTCTTGGTTACTCACGATGAAGGCGCGGTTACCGCACTGGAACCAGAGCGTGTGTTGTTGCTTCCTGATGGTGTTGAAGATTTATGGAATCAGAGCTACCTAGATCTAATTTCGCTTGCATAAAAAATGCCCGAGAACTAATTCTCGGGCATTTTCTGAAGAGTCACTATTAGTCGCGATTGAGAATCGCCAGCAAACGAAGTAGCTCGGTGTATAGCCACACAAGCGAAACAGTAAGACCAAATGCCAAACGCCAAGATTCACGCTGTGGAATTCCTTGTGCTACAGCTTGAGTGATTACTTCGAAATCCATCACAAGTGAGAACGCAGCAAGACCTACCCCAAATACGCAAAGTAGAAGTCCAAGCTGACCAACGCCGTAAAATCCCCAACCGTCGCCTACCTTGAAGAACATGCCAGCAACCATCGATGCAATAGCAATCGCCAAGTAAGAGAACATTGCAACAGTAAACATCTTCATGAAGCGGCCATTGACCTTGATGATTTTTGACTGATACAGCACCAACATGATGGCAAATACCGACATGGTTCCGATTAGAGCTTGCTGTGCGATGCCAGGGCCATAGGCGATGTCCATCCAACGGCTGATAGCACCAAGTGCTACACCTTCGGCAGCTCCGTAAAGCAGAACTAACGCAGGGGAGACCTGTTTCTTGAATGAGTTCACAAGTGAGAGCACAAATGCCACACCGAATGCGATTAAGGCCAATGTTTGGTTAGTTTCCGCAGTAATCCAACCGTAGGCGGCGCCGACTACAACTAAGCCGAAAATCTTGGCTGTATTTGTTATGACGTCTACAAGTGTTGCCTGGCCAGCTAGCTGACCGCCATTTACAATTCGAGCGAGTTCCTCATCTGATACCACCGGTGCTTTGATGTTACGTAAGACAGGGTTGCGTGAACTCATCTATGTTTCTCCTTGAGAAGTAGGGGTTATTGCTCAGACTATACCCAGAGATATTGGCTACCTAACATCTCAAGTGGTTGTTTTTTTATCACGATCTTGTAATTCTTTTCGCACTAGAACGCCCCAGCCGATTAGGGTCATTATTGCAAAGAAAATCCATTGCAGAGCGTAAGAGCGGTGTGGTCCTTCGGTAATTTCCGGAGCTGGAATGGACTGCAAATCGCTCGTGGTTGATTGCGGACTACTAGCTGTCAGTTCAAGATAAGCGTTTGAAATGTGAACTGTGCCGGGCAAGACTTCGTCAGGGTGCACGCCATCAACTTGAGTGGTGGGCAAATCTGTGGGGCGAGGCTTGGTGCGCGGGGTGACAATGCGGGCGCGACCAAGAATTTCAACTGGGCCAGTTGGGGGACTTAGTACGCTAGGGGTGCTCAAGGCAGAATCCGTTGCAGCGGTCCAGCCACGGTTGACCAAAATCGTGAGTCCGCTAGTTGACTTGAAGGGTGTAATCACCCAAAAACCCAAATTGGATTCGAATGCTTGCTTGCGAACCAGGACTTGCTTATTAGTTAACCAAATGCCCACGACATCAATGCGACGCCATTCATAAGTTCTATCGATTGTGTTTTTGCCCGACCCGGTAGAAATAATTTCCTCGAGTATCGCTGGGTCCAGAGCCTGATTTTTGATAATCACAGAATTGTAGGTTTCGCGCTGATGTAAGCGGCGCCATTGCCATTGCGATAGTTCCCAAAAAGCGGGTTGAAGCAGTAGTGCAACAACTGTGAGTGCTATCCACTTAGGAGTTAGCAGAAATTTGAGCACATCTCAAGGTTACTGTGCTGAATCGTTGGAGCTGTTAATTGCCTTACGTGAACTTTTAGCGAACATGGATGGCATTGAAACCATTCCACGTTCTCGACCTGCATTTGCGATTACAACTGAGAAATACGGCAACAAAATAGCGCCGGCTACCAAAATCCAGCGAAGAGTTCCATGTGTGATGATCGCCAAAACAAAGCACAGAGTGCGCAGACCCATGCCAATTAGATAACTGCGCTGGCGGGACTTCTGGTCGTTAGATGTTCCCGATTGCACGTTTGTGATTGCGTACACTTCTGGTTCAGTTGCCATAAGTCACCCCCTGGATAGTTTCTATACCTCTAGGCTACTTTCATAACCACTAATCAGCATCTGGGAGTAAAAATGGCAGATCGTACATATCGCATTACTGAAATCGTAGGAACTTCGCCAGAGAGCGTGGATAAAGCCATACGCAATGGGATAAAGCGAGCATCGGAAACTCTGCGGCACCTTGACTGGTTCGAAGTAACCGAAATTCGTGGCAACATCACTGAAGGTGACATTGCTCACTTTCAGGTCGGGATGAAGATTGGTTTTCGGCTAGAAGACGCTTAACCCTTATCCAATCGGCTGATTCTTTGCGCCTGCCACTAATCTTGAGGGTATGAGTCGCATAGTTTTAGTAACCGGCGGTAACCGTGGCATTGGTAGATCAATTGCCCAAAAGTTCTTGGATAACGGGGACACTGTTGTTGTTACCAGTCGCACTGGCGAAGAAATTGATGGCCTACACGTGGTCAAGTGCGATGTTTCAGACACTGCAAGTGTGGACGCGGCTTTTGACCAGATTGAGGCCACTTGGGGTCCAGTTGAAGTTGCGGTAGCAAACGCTGGCATTACCCGTGACGGCCTGATTATGCGCATGAGCGACGACGACATCCAAGATGTCCTAAACACCAACTTGGTTGGTGCAATTCGCATTGCCCGAAGAGCATCGCGTTCCATGATGAAAGCGCGATCTGGTCGCCTAATTTTTATGTCTAGCGTGGTTGGCCTTTTAGGTTCTGCTGGGCAGGTTAACTACTCGGCTTCTAAAGCGGGTTTGGTCGGCGCCGCCCGTTCGCTAGCCCGCGAGCTTGGTTCACGCGGAATCACGAGCAACGTGATTGCTCCCGGTTTTGTTGATACCGACATGACTGCTGAACTTTCAGAAGATCTTAAAAATGAAATTGTTGGAAATGTGCCACTTGGCCGCTATGCAACTCCGGATGAAGTCGCAGATGTGGCTGTTTTCTTGGCATCAAAAGAAGCTGGATACATTACGGGTGCTGTCATTCCCGTTGATGGCGGACTAGGTATGGGACACTAATACAACTATGGGAATCCTTGACGGTAAAAATTTACTTGTAACTGGCGTGCTAAAAGAGTCGTCAATCGCATTCAATGTGGCAAAGATTGCGCAAGAAGAGGGCGCAAATGTTGTGCTTTCTTCTTATGGTCGTGTGGCTAACATCACCAAGCGCGTAGCCTCAAAGTTGCCAGTGGAGCCTGCGTTAGTTGAACTAGATGTCACTAACAATGACGACTTGGCAAACCTGCCAGCTGCTCTCGCAGAACACATGCCACACCTTGATGGCGTTCTTCATTCAATTGCTTTTGCGCCAACTTCAGCTCTGGGCGGTAACTTCCTGAACACTCCTTGGGAAGATGTTCAGGTTGCTCTGGAAGTCTCAGCGTTCTCGTTTAAATCACTTGCAGTCGCGTGCTTACCAATGATGGAAGGCCGTGCAGGCCAGATACTTGGTTTGGACTTCGATGCAACTGTTACTTGGCCGTACTACGACTGGATGGGTGTATCAAAGGCGGCGCTAGAGGCAACTACACGCTACCTAGCGCGCGAACTTGGCCCTAAGGGTCACCGCGTTAACTTGGTGGCTGCTGGTCCGCTACAGACCACCGCAGCAAATGGCATTCCGGGTTTTGAAGACTTTGAAGCACTTTGGCAAAAGCGTGCGCCACTTGGATGGGACACAAGCGATACCGTGCCAACAGCTAAGGCGTGCGTTGCTTTGTTCTCAGATTGGTTCCCAGCAACTACTGGCGAGATCATTCACGTTGACGGTGGCGTACATAGCCAGGGTGGCCCTTGATTTAACTTTGAAAAAGGTCCGGTGAGTTTGCATCGGACCTTTTTTGATTTGCAATGAATTGCTATGAATCTAGTTTCAGTCGCATGAGCGAGCTGGTCTCCTGACTAAGGTATTGCAGGCGATGGTGTTTCGATGCCCTCGGCGGCATCTGAACGTTCAATCTGTTCGCGAGTGATGCCCAATACATAAAGCACGGTGTCTAAATACGGGGTGTTCACAGATGCGTGCGCAGCATCTCGAACGAATGGCTTGGCATTGAAGGCGATACCAAGCGCAGCTTCGTTAAGCATGTCTAAATCGTTAGCACCGTCGCCAATTGCGATTGTGCGAGACATCGGAATTCCGTAGTGCGCAGCAAACTCCCGCAGCGCAGTGGCTTTTGCCTGACGATCGATAATTGGCCCATCAAGTTCACCTGTTAAAACGCCATCGGCTACTGCCAGCTTGTTAGCGCGAACATTCGTTACGCCGAGTGAATCAGCAAGTGGTTTCACGACCTCGATAAATCCGCCACTAACTAGTGCAACTTGGAAACCAATTCGGTTAAGGGTGCGAGTTAGAGTTTTGGCACCCGGTGTGAAGGTGATATCACCAAGAACTTCAGTTAATGCTGACACTGGTAGTCCCTTGAGCATGGCTACACGTTCACGAAGTGACTGCTCGAAGTCGAGCTCGCCGTTCATGGCACGCGCTGTGATCTCGGCAACTTGTGCTTCGACGCCATTTCGGGCGGCTAGCAACTCAATAACTTCATCTTGAATAAATGTTGAATCAACATCCATCACGATTAAGTGGATACCGCGACGATCAAGGCCAGAATCTTGTACAGCAATGTCGATTTGGTTTTCACGTGCGACAGCGGAGAGCTGATCACGAAGTGTGGCTTTGCTGACACCGCCGACTTCAAATTCCACAGCAGTAACTGGGTATGAAGCGACTTGACGAATGCGGTCGATATTTCCGCCAGCTTCAGCGACTGTTGAAGTGATTGAAGCAACAGATGAGGGGAGTAGAGGAGCACCCAAAACCGTAACGATTAAGTGCTCGCGCCAAGTAGAAAGTTCGTCAGTATGAATAGAGCGTGCGTCAACATGAAGGTTGCGAGTGGCAGCAAACTGCTCAGCTAGCTCGGTAGCTTGCGCAAAAGTTGCTTCATTTGGTGCATCTTTGGTCATGACTGAAATACCCAAGATGAGGTGGCCCTGTAGAACGATCTGCTCCAATTGGCGAATGTAGACAGGCAGTTGAGACAAAGTTGTGGTCAAGCCAGCGGTAACACCTGGCTGGTCCTTGCCACTGATCGTGAGGATCAAAACATCTGTCATAAGGCTTAAGCCTAGGCTAATTCGTGTAGTATCCCGAACTCACGGCTGCTTGTAGGAGTTCGCGGGCACAGCGTTCGAGATCGGAAAGAATTTCTGTCTTCATAGCATTCTGACTTCTAGAGGCAATTGCGATTGCGTCGTCCTTTGCGATACGGGCCAGGGTCGCAATTCGATATCCTTGTTCGACTGCATCCAAAACTCTTTTGGGAGTTTTTGGTGGCACCAGGCCGAAATCTAGTGAATTCAATGTTGCGTCAGCGGTTACTCTCGAGCCCGTGAGATCTAGATTGGCCAGAGCAGACTGCGCAGTGGTTAGCGCTTCCAGCATTTGCATGCGCGCAAAATTGATGTCGATGATCGGCTTTGTTACCTGAGTCTCGGCAGCTTTCCAAGTGTCATCGCCCGCTTTGCCGATTAAAAGGCGGTTCGAAATTGCAACGAGGCCAATTGATGTGTCGAATTCGCGTAAAACATCAACTGGAACGCCATCGGGATTTCCAGGGCTAGGGAATACAGCAGCGACAGAAGTCTGGTTTACTGGAATATCGGCAAGAAAGTTAAACCAGGGCATCCGTTGCTCGTGCCAGATTAGGTCAAGGCTGTGTGTGATGCTCTCACATGCGTTTGCAGCATCAGCCACACTGATGTCGCCGGCAACCCACGCGCCTATCCAGAGCGCTAGTCGAGCGCCTGTTGCATTATCAACCTGCGAGTTCATGGGTGCGCTGTACCTTTCTGGGACTCCTTGGCGATACATTACTACTGTGTCACACGTTATTTCCTTGCGCGATGTAACAGTTATGCGCGGAAACAACCCAATCCTGAATAACTTAACTTGGCAGGTTGAGGAAGGCCAACGCTGGGTCATTATGGGCCCCAATGGCGCTGGCAAAACCACACTCATGCAGATTTGCTCTGGGTACATGCATCCAACCATGGG
>Ga0214919_10006525_pt1 | contig 16026 bp, 14 predicted proteins | sample LL1503_MetaG_FD_177994 | JGI IMG/M metagenome (GOLD analysis project Ga0214919, IMG submission 177994) | Freshwater microbial communities from Lake Lanier, Atlanta, Georgia, United States - LL-1503 | ecosystem: Environmental > Aquatic > Freshwater > Lake | place: USA: Georgia | collected... | reverse complement strand
ATAAAAAATAATAAAAAATAATAAAAAATAATAAAAAATAATAAAAAATAATAAAAAATAATAAAAAATAATAAAAAATAATAAAAAATAATAAAAAATAATAAAAAATAATAAAAAATAAAAAATTTATTTTTTTAATACCATTTTTGTTTTGCTTTTTCAAGTCTTTTAAATGTTGATTCTGGATTATATAAATTATATATATTTTTACCAGAAATAGGATTTATTGATTGAATACCAAATAGAAACTCAGTAAAATCAGGATTTCTCATAATATGAGGAGGACTATTTTTTTCAATGAATAAAATTGCAGATGTACTATTAATATCCCAGCAATTATTTAATAAAGTATATATTGATGATGTTTTTATATTTGTATTTTGAACTGGTTGAATATCAGTATGATATGCAATAATAGTAGGTTTATCACAATTAAAATCATATCCATAATTTATATCTTCATCACTTAAAAATGATATTGACATTGTATCAATATCAACTTCATATAATGGATTTTCATATTTTGAAAATGGATTAAATGGATATCCTATAGAATTTAAAACCAATGAATATACAATTGCTAAATATGAACCATAAATTGCAGTTATTTCAATTGAATTACTTATTTTATTATTTAAAATATCTTTTATTTTTAAAATATAGGGATGATTTAAAACAATATTATCTATTTCATGCATTATTGTAAATCTATTATTGAATAATATACTTATGTACATTTCTTTTGATTCTGCATTTTTTAAATATTCTGCAATTTGAGGATTAATTGCATACATGTTATATATAAAAATGTTTTTAATATTATCATCTATTTCCTTTATATTTAGAAATGTTGGTTCAACTGGAATTTCAATAATTTGTTTAACTGGTGTTTCAACTGGTGTTTCAACTGGTGTTTCAATTGGGATTTCAATAATTTTTTTATCTGGTGTTTCAACTGGTGTTTCAACTGATGTTTCATCAGGTATTTCAATTATTGATTCCAAATTTTTTTTATATTCCAGCTTTTTAATTTTCTTAAATTTTTTGTTTTCAATAAATTTATATTTATCTATGGCTTTTTCAATTACTATATATAATACTTTATCTATTACATTATCTAAAACTTTTTCAATTAAAATTTCATCTTCTGTAACTTTATCAATAACACTATTAATTATATTATCTAATAAACATTTAACCATATTTTTAATATCATTAGAATTAGAAATACGCTTAGCTTCTTCTTCTAGACGCTTAGCTTCAGCAATTTGCTTTTTAATAATTTCTTTTTTCTCTTTTTCTTCTTTTTTCTTTTTAACATTTTCTTCTGCTAATAATTTCTCCGAAGCATCTTTAGATAATTTTTCTTTAAATTCTCGATCATTAATAGATTTTAGCATTTTTTTATACTCTAAATCTTTCCTATTTTCCAATAAAGTCATCTTTATCATATTAATTTCTGTATCTCTCATTATTTTATAAATTACAGTTTCGCATTGTAATAAAGATATATTTGGAGGAAAAGAATTGGCTTCTGTAATTTCTAATTTTATTTCACTGTGTTTAAATTTATCAGGGTCTGACAAACTTACTATACCAGTGTAAAAACATTTTTCTTTATTAGGTAATTCTAATATTACACTAAATAATGAAATATTGTGATTTACACAATAACTAATATATTTACCTCTTTCATATAAAGTTGTATCAGTATCATAGAGAAATATTTTTGGAAATAAAGATTTATGATTTAATATTGTATATTGCAAAATAATTACATTATCATTTTCATCATAAGTTATCATATAAACTACAGATGGTGTTATATTGAATGTAGAAGATAAAGAACATATAAATCCTTTTTTTATACTAATATCTGTATATGAATATTCTTCAGAATCTGTTTTTATATCTAAAGCTTTATAATCAGGTCTATAGTAATAAACTAATGTAAATTGATTTTCACAATCACTTTTTAAAATAATCCAAAAACTATTTATATTTGAATAAATTACACCGAATAAATCTTTTGATTTAATATATATATCATCATAAGTTAATTTAACTATAATTTTAAGATTAAGTCTGTCAGTATAATTTACTTTTTCTACAAGAATAAATGATACTGCATCTGGATAATCATCTTCTGGGAGTTCATCAGGTTTAATAACAAATATTCCACCAATTTCATTAACAGATTTAAATATAATATCTTTTGTTTTTAACCATGTTAATTCTTCTGGTACAATTATATATCCACCATCAGTTATAGAAACAAATTTACCTGTATTTTTATTAAAATTAAAATTAACGTGATCACCGCATTTTATAATTCTATTATCAGGATTACCATTATAAATAAGTTCTTTTAATTTGATTATCTCATTTTGTTTTTTTTCTTCTTTTTCTTTAATTTTTTGTTGCAATCTATATTTTACTGAAGACATATTAATTAAATAAAAAGACATAAACTAGTCAGAATATATAAAAACATAAAACTATGTTAGAGTTAAAATATTATAAATATAAAAACATTTAAAAATATCAATTTTTTATTAGATTTTATTATTATTTCTTACTTTTTGTTTAATAGTTTTGGTGCGGCTTTTACTAAAAGCTGCTATAAGTCTTTCAAAAATATTTTTTCATCATTTTTTTCTAATGTTTTTATATTTACTACTAAGTGTGATTGAGTACTAGCATTTATTAATTTACCACTAGTATCTGCCATTGCAATATTGGAAAAACTCTTTGTAACAAAACTACTAAACCATGATTTTACTGCAATATTTCCTGTGCTTCTAGAAAGGGTTGTCTGTATAGGGATTAATGCTGTTTAACAAGCTTTAATATGATGATTAATACTACCTAGGTAGTATTAATGCTGTTTAACCATATTTAATATGGTGATTAATACTACCTAGGTAGTATTAATATATATATATAATTATAATTAATTTTAATATAAAATTAAAATTAAAATTAAAATTAAAATTAAAATATTAATATAATATAAGTAAACTTTATTTTAATTTTTCGTTTTATATAAAATGAATAATAATAATATATCTTTACAAGAATATCTTAAAAAATATTCATCAATTAGTAATAAATTTATTGATGATTTTTTTAGTTTGTATAATATTAATACAACAAATGATGATTTTGTTATTAATTTAAATAATGTAATTAAATGGCTAGATACACATAAACGTAATATAAAAAAAACTCTTAATGAATCATATCAATTAGACATTGATTATAAAATTAAAATATTAAAATCAAAAGGTAAAGGACGTCCTGAAGAAGAAATAATGCTAACACCAAATTGTTTTAAACGTCTTGGCATGATGTCTAGAACTGAAAAAGCTGAAGAAGTTAGAAATTATTTTATAGCATTAGAAGAGCATTTAGATAAATACAAAGGTTATATTATTTCTGCTTTAAACAAGAAAGTTGAAAAATATGAAAAAGAATTAAAACCTACTCCTGAAATTACTTCAAATAAAGTTATTTATGTTCTTAAAACTAATCAAGATATAGAAGATGTATATAAATTAGGTAGGTCTAAAGAGTTTAAAAATAGACTTGCAACACATCAATCTTCTCAACCTGAAAAATTAGATATTGTTTATGTATATGAAACTGAAATGATTGAAAAAGTTGAAAATTGCTTAAAAGGTTTATTAAAAGATAAAGGATATAGAAAAAGAAAAGAATTTTATGAAATTGATATTAATATACTAAAGCAACTTATAAAAACGTGTGATTGCATGTCTCTTGCTGTTAGAAAAAATCCAAAATTATTAAAAGATAGTCAATGCAAATATATTTTACACATGGCTGAAAAACCTAGTAAAAAAGTTTTATATGATGCTACTTTATCAAATAAGTAAAATTAATTATAATTAAATAATATATTTCAAAAATTTTGCATTAAAAATACTGAGAGGCTTTAGCCTCTCAAGAGTTTTGGTGCGGCTTTTTCTAAAAGCTGCTATAAGTCTTTCAAAAATATTTTTTCATCATTTTTTTCTAATGTTTTTATATTTACTACTAAGTGTGATTGAGTACTAGCATTTATTAATTTACCACTAGTATCTGCCATTGCAATATTGGAAAAACTCTTTGTAACAAAACTACTAAACCATGATTCTACTGCAATATTTCCTGTGCTTCTAGAAAGGGTTGCTGGAATAGGTATTATAATTTGATTATATAATGAAGTTCCAGAATTACTTTTACGAATATCTAAAATATAGTGACCATTATCACTATTAATCCATGCATTAAATTGTCCCGATTCGTCATAACTCATATTACGATATATATAATTTTTCATTATGAGTTGATCATTTTTTTGAAACTCAATATTATTAAAATATGTATTAGTTTGAATTACTAGAGAATCACTAACACTTAATGGTACTATATTACTAGTGTTAAGAAAAATAGAATATATATCTAGAACATCATTTAAATTTGATACTAAATTGCCACTCGGTGATGTTATAGATAAATCGATACGCGATATATAACCTTCTGGTGTTTGAGTATATTCTTTTTTCTGGATACTAGTATTTTTAAATTCTAAATATGAAATATCTGAAAGAGTTCTAGGTAATGGCATTAATGGTGTGAAAATACCAATTGTATTATTTAGAGTTTTATTTGTTCCATATGAAGAAAAATTAATACCTGCAATATTTATAGTAATATAAGGATAATCATTTAAACGTGGTGCGACATTTGAATTATAGGTTTGAATGCAAGGGCGATTTGCTAATATAATTTTTTCAACTGAAAATGCTACTACATTTTTATAATCATGCGAAACTATAGAATATTGTTCTGTTGGTGAGCCACCTAGTTTTACTAGATAATTATAAGGTGTTTCATTTGGATAACCATACCAATTACGGTCAATGCTATTTATTACTACAATATGATTTTTTACTTTTGTATCTGGAGGTGTTTTATATGGTGCTAGCGTTTCATATGTATCATCTCTAGCATTATATATTCTATTTGACATTTTTAAGATGATATTAGATAATGATTAATTATTAATGATTAATTATTAATAATCTTATTCTTAATCTTAATCGATTAAATATATAATATATAAATATAAAAAATATAAAACGTATAATATTACTTTAAAAAAAACCGCCCATCATACTACTAAAAGAATTTTTTGTAAAACGTTTTTTTGTTCTTTTCTTTGGTGCATCTCTATCTGTGCGAGTATGTCTTTCTTTATTATGTTTTCTTCTTGATTGTGAAGATTGGTGACTCATATGTTTTTTACCTTTTTTATCCATTTTAACTACCATACCATGTGGTGCTTCATCACTATGAACTATAATATTTTTATGAATATTACTCTTACTGCTACTGCTATTTCTTTTTTTAGATTTACATAAAAGTTTATCAGCTGCACGCCAAAGAATACATGTATCATCATATAAAATTTGCAAATCATCCTTATGATCTTTTTCATGAACTTCACCCATTTTTTTCATAAGCATAGCTTTAAGACGACAAATAGTATCCATATAAGCATCGATTTTAAGATTATTTCCTTCATTTTTAGCTAAAACCATCCAGCCAAGTTTTTCATACATCTTTTTTTCCCATTTATGAAGACAATAAAACGTAGCATCATGTTCTTCATCAGAATGGTGTTTTTTATCTTTAGAAGATAATTCTAGTTTAGAATCTAGAAGATTGTGTGCAGCTTTACTTAAAATTTCAGTATGATCAAACATAATCTTAAGATCATTTTTGCGATCAACTTCATGGACAGAACTAATTTTATCTTTAAGACATTCCTTTAGATGAGAAATAGATTGAAGGTATGCACGCACCTTTAGATCATGTCCGTATGCCTTGGCAAGAGCCATCCATCCAAGATATTCAAATTTTGCTTCAAACCAATGATTGAGCCCATTCATGGTACATTGATGTACATTTTGACTATGTGGCATTTTTATTTATATTTTATAGTAGTATTTGATAGTTAAAATAAATATAATAAATTTTATTTGTATATTAATTTAATAATATATAATAAATATATTTGTAAATAAAAATAAATAAAAAAATAAAAATAAAAATTATGATGTTGTATCAATAAAATAAAATAACATACTTAGAACAAAAAATAGAAAACCTAAAGGTATCATATTTTCTTCTATATTAAATTTATTATCTTTATCATTATTACTTTGTCCAGAACCATATTTATTATCATATAATCCATATAACATTGTCATTTTATCATTAATATTTTCCATTATATATTCAACAAAATTACCACTTAATAAATTTGAAACAAAATCATTGTTTTTTTTATTTTTATTTTTATCAGATTTAATTGACATAGTTGTACTTGGTGTAGTTGTACTTGGTGTAGTTGTACTGGGATTATTAAAACCTTCTATATTTTTAAAATTCTCTAAAACTTGTTTTTGTGTTTTTTTATCAATAAGATAATTACCTAAATTACCTCTATCATTATAAATATTTGCACCATTATTTAAATTTGTATTATTTATAAGTTTATAATTTTGTTCTGGAATAGGATTATTTTGTTCTATTATTTCATTTTTTTTATTTTTTCGTGTTTTATATTTATTTGATTGACTATTATTACTACTACTTCCTAAATTTGATAACATATTAACAATACCCGATTCTATTTTACTTGCCAATCTTAATGGATTAATATCTAATTCTTCTTTTTTCTTTTCATTAAGAAAATCTGTATATGCTTGTCCATATTTATTTGCTAAATTTGTTTCATTATTATTAAAATCGCTATTTATTAATTGATTTATTCTATCAAAATTCTTTTCATAAATAGGTAAAATATTTGATTTATTTAATACTTTATTTACTGTATCTTTTGAATTACCTATATTACTACCATTATTTTCAATTATTCTTTCAATATCAATATAATCATCAATATCTTTTCTAGATGTATCTATATTTTTCATCATTGTTTTATAATCAATAGTAGTTGAATTCATAGCTGCTAAAGAATTCATATAATTTATTAAATTCATATTTGTTTTATCAATAAGTATTTCTAGAGTATTTGATAGTGTTTTTAGACAATCTGTTTTTATAGATGTTCTTGTGATTACAATAGGTGATTTAATATTATTTGCCAAATATTTTACTATATTATCAATACCATTTTCTATAATAGTATCAAATTGTTTTTTACTATTTAAATATTCATTATTTTTTTGCAATACTATTAATTTTTGTAAATCTAAAATATATTTATTTATAACTTGTTTATAATTATATTTACATGATTCTATTTGTTTTGAATTTAATTTAATATTATCAAATAATGTTGTAGAAATATTATTTATAGTGTTATCTAAAATATTTTCAATGATAGTTGGTTTGGTATTTTTTGTTGTATTAGATGGTGTATTAGATGGTGTATTAGATGGTGTATTATTACTAATAGTTGCATATTTTGTAGTTGATGGTGATTCAAATCCTTCTAATAATTCTTTTTCATTATTTTCTTCATTATATTCTTCTATATATTCTTCTTCATTATCTTTACCTTTATTAGTTTTAACATTTATAAAATCTTCATTTTCTTCTGTATATTCATCTGATTCATTTGATTTCATTTTTTTACTTTTTTTCATTCTTTCTTGTACATTATCATAAAATTCTTCTCTATTAAAATAATAATTTCTTAAAATAATAAAATATATTAATATACATATAAAAATTAGTATTACCCATCCATTTAAATATTCTGTAATAAATATAAAAGGTAATTTTAATAAATTATCTACATTTAGATCTATATCCATAATATTAATTTTATTATATTATTATATTAAATTATTTATAATATTACTTATAATTTAGATTTTATTATTTTTTATATTACCAATTTTTATTATATTTAATTATATTTTATTATATTTAATTATATTTTTATAATTAAATATAAGTTAAATTTATAATCAGAATTTATAATCTAAATATATAATAATAATATATAATAAATAATAGTAATAAATAATATAATAAAATGTCTAAAGGTTATAGTTTTGCAAATTATGAATCTATTGATAATATGAATCCTGTTGTTAGAAATCAACAATTTGCTTTTAATGGTCGTATATTTATTCCACCTCAAACTATTTCACCACAAACTGATAATTTTACATATGGTGATAATATTGTTCCTAAAAATAATATTAAATATCAATATGCAGGTGGTCTAATTCCAGAACTAAAATCATATGAAACTGTTAAACCTTATGAATTATATAAAGATTCCAGTAAAAAACAAGATACTAATGTTAATATTATTAGTAATATTGTTGTACCAAATGCATTATCAAGAACTTTTTTTAGTAATGATAATGTAGAAAGACTTCAACGTCAAATAGTAAATGAAGTTTTTAAACAAAGTCAAAAAAAAATAAGTAAGCAATCATATCAAGAATTACAAATTATTATGAAAAGTATATATTTGCAATATGGAAAAAATTTATTTACTGATATTGAAGGTCAAGTTTTAACTTTAAATAAGTATGTAATCGATGAATGTGTTAGAATAATTGTACCAAACGTATTACAATATAATAAATATCTAGAAGATATTACTAGTCCTATACCTGTTATGCCTCGTAGTCAGAATGTTAGTAATAAAGGTTATAAATTTGGTGATTTTAGCACACTTATACCTTCTACTACAAATACACTTAATTAGCTTGAGTTTATTATACTTTATTATGCGTTTTCTTTATTTATGTAAAATATATATTTATATTAAGATTAAGTATTAAATATTATATATTATATATTATATAATTATGAAAAAAACAAATAAAAAAAATAAAAATATTTTAATAAATCAACAATTTAAATTAGGTTCAATAATTAATCCTATTATTGAACCAATTATTATTGAACCGTTTAATATTGAAACTATTAAAATTGAACCAATTAATATAAAAAATAATATTGAGTCTAATATAAACTCTAATATATTAAATTATTCAGAAAATGAAAATATAAATGATTCAAATCTAAATTCTATAGAATCTTTTGACCCAAATAACACTAATAATTATCAAGAATGTAATTTAAATCCTATTGATATTGTATTTGGTTCTATTATTAATAAACCACCATCACCATTACCTATAATTGAAGAAACAATTGATAAAAATAGTAATAGTAATAATAATGATGATTTTTTAAAACAAATATATCCACCATTAAATTTAAATGATAAATTAAATAAAAATTTAGAAAATCAAATATTTACAAATATAGAAATAAAATCAAAAATAGATAAATTATCAGAAAATGAATTATATGAAATATTTAAAATAATAAAAAATAATAAAGAAAAATATAGTACTAATAAAAATGGTATATTTATTAATATAAGTACATTAAAAAAAATTACAATTACTGAAATATGCAAATTTATAGTATTTTGTGAAAATAATAATATTATATTTAATAATGAAGAAAAAACTAGAGATATATATCGTGAAATGTTATTATAAAAATTGAAATATTTTTGCAATTTTATTTAGTTATAAATACTTATAATTAATTATAATTAATTATATTTGAAATATTGTTTTTAATTTATTAATTTTTATATTTTTAATTTAAAAAGAAATAATATATATTTAATATAAATCATACAAAATATAAAATACTTAATATAAGTATAAAACTAATATAAAATGATTTCGATGGATAAATTAATTCAACAATTACAACAATGTAAAGATAATAGTATTACTTTACCTAAATCATTTGATTCTATATATACTCAACAAACAGCATTTGATATACGTATTTCTGAACTTCAATTATTAAATGTAAATTTAAAAGATTTAAATGAAGCAAATTATTCTATTGAATATAATTTACAAGATGATAAATTACAAGATGATAAATTACAAGATACTAAAATACAAGATACTAAATATACTAAACATATTAAAGAAATAATTAATATTCCTAGTAAATCATTAATTATTTATTCTGAAAATAATACTTGCAATATTCCTGAAATAATAATTAATTTATTTTCATCTGATGTTTTTAATCCATCTGAATGGTATATCTATGGTGTTAAAAATCCTGAATCTTTTTACAAAAGTTTTTTATTATTATTTAAAAATAATTTTATAATTAAAAATAAAACTGATACTAAAAATGAAGTAACTACATTTAAAAGAGAAATGGCTATAGAATATGAAAATTTTTATAAAAATTTAAATTATAGAAAACTTCATTTTTCACGTAATGATATGATTAATAATCTTACTAATATTGATAATTATACAGAATATGATGCATTACAATATATTGCTGATTATAATAAAGTTAATTATATTATTTTAGATATTATTAATGAAAAGTATATTGATATTAATTATATTCTTGATGAAAACAAACAGAATGATATACGTAATATAAATTATTTTATAATTATTAAATATTCATCAAATACTTATTTGCCTTTAATGAATTCAAACGGTATTCATTATTTTAATAAATCAATACTTGATATTATATCTAAACATTTTGAAAGACTTGTATTTTCTAAATTTAAAGAACCATCTATGGTAATTATAGATAATGATGTATCTAAAGATTTATCTAATGATGTATCTAAATATGTATCTAATGTAGAATATTCCTATTACAATGTAGAAGATTGTTTAAATATCCCTATTAATAATATGATTGGTTATGATTCAAATATAATAAATCAAGAATCTTTAATAAATTCTCAAATAAATATTAATGTAAATAATATTAATAATATTATTGAAATTGAAGAAGAAGAAAATGAACCTTTAGGATTAAAAAATACTAAAGTATTAAAAAGTTTTAGTGGTGATAATGATAAAGATACTGATAAAGATACTGATAAAGATACTGATAAAGATACTTTTAATTATTTTGAAGATTATAAAAAAGTTAAATCTAATTCATCTTCTAGTAAATGTAATAATATTGATTCTTTAATGGCAAATATTCCAATGACAAGTGATATAAAAATAAAGAAAACAAAAAAACAAATTGCAATTGAAGAAAAAATGTTAAAATTAAATACTAAAATTGATATTCATGATAAAAAACATAGTGAAAATTCTAGTGAAAAAGAATCAAATAATAAAGAAGAATTAAAACCTTTATCTAAATATAATCTTCTTGATTTACAAATTTTAGCTAAATTATATAAAATAGATACACAAAAAAATGGTAGTGGAGATAAAAAAATTAATAAGCTAAAATCTGAATTATATGATGAAATTAAAGACAAAATGTAATTTATAATTTTTTGGGTATTTTTATTTATTTATTTTTAATTTTTATTTTATCTTTCTATGCATTTGGCATACAATCTATATCTGGAAATATAGTTGGTATAGACTTACTTAACATATGTAATAATGTACCACCACCTTCATTATTAATTAATATATTATAATTTACAGCATATACATAAAGAGTACTTGCTACTATTGGTGTATTAAATGATAAATGTAGTAATGGTTCCTGTAACTCTGAAAAATTACATGTTCCGTTTGGTTGTTCTATTTTTTCTGGTTCTAGAGCAAATGAATATATATGAATATATTGATTTACTGGTGTATTTGTATGTACTTTTGATGTTTCTAATTGTGTGAATACATTTGCATCAATTGTTTTAATACGATCACTGCCATCAAAACTTAGTCTAACAGTTTTTATTGGATTTGTCTTATTAGCTATATTTGATGAATTTTGATTACTATAATTAAAATAATCATTTGCACTTTGAGAATCATTTCGTCTCAAAATAAAAGCTATTTCAATAACTGGATAACGCATGCTTTTTAAACTAAAACTAGTTTCTGAAATACCATCTTGAACACTATATACAAATGATTGTAATTGATTAATAATATTCATTTGTTTTGGTATAGAAATATATTGTCTTCTTTCTTTTTCTTCTAATACTATATAATCAATTAATAAGCTTGAATTATTTATTTTAAGATTTGGGAAACCTGTTAATATACCATCTTCGGCTACTAAAACATCTGTAAAATTTCTAATATCAAGTGTTAATTCTATAGTAGAATTATATAAAGAACATAAAGGTAATACTAATGATGAATTGCGAGAAGTAATATTACGACAAAACCAAAACTGTAAAGGTATATATATTTTACCTCCTGTAAAACTAGTTGTTGTATAATTTGCATCATCATATTTTTGAATCATTGAATAATAATTATCTTTACATCCGGGCTTAACTGTTAATTGTCCATAAATATCCATCCATTCACTTGTATGTTGATCAATAAGATTTCCACCTATACGTAAAGCAATAGTTTGAGCAATAGCATTACCAACACCATTACAATATCCAAATTTACGTCCATTTATATTAGTATATGAAGATACGTCTGGTAAATCTATCATAATTACAATATTTGTAACTAAATCGCCAAATTTACCATCCTCGTCAAAACGAAATCCACTCGTTTGACCAAAATTCATACCATTTTTAAAATTTAATTCACGAGTATCTTTAACATAATTTGTATGATTTTTATAAGCATATTTAAAAAATGATACTGCTTGGCCTTCTCTATTTATTAAATAATTACTTAATCCTAATTGTGTAATTGAACCTTCCATTTTATATAATTATTTTATTATATTTTATATATATATATATATTTATATTTATTATCTTTATACTATAATTATATTTGTTAAATAAAAAATAAACTATGTGAAAAATTAGATAAAATTGGACAAAATTGGAAAAATTGGAAAAATTGAAATTAATATATTATAAATTTATAAATTACATTCGTTACTAAATATCGTTTGTCAAATGGAAGCTCTATTTAAATCATTGGCTGTGTCAGTGCTTAAAGTAAAAACTAACTATGTTAATACAATTCCACATGATTATATTAAAACTCTAATACGACTCTTAGATAGTGGAAATTTACATGAAGAAAATGGAAAACTTGTTTTGTGTCGTATTTTTGATGCTAATTATGCTAAAAATGCTGAATTAAAAGCTAAATACTGTTGTCGTAAAGACATCTTATTTGTAGATATAGAAGTTTATAATGATCAGTTTGTATCGAATTTAAGAAAATCAGGTTTGGCTCTTGATGAAATTAATCATAAAAAAGAACCTACATATTGTCCTTGTAATTATCCAATTGAATGTGGTTGTGAAGTCATAGTTGGATACGATATTCGTGTAAAACATAGCGATACACATTTTAGCATTTGTGATACAGATCCAATATTTAAACCATTAAAAGATTCGGTTATTAAAGCAATATCTAAATATGTAAATACACACGCATCCCATTACATTGTAGAAATAAAAAAATTCTTAGATAGTGGAAATTTACGTGAAGAAAATGGAAAGCTTTTTCTGTGTCGTATTATTGATTCTAATTATGCTAAAAATGATGCAATAAAATCTAAATACAGTGGTCGTAAAGACATCTTGTTTGTAGATATAGAAGTTTTTATTCAAATTATATCGAATTTAAAACAATCAGGATTAGCTCTTGATGAAATTATGCATAAAAAAGAACCTACATATTGTCCTTGTAATGATCCAATTTATTGTGGTTGTGAAGTCATAGTTGGATACGACATTCGTGTAAAACGTTAAAAACACATTTTTCTCGATTAAATTTTTTTATTTAGAACTTTGCTTATTATTACTTATATTACTTATATTTTTAATTTTTTTTATTTATCTTAACATGAGGATTAACAGAATGATTTAATGGAGGATATTGAACAGGATAATCTTCAGGATAAGCCATTGGATATTTAATTGGATAAACCATAGGATAACCTTGATTTAGATTACGTTGAGTACCAACATTAATTTTATTTTGTGGAATACCATATGATTTCATAACATCATTATAAACATTTTGATTTTCAGGAATAAAATTTACATAATAAACAGGTCTTGATGTTTGCAGTTGCATTAGAGCACCCATATCAGAAAAATTTTGTCTAAATTTTGGGGAATTATTATAAAGTATTGACATTAACATATATGTAGCAACAAATCCTATTAATAAAGGTAAAATCCAATTTTGTAAAACCATTTTATAATTTTAATTATTAGTATTTAGTTATTAGTATTTAGTTATTACTATTTAGTAATATTTTTTATTTTTTAATATTTTTTAATATTTTTATATAATAAAATTGAATTTTTATTTATAAAATAATTATAAATAAAATTTATATAATTACATATTTATTCATTTTTAACTTTTTAATATTTTATCATGTTTTCTTCTACTGAAAAACAAAATAAAGAATCTAAGTCAAAAAAAGAACCTAAGGAACCTAAGGAACCTAAGGAACCTAAGGAACCTAAAATAAAAAAAGAATCTAAATCTAAAAAAGAACCTAAGGAACCTAAAAGTAATAAAATAAACAAATTATCTATAGTTCATCATAGATCTTTTAATTCTTTATTAGATGATGATAGTAATGATTCTAATATAACATTAGGTTCCAATATAGATTTAAATAGTAATAATTTAAGCATAATGCATGATTTAGATAATACTATTACATCAGATTTACCTGATACATCAGATTTACCTGATACATCAGATTTACCTGATGATTTAGAAGACATTTTACTAGAAATAAATGAATCTGAAATGTCAATGGCTATTGATGAATCATACGCTTCAAATTTAGCATTACAAATAAATGATATACCTATTGAGGAAGATTTTGATTTAATTTTAAACCAAATAAAAGAAAATGAACTTCTTATGTTAGAAGATGAAAAATATGCAAGATTACTGGTAAGTGAAGATTCAAATACATTAACACAAGATGATGAAAAATTTGCAAGAACATTATTAGAATCAGATTCAAATACTCAAAATATTACTGATAATTCAATATTAAATAATGATTCTGATTTAAATGATATTCTAGAAAATATTAGAATTTTTGAAGAAAATGAAAAAAAAGAAAAACATTTAAAAGATAGCAAAGCAAGTAAATTAATTAGAGATCAACAAGATTTAGAATATGAAGAAGCTTTGCAAGCAGATATTATACGAGAATCTGCAAAAAATAATAGTAATAGTATTATTAATAGTATTAACATATCTGAATCTGTATATGAATCTTCTGAAGAAGAATCTGAAGAGTCTGAATCTGAAGAGTCTGAATCTGAAGAAGAACCAGAAAAACCTAAAACAAAAGAAGAAATTCGCATTGCTAGGTTAGCATTTTTTAGTAAGAAATAAATATTATAAACAAATATAAATATTAAATACATTTATTTTTTATCGCTTATTAATGGATTTACATAAATATCAACAAGCTTTTGTCCTACTTCTTTACTAGCTTCTTGATAATCTTTACCATCATTAATTTTTTTTAACATATTTATCATATAATTAAATTGTTCCATATTTAAATCACCAGCAATACATCTATCAAATAATGTTGATGAATTTGTATATAAATAATCGTATTTTGTTTTCATTTCTTCAATAAATATATCTCTAGATAAACCTTTAAATTCTCTTTTGGAATGCCATAATCTTGTATCTGCCATAAGTTTATTTACATCATCTTTTATACGTATTGGGTCAGACATTATTATTAATTATTTTTATATTTTATATTTTAATTTTTTATATATTTTATATATTTTATATACTTATACTATATTTTTATATAGTAATATTTACGAGAATATAAAATGTTTTATATTTATATTTATAATTATATTCAGAGCTTTGGTATTTGTATTATACAATAGTATTATAACTATCATTATTATTATTATTATTATTATTTTTTTTATTATTTTTTTTATTATTTTTTTTATTTATATTTTTATTATTATTTACTTTATTATAATTTTTTTCTTCTTCTTCTTTTTTTTTGTCTTTTTTTTTTTTATTGTCTTTC
>Ga0214919_10006521_pt1 | contig 16033 bp, 14 predicted proteins | sample LL1503_MetaG_FD_177994 | JGI IMG/M metagenome (GOLD analysis project Ga0214919, IMG submission 177994) | Freshwater microbial communities from Lake Lanier, Atlanta, Georgia, United States - LL-1503 | ecosystem: Environmental > Aquatic > Freshwater > Lake | place: USA: Georgia | collected... | reverse complement strand
ATGGAATAACAGTTCGATCAGCAATAATATAATCGAAACAATCCAAAGCCATCGTACCGGGATACCCCAGATAGTTGACCTGCACTGGTGCAGGCCTGTGCATGAAAATATCAGTTCGCAGATCGGAGGTATAGCCATTAAGGTCAATCAAAATATCTACTTCCATTTTTCGAAGTAGATTTGCGATGTCTAGCGAAGAAAGTTGCTGACCTAATATAAAGTGATCCGATCCGCTAATAATGCGTTGGCGCAACTTACTTTCATCATCTATCCCTATAGAGACACAAATAATTTCAAATTTTTCGCGATCGTGGTTTTCAATCACACCCGCGATAAGATGCCCTACCGGGTGCTCACGAAAGTCTGCTGAAACATAGGCTATTTTGATGCGCGCATGGGAATACTTCTGGCCAGTCCACAAGGGTATTTTTTTAAAAGAAAATTCGTCCTTTACTAAAATACTGGTACATTTGAACTGATCCTCCGCCGAGTCCGATAAGGACATATACCCCAAGGCCCGGCATGCACGTTTCCCCTCACGAATACTCTGGGTGATGTCAACCGTATCCAACTCCACCGTAGACCAATCACAAATATGCATTTTATTGAACGCCAAAACCCCTCTGGCATAGGGATAGTCAGGTTTTATTTTTAAAAGGTGACTGAATACCGGGATAGAGTCCGGTATCCGTTGTATGTGGGGCTCTGATAGCAAAGCGCCGTAGTTACTGAGCGCTTGAAGATTATTAGGATCAATCGCCAGTATCTTCTCAAATCGCTGGTGCGCTTCAGAATGACGAAGCAGCTGCCGTAAAATCGCACCGCTATTCACTAAAGATGGTATGTGCTTGGGGTCTAGATCCAATGCTTTATCATAAGAATCCAAGGCACTTTCTAGCTGATAAGACTCTTTATGAATCGCGCCACGCAAAAACCACAACATCGAAAATTTCGGATTGGTTTCAGTACCATGAACCACCACATCTAAGGCCTCTTGAATCCGTCCGCTATTGATTAAAAGAAGCCCATAAGAATATAGTGCAACAGGATTGTTGGGCAATGACTTCAGCACACTTAAGAACAATTTCTCTGCTTCAGGTACTTTGCGCTGCTCGTAGAGCAGCATGGCTTTATTTAAAAGCGCGCCAGCTTGTGAGACTCCTGCCTTCTTCGCAGCTGGTTTATTCTTCATAAAATCTATAATTCAAGTGTGTAAATTCCAGATCCTACTTAGCCAATGGCAAGAGTCTGGCCTCTAACTCATGTACAAAGCGCACTGTATCAAAGAGTACGCCTTCACTGCGCACGCCTTGCAAATGCGCCCGCAAGCGCTCCATTTCCGCCGGGTCATTCGCCAGGGCCACGGCTTTTTCCTCGTAGTCTTTGAGGTTGTAGGTAATTAAAGACTGCATTTTTGCAGCCGTCAGCAGTGCGCCGGCCATTCGGGAGGCAAAGCTACGGCCGGTAAGGGTGAGCAAAGGCAATCCCATCCACAGCGCATCATTGGCCGTAGTGCCCGCATTAAAGGGAAAGCTATCGAGGAACAAATCCGCCACCTGGTAGCGGGCCAGGTAATTTTCCGGTGAAAGGCGCGGGCCGAACACCAAGCGCTGGGGGTCAATTTTGCGGGCCTTGGCCTCTTTCTTTAAATTAGCCTCGGACCATTGGTTATCGGCCAACAGCAAAAGTACACTGCCTGGAACGCGATGCAAAATATTCATCCAGGCATCAAACAATTCGGGCGTGTACTTGTAATTGTTATTAAAGGTACAAAAAACAAAGCCTTCAGGTGGCAAATTGCAATCAGCACGGCCAGGCTTGGGCCCGACGTTGCGCTTGCGGTCGCTTACCTGATACACATCGGGCATGTAAATAGGCCGCTCAGAATAGTTGAGAGCCTCGTTTTCGGGAATCAGAAATTTATCTGCGATGACGTAGTCAATGGACGGCAAACCGGTAGTCGCCGGCAGACCCAAATAAGTAATCTGCACCGGTGCTGAGCGGTAGGCCAGCATATTGGCCCGGGCACCCGCCGTCTGGCCTTGCAAGTCCACCAAAATATCTATTTCATCGCGGCGGATAAGTTGCGCCGCCTCCGCATCCGACATGGTGTGGATTTTGGTGAAATGGTCCATAGCGCTGATTACGCGCTGGCGCATGGGTGAGCCATCCTCCGGGCTCCAGCAATAGCCATAGACCTCAAACTTTTCGCGGTCATGCAGCTCAAACAACTGCACGGTAAGCAGTGACACGGGGTGCAGGCAAAAGTCCCCCGAGGCATAGCCAATGCGAATCTTGCGGTGCCCGTATCCGTTGGGGTTGCACAACTTAGGCACATCGGAGTTCAGCTTGTTTTTGACGTAGCGGCGAGCGGCAGCCAGCTGCTCTTGCGGATCATCAGAAATGCTCAGCATAGACAGCGCCGAAGTGGCGTCTTGCATGAATTTGCGGCTTACATTAGGCAGCGGAATATAGGTAGGCCACACACATTGCTTTTGGCGCAGGGATACCCAGTGGTGCAGCACATCCACTTGCTCAGGCTCCAGCGCAAGGCTCTTGGTCAGCACCACCGAGGCCTCGTCCAAACGCTTGTGGATTTCCAGCACCCGCCCCATTTGGTTCAAGGCCATCACCACCAGCGGCTTGTTATTGGGGTCCTGCGGCGACACATGTTCCACCACCCAGCGCCATTCGGCAAGCGCCTCCTCAATCTTGCCCTGGCCTTCCAGCAAAGTGCCTAGGTTCACCCGAGGCTGTACAAAACCGGGGGCTAGGCGGATAGCTTCGCGGTAAGCAGATTCAGAGCCCGCAAAGTCCTTTTCTAGACTGAGGGTGGCACCAAGGTTAAATTGAATGACGTGGTCGAATTGCGAGCTATTGCGAGACAGCCAGGTGCGGTACAAAACGGCGGAGAGGGGGCGCTCTCCGGCCGAATCCAAGCGGGCAGCCGCGTCAATTAGTGCAGAAAATTCGAGGCGGCCTTGCCAGGCTTGCCTAACGAGGTCTGCGAAATTATCTGGGCCGTTCACGTTAAAGTTCTCCTCAATGTGCATACTGTACTTTTAGGCCAAATGCAGCAAGATTTTAAATTCGCTTCAATCGTGAACATTATCCTAAAAAAACACGCATTCGGGCGCGCGTCTCAAACTATCGCCTTTTCCTGCATACAATAGGGCGCGCCGTCCGGTTATACCGGCAATCATCTTGTAAACCAATTTATTTAATGAATACTGTTCCCAGTTTCATGGTAGTTAGGCAACTGGCAATGGGTGACGTACTGCTTGCCAGTCCTATAGTCCGGCAACTGTACAAGGACAACGGCGGTAAGTGCCACATCGACGTGCTGACCTTAAAGCCGGAGATATTCTCAAACAGCCCCTACATTCGACGGGTTTTTACGCCTGAAACCTTTAGCGAAGCCAAGGGGCCCTATACCCGGGTCATCAACCTGGACTTGGCATATGAAAATATGCCGCATGTCCATATAGTGGATGCCTATGCCATGACATCCCATGGCGCGGCAGATAAAATCGAAAATAAACGTTTAGAATTATTTTCTTCTGGTGCGGACCGGGATCGCGCAAAGTCGGTTCAAACTAAAGATATAAATGATGATTATGTCGTCATACACATGCGTAAGGACACTTGGCCGAGCCGCAATTTACCAGATGCTACTTGGAAAAAGATATTAGACATACTGCTGGAATGTACCGATTTCAAAATTGTACAAGTGGGCTCTACCCATGAAATTGCATTTGATTACCATCCCCGCTTACTCAATATGTTGGGCAAATTCAGTATTCATGAGTTGCGGGAAATCATTGCAGGGGCTCAATGTTATGTGGGTGTAGATTCAGGTACCCTGCATATAGCCGCGTGCACCGATACACCCATTATTGCCATGTTCAGCAGTGCCCATCATCGCCTGCGCGAACCATTAGAACGCCCACCTAAGGCGCGCTTTATTCCTATACATCCAGCGGTAGACTGCTATGGCTGCCAGGAGCATTACCCGCCGCCCATCACCGGCGTGATTTGCCACCGAGGCGACCCCTACTCTCCACCCTGCAAAGATGCGTTTGATGTAGAAAATATTCGCCAGTCTTTAATAGACTTGGGCTTGGCCAAATTTGTAATGCAATAAACCCTGCTCACTTTTTTCAATCACACTATGAACTACGCTGCATTTTGGGAATATTTCAACGACTTTGCCGCGCCGCTCCTGCAACACCGCGCCGGCTCGTTTCGGATGGCCTTTGAACATCTGGAAAAGCTCGGTCGCCCTGCTTGCATCGTAGAAACTGGATGTGTGCGCAACCAGGGCACCTTCACGGGGGAGGGCCAGAGCACCGTCCTTTTCGACAAATTCAGCGAATGCATTCCTGGCACCATCGTCCACTCGGTGGACATCAGCCCAGAGAGTACGGGCTTGTGCAAAAGCATTGTCTCCAACCGCGTTCACGTATACACCTCGGACAGCGTGACGTTTTTACGACACCAATGCGCGGGCCTGATCAAACCCTATGCCCATATCGACCTGCTGTACCTGGACTCTTTTGATGTAGACGTAGAAAAACCCCATGACAGCGCGATGCATCATATGAAGGAGTTGCTGGCGGCGAGACCTTTGGTCAACTCCAACACTTTTATGTTAGTGGATGACTCCCCGACCAGTGCAAACTTTTATATCGATGCTGGCCAATTGCGACTAGTATCCCAGCAGCGCATCGGCGGAAAAGGCAAATACATTGCAACTTATATGGAAGACATCGGAGTAAGACCCATCTACCAAGGCTACCACGCCGCATGGATGGGGATGTGAAGTCATTGCCATGAATTCGCCTATATCGATGCAGCGCAGGATTTATGTCTTTTGTGACGGCGGCATAGGCAACCGTATTAATGCATTGGTATCTGGTGTCGCCATTGCCGAACGTTTCCAACTAGACATGACCGTGTACTGGCCAGCCAACAGCTGGTGCGGCGCGGCCTTTGCGGATATTTTTGAAAACGCTTTTGACGTACGCACTGATGCGCTGGACGCTTTGGCGGGAAGGTTCACCGACGCAAAAATGATGCTGCATGACGCCATGGGCGCCCAGTTTTTGCAAGTGCCCTTTGAGTCGGCGTATGACTACCAATCGATGGAAGACTTTGCGCAACGGGGTCTTCCCACCGGCAAAGATATATTTTTATACCCGGCGATTATTGCGCCCTGGATTCCTGAACCGCTGGTACATGCTGCATTGCGCAGTTTGCGTTTCAGTGAAGAAATTCGCAGTGCCGTGCAAACGTTCATTTCCACTACCCTGGTGCGGCCCTTCCACGGGCTGCACCTGCGCCGCACCGACTTGCGCGTAGGACTGAGCGACGCCGAGGTGTTATCGCTGGTACAGCGCCATCCGAATGAAGTTTTTTTTGTGTGTTCCGACGACCCACAGGCCGAAGCACTGGCCTGCGCCCATCCCCATGTCCATGCCCGCGCCAAGGCACACCACGTAGAGAAAAAGGAAGACAACGCAGACTGGATCAGCCTGTCCAAAGACCAGGAAGGCCGGGTGTCTTACGGCAATATAGAGCGCAGCCGCGACGCCATGATCGAAGGGACGATTGACCTCCTGATATTGGCCCATAGCCAGATCGTTGGGTTTTCAGGTTCCACCTTCCAACGCATGGCCCGGTTGCTCGGTGACGCCGCGCCATTGGTGCACATTGCACGACCCGCAGCCCTGCCCTACTTCAGCTTTACGGAAATGACGCAGCAAATTGAACGCCAGCTCATCGAGCCAGGCATGCTGCTACAGGTCTGCCAGACCATGCTGCAAAACGGCGAGGCGGGCCAAGCCCTGGACTTGATGCGCATGGGCTTTGAGCGCATGACCGACGCCCAGCGCCCGGACATCGCCCATAGCTTGGGGGTGATGTTGCTCAACCAAAACCAGCCGCGCCAGGCCAGCCTGTATTTCATCGTGGTATTGCAACTACAAAACTTGCGCTACAGCAGTTGGCTGCATCTGGCCTATGCAAAAACTTTGCTTGGTGAACATGACCAGGCCAAGCAAGCACTACAACAAGCAATAGCCTGCAGGCCACCGGCCCTGATTCCTTCCGACGAGATGCTGGACAAGGCGCTGGCCGAACGCTACCAAATGCCCGTGCCTGCGACCGACACACCTTAAGGACACCCTATGAATCCCGACCTTGTCAACGCCTACCGCGCCTTGCGGCAGCTTTCCTTTGGCGAATCGCTGTCGGTGCAGGAAGTCAACCATTTGGTCGGGAATGGCAGCCAGTCACCCTTGGTGTTAGAGGTAGGCGCTAACAGCGGACAGACGACGGCTGAATTTATCCACCATATGCCTAACACCCGCTTCATTTGTTTCGAGCCGGACCCGCGCGCGATCCAAAAATTCAAATCTCATATACGCAGTCCGCTGGTAAGTTTGGAAGAAATAGCCATAGGCGCTGACAACGGCACTGTCATGTTTCACCAAAGCTCGGGGGCTGAACATATCGACCCGCAGGGTTGGGACCATTCAGGCTCCATCCGCAAGCCCAAGACGCATTTAGACGTCTGGCCGTGGGTAAAGTTTGAGCGCCAGATTCCGGTGCCCATGATGCGCCTGGACGACTGGGCAGCGGCCAAGCATATTGACACGGTAGATTTTATTTGGGCCGACGTCCAAGGCGCAGAGAGCGATCTGCTGGTAGGCGCGCAACAGGTCTTAAGTCGAACACGATTTTTTTATACCGAGTTCAGCGACGATGAATGGTACGAAGGGCAAATCAATTTCGCCACCTTGAGCGCCTGTCTGCCCGGATTTTCTTTGCTGCATAAATTTGCAAACGATGCTTTGTTTGTGTCTAACAACGAGATCGTGCACACCATCAAAAGCAGCCTACCCACCTGATTGAAAGCGTCCCATGCAAGCACCCGGCCATTTTCGCTACGACATGTTTTCGCAAGGCATATTTGTCGATCCCATGCCGCCGACCAGCCGTTTGGATGCGCTAGCGCAAAAACTACATCCGCAGCAATCGCAATTTCCCTTGGTAAGGATGGGTTCAGCGGCTGACGGCGGTTACTTGGTGCCGGACGATTTACAAGACATCAAAGCCTGCTTCTCCCCTGGCGTCGATACCTTTGCGACCTTTGAAACCGACTTGCTCAAGCGCGGAATCGGTTCGCACCTGGCCGATTACAGCGTGGACAAAGTGCCCGATGGTTTGCAGGCCCTGTCCTTTATCAAAAATTTTGTGGGCGGCAATACAGCGGGCCACCATGTGGCCTTAGAAGACTGGGTGCATCAATTCGAACCGCAGGCGCGAAATGACGAGTTGATTCTGCAAATGGACGTGGAAGGCGCTGAATACGAAACCCTTCTGGCCTGCCCGTCCAGCGTACTCGCCAAGTTTCGCATCATGGTCATCGAGTTCCATTCGGTAGAGAGCTGGGGCCATGGAGACTTCCTCAACATCGTGGAAGCCACTTTCACCAAACTCCTGCGCTCGCACTTTATTGTGCACAGCCACCCCAACAACGCTATGGGCCTGGTGGACATGAATGGATTTGTAGCACCGCGTATTTTCGAACTCACTTTGCTGAGCCGCAGCCGCTGTGCACCTGGCGCCGTCGCTGCCACCCCGCATCCGCTGGACTTTCCCAACGTCAACAATATGCCACCCCTGGACTGGGGCCAATGCTGGGTGCCACGCGTGCGCAGCTAAACCAATCTAGTTCAAATTCCGTATGTTTCCACGTATCCGCTTTTTTGGCGTTGACAGCCCCACCGGCGTTGGGACCCATTGCTCCCAAACGGTGAAAGCCTTGCAGGCCTTCCAGTTTGAAGCGATCCAGGTGCAGCTGATCAAGCACAACTACATCGACGAGGTGCAGGCAGCGGTGTCTGACAGCATGGACAGCGACGTCAATATCTTCTTTTTCCCCGAGGTGTATGCCAACAACCTGAAGGGAACCAAGATTTACTGGTGCGTGTTCGACGCCAGCCGTCCCAACCCCGGCTATGAACAATGGTTGGAAAGCTTTCACTATGTTTTTGCCACCAGCCACTGGGGCCGCGACATCATGCTCGAACGCGGCATGGACGGCAGCAAAATTTTTGTAGTTCCCGAAGGCGTGGACCCTAAGTTTTACAACCCCTACGGCAGGCCGGAAGTCGCCCCCAGTGGCAAAACTAAATTTCTGATGGTGGGTAAATACGAGCGGAAAAAGGGCTACCGCGAAGCCTTTGAGGCGCTGCGTATCGCTGTAGCGCAAGGCGCACAACTCGAATTACTCACCAAGTCTGACTGGATCAACGGCACCAACGCCGTACTTCATCCCGAGTTCATACAACTGGTGCAGCAATACCAGGACAAATTCAGCATCGTGGTGTACAACGGCAATTTTTCGCGCGAGCAAATGCGCACGCTGTATTACTCGGCAGACTATTTTTTACATCCCTCACGCTGCGAAGGTTGGAGCCTGCCACTGATTGAAGCTATTGCCTGCGGCCTGCCCTGCATCAGCACCCGCTTTGGTGGCCATTCCGAATACATGGGTTTCCTGACGGAGGCTGAGATTATCAAAACCACCCTCGCCCCGGTGGACTGCCAAGCTTTCAAAGATGCCGTCGGGCATAGCGATGGCGACTATGGGCAATGGGCCTTTCCGGATGTCGAAGATATGGCGCAGCGCATTTTGGCGGCTACCGCCCTGCCCGGTACCTCAGGTTTGGTGGGCTCCGACTACGTGCGCCAACACTATTGCTGGGACCTTGCGGCGGACAAAATACTCCAATTCCTACATGCAATGGGCCAAGATGAAAGTCCCACCTTGGCGCCTCGCGCAATCTGATTGCGCATTAGCCCTGTGCCCATGTGCCTAAATACCACCACCATGATCACCTGCATAGCGGAGTAGCCCTTGGAACCGATTAAATCCCTGGCCTTGTACCAAAACGGCGTCTACGTCGAAAACGCTACGCCTGTCCAGCGATTGCTGCAATTGGCCCAGGCCATGCGCCCTGTCCAGACGCGCTTTCCCCTGATTCGCATCGGCAGCGCACACGATGGCGGCTATTTGGAGCCCGATGATTTAAGCGGTATTTCCGCTTGCTTTTCGCCCGGCGTGGAGGTGAACTCGAGCTTTGAACTGGACTTGCTGCAAAAAACCGGCATAGGCTCGCACCTTGCCGACTATTCGGTCGATGGGCCACCCGCTAATTTCCAGCCCAAGTCCTTTATCAAAAAATTCCTGGGGCCCAATAACAACCCCATACACATTACCTTGGAAGCATGGGTAAAAAGCCAGGTTGAATACCAGCTAGAGCATGATTTTTTATTGCAAATGGATATTGAAGGTGGCGAGTACCTGACTCTCTTGGCCACGCCACAAGAATTGCTGAGGCGCTTCCGAATCATCGTGTTGGAAATCCACTACGTAGAATGCTGGGCGCATCCGCTGTTTTTCAACACCGTAGAAGCCATGTTTGAGAAAGTCCTGGCTGACTTTTATGTGGTGCACAACCATCCCAATAACCACGGCGCTTTGCTTAATCTCAATGGATTTTCGGCACCGCAATTTTTTGAAATCACCTTGCTGCGCAGAGATCGTTCCCCCGCTTTGGCGTACTGCCGAGAATTTCCCCATCCGCTGGATAATCCCTGCTATCCGATACGAGATGAATTAGTATTACCGTACAATTGGTTTGCGAGAAATGATAAAGTTATATTGGCGGTCAATAAAGAGCACGACCCGGCAGGCTCTTACGATCGATTACACCAATATTAGAAAATTTCCAAAAAATTTATGATAGCATTTGATCTCCTAAAACAAACCACTTGGTTGGATTTGCATCAAATGATGCAAAAGAGAAATACAGAACTTCAAGATATAAGTTTTGCACGAATTTCCCTCGAAAAATCGAATCGTCAACAGCGTTTGAGGAAAACATTTTCCAAGAGAATAGTGAATAAAATTTTTATTACAAATAGTCACTTTAAAAATATACACATAGAACCATCTTTAGGTTTAACTGAAGAAAGATTAGGGTTAAAGGAAATACTCGAAGAAGGTACGGCTTCCAGAATTCCGGAACTTGACGGATCTATCGTACTCATTAGCAATGCCGATATTGATAGCGTTGAGCGTTTAAATTCTTTCTCAAATTTTTATGAAATTCATTCCGATACTATATTTATTGGATGGGATACGGATAATCATCACACCCTTCATATATCGATGGCATTTGCAACTCTAGTTGATTTTTATATTCAAAGTCAGCTTGAGCATTTCTATGATTTGTCGAGGATAAATCCGCTTCATACCTTTCTTCTGATTGGATGTATCAATATAAAAAGAGAATACGCATATAATCTATTACCTAAAGCTTTGAGTGCTCAAAGAAGTAACGAAGTGCAGGGTCTCTTTGCTAACCACAACACTTTTCCTTGGCGGAATAGTGTTATAAATGCGCTATCGAATTCGCACCCTCATATTGGTTTTTTTTCGGACAGCCGTGGCGCGACTTCAAATGATAAGTACCCTGATAGATTGATAGACTATAAAGTCCACTGGATTGCACCGGTACTCAACGATGTATCAGGGCGAGTAGACGATGTTCTAATAACTGGCGGAATACCAATTGTTCCTGAGTCATTAAGATTTCATCCTGCATTAATTGATATTCATCCTGAAAATATTGTTTATTATAATTTGAATGACATAATTGATACAGAACATATTATTTCTTGCGCTATTGAAAAATATGATAAATGCGGAAAAAAGGGGATTCTTTCGAGGTTCGAGTATTCGATTGCTAGACACGGTGATTTTTCATTATCTAAAATTATTAAATTAGCATCATCATACTTTAAATTTAATCTCGAATGATATTTCCGAAACTGCTCTAGTTAAATAGTTGAACATTGAAGGTATCAAGCATTACTTATGAATACCATTATTTTATACTTAGAATCATAATTTTTCCGAGGAAATGTCGCTCATGATCAATGTATAAATTACCTTTTATACAACTCTAGCTTACCGCTTTAAATTTTGAAATTTAACTATCATAAAGCCATAAAAACAGAGCTTAACATAACCCACAATGTTAAAATAAATTATATTAATTTATACCCAACAGTCAAAAAATATACATTTAAAAAATTATGCTCTTACCTAAAGTTAGTTTGTTAGATACAGCAATTGGCCGCTATCTATGTTACTCGACAGGGGACTCTTTACCACGAATACTTTTAGCTGACGGCATCCACGAACCCCAGGTACTTGCGGTTAGTAAGTTTATTCTTAATCATAGCTCAAGAAATAACATTTTAGATTTGGGCGCCAATTTTGGGACTTATTCAATTCCAATTGCATTAGAATTTTCCGGAAAGCACGTTTTTAGTTTTGAAATACAACGTAATGTTTACTATGCTTTGTGCGGGAATATTTTTTTGAATAGCGTCCCAAATATTACCGCAATCAACAAAGGAATCTCGTCGATTTCAGGAGAAATTGAAATCCCAAAAATTGATTATTTCAAATGCTCAAATATCGGTGCATTTTCTGTAAGCGAGACCGCAATAGCGTCGAACAGATTCGATTTTAACAATGACTCAATTACGGGTTCAGAAAAGGCGTGTACTATCACCTTAGATTCATTTGGCGAAAATACAGGCGATATTGCATTAATAAAATTAGATATTGAGGGTCATGAGTTGGAGGCTTTGATTGGAGGTCGAAAATTTATCGCTGATAATGGGTTTCCACCAATTATTTTTGAGTGCTGGCCCTTCGAGTGGTTTAAGGATAATAAAAGAGAGCTCTTTTCATTTTTAATAGAAATAGGTTATAGCAATATTAGTAATGACATCGGCCATTCTAACTTTCTAGCGCAATCCCCAATCTCAACGCACAAGAAATTTTTCATTAAAGACAATTTGATTGGCATTTATCCTGAATAATGGTATTATTTCAAAAGTAGAATAATAAAAATTTATGTTACAAAACCAGCTTCTAAAAAATTAATTTTTTTAAGTATTTATATTAAATTTAAATTAACGATAGCCTCAATTCAAGATTATTTAAATTAGAGCTTGAATTCCGCAGCTACAGCATCGGAGTAAAACATCTTTACAGTATCTAATGAATATTCATCTAAATCATATCCCAGCAATGATAATTTTTTTAATATCTCATTAGTTACCGTTATCACGTGGCAACCAACCGCGTCGGCGTGAAAGATATTCAATAATTCACGTGGGCTCGCCCAAATCAATTCAGCAGAAGGGGCAATTTTTAGCAGTTCTACGGCAGCTGACATAATCGGCATGGGATCACGCCCAGTATCCGCAATTCTTCCAGCAAACACGGAAACATAGCTAGGCACATAAGGGTTTAATACATGTACGACATCTCGCACCTGACTTAACGTCATTAACGCGGTCACATTAATTTTTATATTTTTTTGGCCAAGTCTTTCAATTAAGTCAAAGCAGGTTTCTTGTTTAGTATTCGTCACAGGAATCTTCACATAGACATTATCGCCCCAGCTCGAAATTTCCACTGCTTGGCGCTCCATTTCAACGAAGTCATCTGAAAAGACCTCGAATGAAAGTGGTTTATCTTTTATATGAGTAAGAATATCTTTACAAAAAACACGATAGTCAGCTATCCCAGCCTTTTTCATAAGTGTTGGATTGGTAGTCAGCCCTTTTATATAGGACTTATTATACATTTCAAGCATTCCTTGCTTATCTGAGCCGTCCGCAAATATTTTAACTTTTAAATTCTCTAGTGTCTTCATTTAATACCCCTAAGTGAGTGCATGGGCGAGTGCGAGATAATTTTCCCCGCGTAATGGCTAGTCTGGTGATATCGTATTTTATAAGATATATAAAAAATTCTATGCGTTTAGCATATCCGTTTGTCGTTTTTTGAGCGTATCCGAATTCAGAAAGTAAGCAGGTGTATCTCAAAATTCATTGTATTTCGTGAAAATTCGTACTCATTTGCATCGTAAGATAATATCTGCAGCCTCCGAAAGCGACTGCACACGGTAATTAAAGTTTTCTGGTTGCTTTTCAGCATAACCGTGGTCTATAAATATAGTTTTACAACCTGCACGAGCGCCGGCCTCAACATCTCTCCAACGATCTCCGACCATTATGCTCGCGGCAAGGTCGATACCATGTCGAACACCAGCCGATAGCAAGGCGCCCGGCATTGGTTTTCTGCAGTTGCAGTTATCGCTGTCATCGTGATAACACGTCAATATTTCGTGAATTGGTAAGTTTTGTTTTAAAAAATCATGCATTAACTCTATATCAACTCGCTGGACAATGCCTCGTGCCACATCAGGTTGATTGGTCACGACAATCAATAGCCACCCACTCTTGTGCAAGACCGTCATCGCGTCATAAACACCTGGTAAAATCTCCATATCAGCCAGATTTGACGGTGAATAGGGTTTACCGTTGCGGACTACCGAGCGATTGATCACTCCATCTCGATCTAAAAATATAGCTCTATGCATGAAATTCACGGTTCTAAAGTACAGTAGATTCCCATTTGGTCTGATTGGACTTCAATTTGGGATGCGAAACTAATAGGTGCCATACGACAGCTTGAAAAGCCTCTGAATGTGGGGTGACGTTGTCCGGATTGACAGTTGGCACTATCACACATGCATTTGCCACCTGCGCGGTGAAGCCACCATCTCTTCCCACCACACCCGTGATCACCGCGCCGACCGTCTTGGCATACTTCAAAGCTTCCACCAAATTTGGGCTTATATTATTTTCGAGATTACCACCTCCTACCGAGAATATAAACAATGCATCTTTTGCTACGAGTTTACTGACTTTCAGCCATTCAACGAAAACTGTGGCCCATCCTTCGTCATTAGTACGGGCTGTAAGCTCAGAAACGTTGTCCGTCGGCGCATAGGATTCAATACCCACGATTTTTCGAAAATCATTTACTGCATGCGAACAATTACCGGCGCCACCGCCTACTCCTAAAAAGAAAATTCGTCCACCTTGGGCCTTGACAATCGCAAGTAGATCTGCTGTTTTCTCAATGGCAGCGACATCTATTTTTTGAATAATATGTAGGGTTTCGTTTAAATGTTGTTGCGAGTAACTCATGTCTTATCTTTCTTCAAAAAATATAATTCTGTATCTTGCAAGCCAATGTATGAGCCAATTTCATAAAACCGTTCTTGTACCTCATAACCGGCCAATTGCCCCTGAAGAGAAATTTTGCTATATAAACTCGCCAAATCAAAAACCTCTGCTAATGCCTCATCTTGAAGTATCCGACTATTTATCACGCCAAGCCCATAATCGATATAGTTCATGCTTGGCTTAGGATCATTTTTGTTGTATTCCAGCAATTCACCGTTATCAAAGTTAACGTTACTCTTGTCCCAGCAATCTCCGTTCTTAAGTACGGTCATAAGAGCCGATTTACCGCTGATAAAGAAAGCCTTTTCTACTGGTGCAAAATCTAAGGGTAAGAAAGAATCGCCATACAAAACAAAAAAGTGCTTACCTAGCATGGGCTGAGCCTTCCTTAGTGCTCCCCCGGTTCCTAGTAATACCAAACCATCATGCGAATAAGTCACATCCAATCCAAGTTGGGCACCATCACCTACAAGCGCCTGGATCATCTCGCCCAAATATCCAACGCACAGCACCACCTTTTGTACGCCTTGGGCGCGTAAAAACCTAAGTTGGCGAAAAATGAAAGGCTCCCCCGCCACGTCCACCAAAGCTTTAGGTATGGTTTCCGTAATAGGACGGAGTCTTTTGGCCAAGCCTCCAGCAAGAATAGCGACAGGCAACATCAGGAAGACAGCATGACCTTGGCGCCTTCAAAATCAAATTTAAAACGCACCTCTTCCAGGCCTACGCCTGTCATTGCATGACGAAGTTTGGTTCGATCTCGCGCCATGAACATGAGAAAACCACCACCACCCGCACCCACAAGTTTGCCACCGATGGCACCGTTTTTCATACCCAGCGCGTACCACTCATCAATTCGGTGATTGCTCATACCAATTGAACGGCGTTTTTTGTGCTCCCAATGTTCGTGCATTAACTCTCCAAACAATTGCGTGTTACCGTCAATCAATGCATCCCGGCTACGATAACCTAGGGCTTTGACATAGTGCAAATTATTCAACATCTCGGAGTCCTTTTCCATGGACTTCGCCTTTTGATCTTCTAAAATGCTACTGGCACTTCGAGAAAAGCCTGTGAAAAATAGCAATAAGTCATCTTCAAGACCGAACATGGTGTCCATACTGATATCCAGCGGCCGCGCTGTCACTTTGTCATCTTTATGAAACGCAAAGCAAGTCACGCCACCAACGGCTGCAATGTACTGATCCTGCTTACCTATCGGCTCACCCAATTTGTCTATTTCTATGTAACAGGCGAGTTCGGCTAACTCCTCTTGATTCAAATGGCGCTTACGATGGGCGTAAAGCGCCTTAAGCAGGGCGGTGGTGAAACTACCTGAGGAGCCAAGTCCAGTACCAGCAGGAATATCCGCAACCGTTGTAATTTCGACTTGCGGCGTCTTGAAGCCCAACATCTGCAGCGCTTCTCTAATAATAGGATGCTTAACATCTACTATTCGTTCTACCTGCTCCAATTGTGAGTACTTGAGAAAAATACCTTCGGTAAACGGTCGCATCACATTTACATAAACGTATTTATCTATCGCAGCAGAGATCAAAAAGCCTTCATGATTACGGTAATAAGACGGCAAGTCGGTTCCACCCCCACCCAAAGTGATTCGCAAAGGACTACGCGCAATGATCATATTCATGCTTTCGGCAAATTTTCTCCACAATCTCAAGAGCAGCACTAGCACCTGCGATAACGTTGGCCGGTGACCTTGCCCCCGAAAAACGCACTCCTTAGCTGATGGTTCAAAATCAGTTTTAGGAGATAAGAGATGAATGAGACGAAACGGGCGCGTTACACGCTGGAATTCAAGATGGAAGCGGTCAGGCTG
>Ga0214919_10006520_pt1 | contig 16034 bp, 16 predicted proteins | sample LL1503_MetaG_FD_177994 | JGI IMG/M metagenome (GOLD analysis project Ga0214919, IMG submission 177994) | Freshwater microbial communities from Lake Lanier, Atlanta, Georgia, United States - LL-1503 | ecosystem: Environmental > Aquatic > Freshwater > Lake | place: USA: Georgia | collected... | reverse complement strand
ATATATATATTAATAAAATACCAACAATATAAAAATATTGAGCCATTTATTAAACAAATGATAATTGCATCTAATCCAATCGGCGGTCTAGGAAATCAACTCTTCCAAATTTTCGCTACATTAGCATACGGAATGAAATATGGTCGCCGTATTGTCTTCACATACCAACAGAATACAATCGGCATTACAAAACGCCCAAATTATTGGCACAATTTCCTCAAAAATTTGCTAATATTTACAACCAAATTTCAATCCACCATAAAAAACGAACAAATAAATCAATTCGCCAAAATCCAAGAACAAGGACATCATTATAACGATCTGTTAGCACATACTGAAGAATTTGTTCAATTATCGGGGTATTTTCAAAGTCCTAAATATTTTGACAAATATTTTGAAAAAATACTTTCGCTTATTAAATTTTGCGAAATAAGAGAACATGTTCTCCAAGAATATCCTACAATTTTAACTGAAGACATTGTAAATATAAGTATGCATTTTCGACTAGGTGATTACAAACATTTGCAACATTGTCATCCAATTTTGAAATATGATTATTATGAAAAATCTTTGAATAAACTAACAGAATTAATTGAAAAAAGAGAACCTATGAAAAAAATGAAGGTTCTCTATTTTTTTGAAAAAGAAGACATCGATTTTGTTGAAAAAATTATTGATAATCTTCGACAAAAATTTTCGTATATTGAATTTGATTCTATATTAAGTTTTGGCAGAGAATTAGAAGATTGGAAACAAATGGTTTTAATGACTTGTTGCGATCATCATGTTATTGCTAACAGTACATTTAGTTGGTGGGGTGCATACTTGAATCCTAGTGAAAGTAAATATGTTATTTATCCAGATGTGTGGTTTGGACCTTCGCTGAAAGATTTGAATAATAGTGATTTATTTCCAGATAGTTGGATGAAAATTTTGTGATTTTGTTACAAAAAATTGAAAAGAATTTGTTAATAAATTTAAAGAATATATAACGATACATTTAATATGAACACACAGTTTGCTTTTGAATTGACAAATAAGTTAGCACAAGAAAATAGAATTTTGAAGAAGGAGAATAAAAAGTTGAAGTTGAAGAACGAGGAAATTTCAAATTTGTTATTTAGACTTTTGGATATACATTTGAATAATTATGTTAGCAGTTCTAATTATGGTTCTATTAAAAGGTCGAAAAAATCGAGACAAAATAAGGGTATGAAAATAGAGATAGATTCCATAAATGATGATCACGATGATGATCACGACGATGATGATGATGTTGAAATATTAGATGTAAAAAATGAAAAATCAGAAATTGTTAATGAAACAGAAGGAATATATAATGATAAGTCTCAATCACATGCAAATGTTGAGGTCATTGAAGTACCTATATTGAATGAAATTATTGATATACAAGAAGTTGAAGAAGAAGTCGAAGAAGAAGTTGAAGAAGAAGTCGAAGAAGAGGTCGAAGAAGAAGTTGAAGAAGAAGTCGAAGAAGAGGTCGAAGAAGAAGTTGAAGAAGAAGTCGAAGAAGAAGTCGAAGAAGAAGTCGAAGAAGTCGAACAAGAAGTCGAACAAGAAGTCGAACAAGAAGTTGAGGAAGAAGTTGAAGAAGAAGTTGAGGAAGAAGTTGAGGAAGAAGTTGAGGAAGAAGTTGAGGAAGAAGTTGAGGAAGAAGTTGAAGAAGAAGTTGAACAAGAAGAGGAAGTCGAAGTCGAAGAAGAAGTCGAAGAAGAAGAAGAAGAAGTCGAAGAAGATGAAGAGGAAGTTATAGCTGTAATTATTAAAGGAAAAACATATTATGCATTTAATCAAACAGATAGTATTATTTATTCAGAAGATGAAAATGGTGATATTAGTATAGAAGTTGGTAAATATGTAAAAGGAAAACCTGTTTTACACCTTTTAACCTTTCAATCGCCGATTTATATATCATAATTCCGCCGAAGGCGGAATTATTGTATATAAAAGGTGATTTATCGGTTACAAAGTAACAGTTACCAAATTACATTCAAAGATGCCGACCCTTGCGGTCGGCATTTGAAATGTAAAAAGGTGTAAAATAAATAAAAAAAATAAAACAATTATAAATAAAAGTTAATAAAGAAAAATATTATATAATTATAAGTTTCTTTAGAACTTCATTTTTTATTTGTAATTATATTTATATAAAATCAACATTGCCCTTATAGCTTAGTGGTAGAGCATCAGTCTTGTAAACTGAAGATTCTGGGTTCGATTCCCAGTGAGGGCTTATTTTTTACAGTATTAATATTGTAAAAAATACAAAAAAAACAAAAAATTAATTCATAATATAATAAGATTTTAATCTTCTAGTAGTATTTTTTTTGCAAATATATTTTCTAGATTTACCTTCGATTTTTGATTTCCCTCCAGTTATTTGAGGTTCTCCATTATTTTCAACAGGATTAATTGCTTTTACATTATTACCAAAACCTTTTTTACTATAACTTTTCATTTCGTCCAAAACAAATAACATTCTTCTAGGATTTAATTCATATTTTTTTTCATTTGTTGATAATAATGTATCTAATTTATCTGTTAGTTTTTCACCTGGATAAATACATTTAATATTTTGTTTGTTATCATCATTTATTTCACCTTCTATTACATCTATATGAAGAAATATTTCATTACTATTTTCGGAAATATTTATGTTAACACCTGTATAAATTTCTTTTATATGTTTGGAAATATCATTTATTTTAATAATATCTAGTAAACTGTCATTTTCATTATTAATATATTCATTAATTTTTTTTTGCAAATATCCATTATTTGATGGATAAACATTATATAAAAATTTATTTATTTCGTCAAAAAAATCCTTGAATTTTTCTATTTTTTTTGTATCTGTAATTTTATTATCATATATAATTTTTTTTTTTATGTCTTTTTTATTAAAATATTCATAATATAAATATACATTATCTTTGATATTATCAATTGTTTTTTTTATATATTTAATTTTTTCAAATAAATCTAATAATATTTGATCATTTTTAAAATATAATGTTTCATCTATTTTGTTTTCATATTTATTTATTTGATTAATAAAACTTTTAATTTTATTATCAAATTCATTCAATGAAATTGAAGTGTTTTTTTCTATCTTACTTGGATCAAATTCTATTTTATTAATATTTTCTTTTGTATAACCAATATTCTCTATTATTTTTGAAATTAGATCTTTATCATCGTTATATTGTCTAATTGAATTACTGTATCTATCTTTCGCTTCTAATTTTATTTTTGCATCAATTTCTTTTTTAATATCTTCTAATATTTTAATTGCTTTTTCAACTGCTTTTTCAGAGTCTATTTCAGAGTCTATTTTAGAGTCTATTTCTATTTCTTTGAAAATATCTTTTTTACTATCTATAATATCTTTTAATATTTTACTATAAGTTTTTTTATAAAAAATTAAATCATTATATTTTTTGAATAATTGTTTATATTTTGGATGATTATATATATCATTAATCCAAATAACTTCAGTGACAGTATTTGTTTTACCTTCTAGGTTTAAATAAGAATATTCAGGATACATTTTTGCATCTTCTTTGTCATCATCATGAAATCTAAAAAATCTTAAAAAATCCTGAGAAAAATCCAAATTTAATTGAGGGAATTTATTAATTTTAACATCAAAAGAAGTTTTAATATTATTTTGATAAGGATATTTTGTCGGAAATAAACTTTTCAACATAATCATAATATTTTCTTTAACAATTTTATTTTTAGAATCAAAAATATTTTCTTTTTTTTTTTTTTTTTTTTTTTTTTTTTTTTTTTTTTTTTTTTTTTTTTTTTTTTTTTTTTTTTTTTATTTTCTACTTTTTTTTTTTTTTTTTTAAAATAAAAAATATTTTTTTTTTTTTTTTTTTCTCTTTCTTTTTCTTCTTTTTCTTTTTCTTCTTTTTCTGTTTCTGTTTCATCTGAATTTCCACCTTGATATTTTTTATTTTCTATATCAACAAATAATTTATTATATTGTGTTAATATATTTACGAAATTATTTCTATTGAAAAAAAACTCTATTTTTTCTCTATAAGTAAGTTTAGTTAAATATGATTCTGGATATAAAACTTCAAATGTAAAATATGGATATTCTTCCAAAATCAAATTTTTTTCAGAATCTGCATTAGCTATTTTAAACATTGAACTATTAAGAATAATATATGTTTCTTCGCTTTGGTTTTTATTATTCAAATTTGTACTTATATTTATTTTAAGTTGTCTTTCTTTAAAAATATTTAACATTTATTTATTTATATTATATTATCATAATATTCTGTAGGTTTTTACTAGAACTTACAGAATTATATCTATTTCATTTGAAAAAATTCCATTTCAGGATTTTGTAAAGATATTTCTTCTGCTTTTTTTTCTTTTTCTTCTGGTACATTTTCGTCATGTAAATTTACATAATCTTTCTCTATTTTTTTAGCCAAATTTTTTATATTCTGTAAGTCTTGTTCCGTAATAGAATTATTCATTTCGTTTAATTTTTCTACATGCGAATCTACAAATGTTTCAGGTAATATACAGAGTGCACTTTTTTCATTACATAAAAAATCGACAACAAATATGAAAATACATACTATACCTAAAGCTATATAAATATCACGAGTACCCATCCATGCAATTGCAAACACAAGTAGATCACGGCTAAATGTAAATTTCAAATATGATTCTACTGTTTTCGGAAGCTCAATAATTATGAATTTAGACGCGATATTCAATATAATAATCATAATACCTGCAAAAATTTTACTTTGGTTCATTGCTTGAATATTATTATTTACATAATTTACTATGTTAGCAATTACTTTCGATCCTAATATTTTTTTACCAAATGCATTTCCACCGATTTTTTTTGTAGGAATAATTTGATTTTGCATTCTAAACTATGTCTACAAAAAATTGATGTTCAAACATTTTAAATTATTTATAATATAATTTAAAAAGCATGTCTGAGAATCGACAAACAGATATTACTCAAGAATATATGAATAATACTATTGATAATTTAATTATAGCGCATTTTTTGCAAACATATGATGTTAGAAATATCTATGAAGTTGACATAAGTATTATTCAAAATCCATTAGACCTATCACTCATTGATCTTATCCTTCAACGACCTGCAAATAACTTGTATAATTATAGAATACAAACTGTTTGTCAAGAAAATGCCGAAGAACTTATTGTTGAATTTGAATGCGCAATATGCATGGAATATAAACAAACTATTGAAAAAATTACTTTTAACTGCCAACATAATATGTGTAAGGATTGTGCTAGAAAATGTATTTATAAAAAAACGATTTGTCCATTTTGCAGAGGAACAATAAAAAATGTTGAAGTAAAAGATCCTGCATTTGTTCACGAATTTTGATTTTTCAATATAACATGTTACTTTGTAACTGATAAATTACCTTTTATATACAATAATTCTGCATTCGTCGATTTACCGTATTAGGCTATTAAACCTTTTTACATTTCAAACGCCGATTTTAGATTGATTTTTTTGTTTTATTATTATTTATTTTTTTATTCATTGTCATTTTTTTCTTCCACATCTTACAAGTTTTCATAAACCCTTTTTTATATCCTTTTTTGAAATCACGCCAATAAAATTCTGGTAACCCTCCTTTTTCTTTTATTAACTTACCTGCATTTTTTTTAAATGATTTTTCTAAATATTCTTGAACTTTTTTTGATTTGTAAAGAATACTACAATTGGTCATTATATAATTATAATTATAAAATAAAAATAATTAATAGTTTTTGTTACTTTTTTTGAAGATTGTTCATTGTAATAAATCAGCGTTTTACACCTTTTCTCATTTAAAACGCCCATTAATTTAATAAAAGATTTGAGTATAAAGATAATTTTTAGTATAAATATTATAATGAATTTTGAAAATGAAATTATATATGTTAAAAATAAAGAATATGTTTATGTTCAAACAATCAACATTGATAATGATAATATATTAGATTTATCTATATTTGAAATAGAAGAATGGACGCATTTAACAAAAATTAGCAAAGTATTTGAAGATGCTGTAGTTAATTTAGATGTAGAAATATCGTTAAGACCTTATATAAATGTTAGCAAAGATATAAAAAAAGGTGCTTATTATTTATATTACTCTCCATTTTGTCACTGGCAAGGTTTTAATGATTTAGAATATGAAATGCTAGAAATAAATGATATTTATAAAGTTGTATTTGATTTAGTTAGAGAAGATAAAAAAATAACTATAAATAAATTTAGAAGATGGATTACAGAGAATTATACAAATATTCAAACTCATTATGAAGGTTTATTAAATAATAAAATAAATTTGTTTATTCCGTTTAGTTAAATGGGCGTTTTAAATGAGAAAAGGTGTAAATGTTAAAAGGTGTAAAAATATCAATAACAATGATTGATATTTTTATTTATTTTGTTTTTATTTTTTAATTTCTAGCTTATAGTCAGTAATCAATTATTTATTCGTTGCCTTTTTTCTCGCGGTGCCAGTCAAGATAATGACATTATTATTTATTATTTATTATTTCTGTTAGCACTATACTTAAACAGAAGGAGCAACAACAGCAGGAACGGTCTTGATGAAGTGGTTCTTCATGTACTTCTGGAGATTGAAGTAAGTGAGCTCATCCTCCTTTCCAAGCTTAAGAAGCTTAGCGAGCTTGGCATCGGCATGGATCTTGCGTCCATTCTCCTTGTCCTGAAGACTGTTGGCGCGGATATAAGCATTGATCTCCTTGCTCACGGCAGTGCGGGCAAGCTCAGTTCCCTTCTCCTTTCCAAGAAAAAGAGCGAGCTCATCACTGATAAGAGTAGGCTTGACAAATCCAGAAGGGGCGCGGTTTCCAGAACTGCGCTTCTTCTTGGAAGCAGCCTTCTGGGCATTCTTAAGCTCACGAGCAACAATCTTCTCGAGCTGCTTGTACTCAGTCTTAAGAAGAGACACGACGCTGGAAAGCTCCTGGATCTTGGTGCTGTAATTAGAAAGCTTGGCACCGAGACTTGAAGCATCAATCACAACATCATCGACTGGGGCATCAACAACAGGCTTAACAACAGTCTCCTTTGCAGGCTCCTTAGAGTCCTTTGCAACCTTGACCTTCTTCTCCTTCACAGGGGCAGGAGTATTAACAACAGGGGCAGTAGTGGGGGTAGTAGTTTTAGTAGCGACACGAGGCATCTTGCTATACTACTTATATGGCTTCTTTTTTAAGTAATTTAACGCAAAAATATATTTATTTGGTTGTTTTGGCATGCAAACAAGGTTCAATTATATGTTTCAAAAAAAATCGCTAAATATAATTTTATTGATTTTTATATATTATTTATATTTAACAAAATATCACTATTAGAAATAGGAGAATCTTGCAAATCCAAATATTCTACTTTTACAATCCAATCATATGGAACACTTAATTCTGTATTTTTATTTTGTTCGTTATCTACAGCGTATAATATAATTCTTTTTTCATGAGAATTATTCAAAATATTTCTTAAATTTGCACTTACAATTTTTATTGATGAAAGAGAACCTGCATTTTTTATATGAAATCTATATCTATTATCCGTAATTACACCGAACAAAAAGAAAATTGGGACGCTAAAAGCGTCCTAAATTTTTTTTGTCGGCGACTAGTCCAAAAGAAAATGAGACTTTGTCTCATTTTTCTCTTTGGACGGTGTAATTGTTGCTCTTCCATATCAGATATTTATTATTTATAAATTATTATTATAATTTATCAATTTTTATTGGTGAAAACACACAAAAACTTTATTCATCTTCATTACGTTCTCTAAAGTATTCCAATATATCCGACTTCAACTCACATGGAAAATGTTCTGTAGGCACAATCAAACCATTTTTGTCTTTTTTTACATGAATATTTGGATCATAATTATGTTTCACTAAAATAGCCCATCTATCCTGATATTTCCTGTTTTTTTTGCTTCCATGAAAATAATGTCTTATAACACCTGGTACATATCCAAATCTCAATGTCTTTGATTTTTTCTCATAATCTGAAACACTCTGCTTATAACTTACAGTAGATAATTCATTCAAACTATAACTACTTAATCCCATTAATGAAAGCATCATAATATTATCACCTGAACCTAAGATTGCTTTTTCATATAATCCGCCTAACCTTTCATATGCTTTTCTGGTCATTGCCCATGCAAATCCTGGATGCCATAAATTCGGCTGATTATAAGAAACAGGAAGACCTTTAGTTCTCTGATATCCTGCACTATTAAATACTGTCATTGTCTGTTTATTTCTTGACATATCCACTGCATGGGAAAAAATTTGCACAACATCTTTGCATCCATTCAATATTTTGAGAGTATCTAGAGCCCATGTCGCATTTTCAAATTCAATGTCTGCATCAATCCAAGCAAATGCGCGCCAATTTTTAGGCAATAATTTTTTTACTCCTAAATTAATCATGTTCTCTTTGTGCCAAATTGGACACTCTGTTCTCAATTGCAAATGTTTTCTGTTAGTTTTTTCGGTAATTATAAATTTTTGATCGCCGTATGCTAATTCTACTATATATAATTCCACATTGATTTCTTCTTGTTCAATTCTATTGATGAACTCTTTCATAAGAATATAGCGTCTTGCAAACAGACATGGATTTGAAATTACTGCTATTACATGCAAATTTTGTTCTATTGGATCATTATTTAATATTGCTTGTTTGACAATATTTGATTCATATTCAATATAGTCAATTTCAATACCGTTTATAACAGTCATTATATTATATATTGTGTTTTTTATGAAAATAGTTTAACGAAAATAAAAAATTGAAAAAAGAGAACCTGAATATAAAAATGATATATAATACAAACAAAATGACATTCGCACAATATTTATATTTCATAGTTCTAATTATTGCATTAGTAATTTACAAAAAATTATATAAAAGTTGTCAAATTTTAATTGATCGTAATAATAATCTTCATTATTATCATGATAATAGAAATTACTTAGATGAATACATTTTACAAAATTATAATATACATGATTATGATTCAAATATAGGATATGATTTGGAAAAAGATAATGATATTGTAAGCATTAGTTTCAAATAATTATCTGTTGGTCTATTAATGTGAAAATGTTCGTCTAAGCGTTTGTCTATTTTTTGGAGGTGATAATGATTTATTTATTTTAGTTTTTCGTTTTGGTTTTGAAGAAATTTTCGTCATTTTCATCAATATACTACTAATTTTTTTTCTTACAGAATTTGATGTTATCAATGTTCGATCTTGATTTAAATCAAAAGCGTCAAATTTGTCATTTAAAACACCATTTTTTATTCTTGGATTTGCACCCGCTTTTAATAAAGTTTCAACAACATATGGTATAGATGTTTCGTCTACAATTGATTTAAATGCATAATGTAATGCCGTATTTCCTTTTTCATCCTGCCAATTTACATTTTCTGGACCGTAAGTTGCCATTATTTTATTAAATAAAATATGATTTACATATTTATGTTCAGGACTATCCTTTGATTCACCGCTATACATATAAAATTTGACAATATGTATCAAACTAACTAATTTTTTACTAATTAAATAATCCATAGCTTGTTCTGACATTTTTCCGTAAGCATAATCGACATTTCCTGTGCGTTCTGATATTTCATCAAAAGTAAAATCAGTCAATGATTTTACAGGATCTCTATTTTTGTCCATTAATTCTCTAGGCAAATCTCTTAAAAAATCTAGTTGAAATACATCGTCTGTATATATTACATGAGTAAATGTTAATAATTCTATTCTATTATCACTATCATAACAACTTATATATGCCAAATTTGATGATTTTATTTTAATATCACTTCCTTTACCCCAACTATTTTTAAATATCATTTGTTGATGTTTCCATTCTTTCAAAGTTATTCCGTGACCGCCATCTGGTTCACATTGAGGTATTACTGGTTTAGATAATAATTTTATATCTGATGGAATTGTAAAACCTAATTCGGGTTGAAGTCCGCGTTGTAATGAATCAAGTGTTAATTTAGATGGATTAACAATATATCCTTCCTTTTCATTGTAAAAATAAAAATCATAATCTTCTTGTATTATTTCAATATATGGCAATACCGAATTCAATCTATGTAAAAATTGTTCTTTGTCTTCATCAGTAAATGGATCAACGCCGTCTCCTAATGGAACTAGTCCTAATATTGGATGACCCAAACATTGATGATTATACATTCTTGATACCATTTCATCCATTTCACCAAATGGTCTACAATCATCTTTTATTAAGAATAATTTGGGTTGCGTTTTTTTACCCTTCAAAAACTTTAATAAATATTCAAATGCTTGCGTACCTACAACACCTTTTTTTGATTCACATCCAAATTTCATACTAACTATTAATACAAATAATTTGTAAAAATGATATGAAAATTTTGGATTGATTACTCTCAAAACCTGTAATGTTCTTACAACACATCTTGCCATAGAATGTGCAAAACAGTTATTATATTGTTGTTTATGATTAGGTACAGATATTGTTCTTTCTAAAAGTGACGGTTCTACATGTGCAGACATTATTATATTATTATATAATAATATAATATATTCATAACACCATGAGCGATTCATATAACCAAGGCATTGTATCTCTTGCCCCAATAGAAACCACCGTTAATGCTGAAAGTGCATGAAATGCACCTAATTTCCTATGTTCATCGTCCACACCCATAAAAATCATGTTCTCAAATACACGCAAACAATTTTCTTGAATATTATCTCGTGTTATAGATGCAGAAAATGCCACAATATTTTCAAATGGATCACCGCACATACATATTTTTTGCCGAATATCCAAAGGCATTTGCGATCTATGGTACCATATATTAAAAAGTGTTCTATAAAGCCGCAAATAATTTTCGGCACTTCTTATTTCATAAAACCATTCTTCGCATGTATAATTACCCAAATAATCCATTTCTGTGAATAATTCTGAAACCCGATTTTGCATGGGTTTTTCCCTTATTTCGTTTAATTTTCTAACACGTTCTTGATAAATTTCCATTGTTGGTGTAGGATAAAAATCGTTTGTAAGAGAACGTCGTCTTGTTCTTCTTATATTTACAATTTCATTATTAATTTCCAAATTATTTTCATTTTTTTTAGATTTTGCATTTCCATTTCCATTTCCATTTGCATTTTTATGAATTATACATGAAATTCTATAAAGTTTATTTACATCATTAATTATTTCTGTTGGCATATTTGAACGATTGTAAGGATTTTTAACAATGTTTTTTTCATTTTTAACAAATTCTTTTGTTACATTATTATTTAAAGAACTATATATCAATGCATATACTGAAGACAAATGGAAACCATAAGATATTTTTTCGTCTTCTTTATAAATATATAAAAATGGTTGATTTATTTCTGATAATGGTTCCATTGTATAAAAATCTGTTTCGTTTACACAATTTTTCACAGGTTCTCTTTTTTTATAAAGTAAACGAACTAAATATCCGCGAAAATATTTTTGAATTATATTTGCCATTTTATGTTTATAGAAAAAAGTTTCAATTCTTTCTGTAATAATCGGTTTATTTCCCGAACAATGTAATTTATTTTTTTTTGCGATTTTTTTCAATATTTTTAAATTTATTTTTTTTAGACAAGTATTATTTTTGTAAAACTCACTGTAAGTAATATCTGGATCTATTATTATTTTTTTCATTTTTATTTTTTTGATAATTCTATAATATAAGACAATATTTTATATCTTAATTGTAGTTAGTTATTATAATACAACTAAATACAACTAAATACAACTAAATACAAAGAAAAAAAGTAAAAAATTACAAAAAATTGATTTAAAGATTTCCCTATTTATTTATCATACACCACAAACATGTCTGCAATTGAAGTTGATTACGCTACCTGGAATACTGCCTCTGTTAAGTATGGAACTCCTAAGATCAATAAGGTCGGTGGAAAGTCTATTAATATTATGAACCCAACTACGAACAGATTTCTTCAAGTCGTATTTCCTACTATGGGAACTTGGGGAATTAGTGATTTCGTAAATAAGGAGACAAACGAGAGCGATGGAAAGTTCAAAATTTCGCTCATCTTTCCTACAGGAGATTATGCTACACCCGAGACTGATTTGGCTCTACAGAAGATGAAGGATTTTGAGGCGCAGTTGTTGGAGGATGCTGCAAAGAATAGCGAGCTTTGGTGGGGAGAGCCAATGTCTAAGGATATTTTGAAGCATATGTTGTTTCCTACTCTTAAGTATCAGAAGGATCCCAAGACTAAGAAGATTGATTATTCGAAGGATGCTAGTATTAGTGCAAAAGTTGTTAATTATGGAGAGAAGTGGAACGTCGAAATATACGATACACAGTATAATCGTCTCTTCCCCTGCGACAATCCCGATGTTACACCAATGGATTTAGTCGTGAAGTTTAGTAAGGTGAACTGCATTCTTGAGTGCGGTGGAATTTGGATCGGTGGAAAGGGATGGGGTGTTACTTGGAAGTTAGTCGAGTGTGTTGTTAAGCCGCGCGATGAGTACAAGAGCACTGGAAGATGCAGAATTAAGCTTAGCGATAGTGATATTGCGAAGTTTGAAGAGCCTGCTGAAGAGGTTGTTTTGCCACCTGTAGTTGCAAAGAGTGTTCCTGTAGCTAAGGCGGTTGAAAACACTATTGTTGAGGACAGTGATAATGAAGAGCCTGAGCCTGAGCCTGAACCAGAAAAAGTTGTAGAGCCTCAGGTAGAAGATGAACCTGAACCAGTTGCAAAGAAAGTAGTGAAGAAGGTAGTTAAGAAGATTGTAACTAAGTAAGATAGCTTGTAAGCAGATGTTGTGATATATAAATTGGAGATTGAAAGATTAAAATAAATAATTACAAAAAAAATAAATTATTTTTATTTTTTTTGTAATTCCTATAAAAAAAATATACCTAAGTATATTTTTTCTAACTACCTAACTAATTATTTTTTCTGATTTTTATTTTTTTTATTTTTTTGTATAATTTTTTATATTTCAAAATATATAAATTCAACAGTGTAAAATACGCAAAATTAAGGTATTTTGATTCTCGCTTTAAAATTAGCGCGAATCTTTCTATAAGATTCAGTGACATTACCGTAATCGAGCCTTGTAATTAAAGCTTCTGGTCTAGAATGCATTTTGAACATATTATATTCTTCATCTTCCTCTTTTTCTTTTTCTAGACGCTCCTGTTCTAGACGCTCCTGTTCTAGACGCTCCTGTTCTAGACGCTCCTGTTCTAGACGCTCCTGTTCTAGTCGTTTCTCTTCTAGTCGTTTCTCTTCCAAAAGCTCATGTTCAATACGCTCAAAAAGCTCCTTCTCCAAACGAGCTTGTTCATATTCAAATCGTTTTTTATCTTCTTCTCTTAGTTGTCGAATTCTGTCATCTCTTTCATCGCATCGAGGAATTGAATTCTCATGAATCCGTTGTTTTTCTCTATTTTCACGATTCTTGTAAGCAAAAACCTTCCAAAACCTGTTATCCGAATAATAAAGTAAAAGCGGACGAAGACCTTCCTCTAGGATCATACGTGTTGCACGAGTATTTGGTAGATCCCAATACATATATGCAACGGCATTGTTACCTCTAAATTGTAATCCAGTCACCTTGCCAAAACCGAGTTCTCCAATAACTCGAAGAATCTGGTTAGCACTTGCGTTTCCAACGTTGCGAATAAATAAATGCGGATAAGTCATAATTAATCAATTGCTTTGGCTCAAATAAGTATTATAATTCAATAGACAAAAAAGTGTATCAATTTTTTATATCCATATTATTCCACCGTAACAACTTTCGCCAAATTACGCGGATAATCAGGATTATTACCTTTTTCAAGTGCTAACAGATAACTTATCCATTGCAAGTAAATATTCGCAATTACACCACCAAACGTAGGATTATGATCCACACTCAAATATTTCTGTTGGCAAATACAAGAATCACTTATCAATAAAACATCCGCACCGCGCGCCATAATTTCCGAATATGCGTTCTGATTTTTATCGCGATATTCGTCCCCTATATCCAATAATACAATAGGCAATCCTTCGTCTATTAATGCAAATGCACCATGTTTAAGAGCAGACGATGAATAACCTTCTGCGTGTATATACGCAATTTCTTTTATTTTAAGAGAACCTTCTTTCGCAATAGCTTCTTGCGGACCTTTTCCTAGTAAAAACACTGTCGATTTTTTGTGCCATCCATCAATAAATTCTTGTATATCAGACAAATGATTCAATGTATTCTGTAAGTGAAATGGCAAATTATATAAATCTTGTAATCTATTTTCAGTATTTGAAAAATGTAATTGAGAGAACCATATACTAATCATTGCTAACACAATACATTGATTTGTAAAAGATTTTGTCGATGCTACTGCAACTTCACGTCCTGCGTTCAAATAAACACCGCAATCTGTCTCTCTCGCAATCATGGAATCTACGACATTTACAACACCGATTTTCAAAATTCCGCGAGATTTTGCCAGTTCAATGCATCTATGCAAATCTTTTGTTTCGCCAGATTGTGATAAAAAAATGGCTGCAACTTCACCCCTTTTTGGCACATCTTTTTCGCAAAATTCTGCGCCATCGTAAATTGTTACTGTATCAAAAACTCCCGTTTTTTTGAAAAGATCGCATGACCAGAGACCAGCATTGTATGAAGTCCCGCAACCTAAAATAATCAAATGCTTTATTTCAGCCAATTTTTCGTGCATTTTCTCTAATCCTCCCAATTTGATTTTTCCCGACGTTGTTATACGCCCCTTGTTATTCATCGCGCGAACTGCCGCCGCCGATTGTTCCATTATTTCTTTTTGCATCCAATGCGCATATTCCGCCGGTTTGGTCTCTATTTCAATTGCAACTTTCGTTTTAACTGCGTAAGTATGAATATTATCACTGTAAGTAATAGCGCCTACATTTGAACAATGAATTTCTATAATATCATGGTTCTCTAAAACAACATATTTTTCAATATGATTTCCAAATGCAATACTTTCACTTGCTACCATTACACATGTGTCCTCCATTCCAAGAAGAAGCGGCGATCCATTTCGAGTAATCCACATATGATTGGGAAAATCTTTGTGAATAGCCACGAGAGCCCATGTTCCTCTCAATTGTGAAATAGCCTGTTGGAATGCTTCTGGCATAGTTAGCCCTGTATCTAAACCACTGCCTATGAGAACCGCTATAACTTCAGTGTCGGTTTGACTCTGGAATTTATAGCCTTTTTTTGCCAATATTGACTTTAATTCGGTATAATTCTCTATTATTCCATTGTGAACAAGTGAAATACGCCCAGAATTATCGCTGTGAGGATGCGCATTTTCGCGGGTTTTTCCGCCGTGAGTTGCCCATCGCGTATGACCAATGCCAATTGTGCTAACAAAATTATGTGTTAGCACTTCCTTTTCGACTAGCTCGAGAGAATTATATGTAGTAGATGAGGCTTCTTTAATTGTTGTTATTTTGTCGTCCAATATGGTGGATATGCCTACAGAATCATATCCACGATTCAATAAAAAATGGAGACCATTTATTATGAATTTTACAAAAGGTTCATTTCCCAAATAAGCGACTATACCGCACATATTTTTATTAGACATTTTGTTATTTGTATCGGAACGCATATTATTGGAGAGATATTAATTTATTTTCTAACTTCTATGAAATTGAAGAAGTTGATCATATAATTCATTGCATCTGTCGGTATTTTGCTCAAATTCTTCGCGAACATATTCACCGTATAATACGCAAAATCTTTCTACTAATTCAGCACCGGATAATGCGCAAAGAATACTACGCAAATATGTATGTCTATATTCTCTTTCTATCGTATTATACACTGTTGTATAATATGATTCTTGTTGTTGTTGTATTTGTTGTTGTATTTGTTGTT
>Ga0214919_10006519_pt1 | contig 16039 bp, 15 predicted proteins | sample LL1503_MetaG_FD_177994 | JGI IMG/M metagenome (GOLD analysis project Ga0214919, IMG submission 177994) | Freshwater microbial communities from Lake Lanier, Atlanta, Georgia, United States - LL-1503 | ecosystem: Environmental > Aquatic > Freshwater > Lake | place: USA: Georgia | collected... | reverse complement strand
AATACATGTCGCATCAAGGCCGGTATCCGCCAATAGTTCAATTTTCTGATCGAGATCGGTCAACAAAAGCGGAGCCGACGCGGGTCGAACAACGCTTGCCGGGTGACGATCAAACGTGACCACCACGCTTCGGGCATCCAAAATTTCTGCTTGCTGACACACCTGACCAATGACTGCCTGATGACCGCGATGCACACCGTCGTAAGCACCGATTGTCACGACACTGCGCTTGCGTGGTGCACTTTGACCAAAATCAAATGTCGTGTCGTTGACAATTATCATCAAAATTACGCTACTGCGTTGGCCATTACGACGCTCGGCTTGGCGCGACCGGATGGACTCAATTCATAAACAGCCAATACGGCATTTTGCTCGTCGACCAGAACCCACGGCGCCGGCGAGTCGAACTTTTCTATATCGCGACCGTGCTTAATCATCAACTTCATCTGTTCGTCAGCAACAACGCGGCTCATTGTTCTAACAGCGGTAATTGGTGGATGAACTTCTACGTCTTCAAGCAGTGAACACTCGCTCTGCAAAAACCCGCCGATGCTTACACGGCGAAGGTTGCGTAAATGCGCCGAGCCACCGAGGGCTCGACCTAAGTCGTCGGCAAGTGACCTTATATATGTGCCCGAACTGCAGTGAATCTCGACATCAATGACACCCGGTTCGGACATGCCAAATACTTTAAAACTATGAATTGTCAACTCGCGAGCAGCACGCTCAACTTCAATGCCTTGTCGTGCAAGTTCATGAAGACGAACACCGTCGACTTTAAGAGCCGACACCATCGGCGGAACTTGCGATATTCTGCCAACAAAATTTTCTTTAACTACACGTTGCACTTCTTCGACGCCGACGTTCGCCATATCGTGAGTCGTGGTCACCGTGCCAGATGAGTCAAGAGTTGTCGTCGCCGAACCCAAAACTATTTGCGCCGTATACGTCTTGTCGAGACCAGAAAGAAATGTCAGCAGCCGAGTTACATAGCCGACACCGACCAACAAAACACCTGTCGCATCTGGGTCGAGCGTGCCGGCATGACCGATGCGACGCTCGCCGAGTTGCTTGCGCAAGACACTGACCACATCGTGACTCGTCATTCCTGCTGGTTTGTCGACGATCACCAAACCATGGCGCGTTGGTGGCTTACGCCTCGCCACGTGAATTAACTCTCAGACTTCTTGTCACCAAAAAGTTCTCTGCGGCGAATTTCATCCTGACGCAAAACTTCATCGATACGTTGCGCGGCACGAATCGCGTCATCAGGCCGAAACTGCAAAACAGGTGTGCGCCGAGCACGTACTTGGTCGGCAATCACACTCTGCAGCCGCTTGCGATGATCGCTGAGCGCCTCAAGAATCTGTTCATCGCCGTCGGCACCTTGCATCGAGTCATAAAAGACGATGCCGCGATTCATTTCCGAGTCAACATCAACAGATGTAATCGTTACGAAACCCAACCGATCGTCATCGATTTTGGCGAGTTCATCGGCAATGACCTCACGCAAAGTTTCGCTCAACCGAGCGGTTCGTGCGACACGCCGACGAGTGTCAGTACGCGCTGATTTTGGGCGTCGTCGCTGATTAGCCATACGCCGTTTAGGATACGGAGGTCATGGGCGCAACTGCAGACACTCCATCAACTGGCCGCGGAGGGTCAATACCCGCCTATCGATACAGCGCTTCGCTGGCTGCTGGTATCGAGCAAAAATGGCAAGACCACTGGGAGCAAAACCGCACGTTTGAGGCGCCCAACACGGCCGGGCCACTTGCTGACAATGACGCAGTCGCGGGTCGCGAGAAACTTTTCATCCTCGACATGTTTCCTTATCCGTCTGGGGCAGGCCTGCATGTCGGTCACCCTCTTGGCTATATCGCAACCGATGTCTTCGGGCGATACAAGCGAATGACTGGCAAAAATGTTTTGCACTCAATAGGTTACGACTCGTTTGGTTTGCCCGCAGAACAACATGCAATCGTCACCGGCATTCATCCCCGAATCAACACCGAGTCGAACATTGCAAACATGCGCAGACAACTTCGACGACTGGGCTTGGCCCATGACCAGCGACGAAGTGTAAGTACTACCGACGAAAGTTATTATCGCTGGACACAGTGGATATTTCTTCAAATTTTTAATTCGTGGTATGACGAAAAACTTAAAAAAGCACGCCACATCAGCGAGCTCGAAAAAGAGTTTGCCACTTCAAAACGAAAACTGACCCCATCTCAGTCGACAAAAGAATGGAACCAACTGTCAAAAGTTGAGCAGCGCAAAATTCTCGACGAGTATCGCTTGGTATATCTTGCCAACGCGCCAGTGAACTGGTGTCCGGGTCTCGGCACAATTTTGGCCAACGAAGAGGTTACCGCTGAGGGTCGCAGTGACATCGGCAATTATCCCGTGTTTAAACGCAACATGCGCCAGTGGACTATGCGTATCACTGCATACGCCGACCGCTTGTTAGACGACCTCGACCGACTCGATTGGCCAGAGTCAATCAAACTTATGCAGCGCAACTGGATCGGGCGAAGTACCGGCGCGCGCGTTAAGTTTTCGTCTGCTGCTGGCGAGATCGAAGTCTTCACAACTCGACCCGACACGCTTTTTGGTGCGACGTTCATGGTTCTTTCGCCTGAGCATCCGCTCATTGATGCACTCACCACAAAATCACAAAGATCTGCGGTCGAAAAATACCGTGAGTCTGCGCGAAAGCTCAACGACAACGAACGACAGAACGACGATCGCACCAAAACTGGTGTCGATACCGGAGCAACTGCGACTAATCCTGTTACTGGCGAGCAAATTCCAATCTGGATCGCCGACTATGTATTGATGGGCTACGGCACTGGCGCGATTATGGCTGTACCATCTGGCGACGAACGCGACTTCGAGTTCGCACGTGCCTATAACTTGCCAATCGTTGCGATTCAAATGCCGCCAACCGAATGGTTTGCAGAAAACAATATTTCGCCAACCACCGACTGCGGGCTTTGGCCAACTGCGTTTGTGGGCGAAGGCAATTACATCAACTCGTCGAACAAAAATCTTTCTCTCGACGGCAAGCGTTCAATGAGCGAAGCAATTGCGCAAGTCAACTCGTGGCTTGAAAGCAATAAATGTGGCGAGTCGGCAATAACTTACAAACTTCGCAACTGGTTGTTTTCTCGACAGCGTTATTGGGGTGAGCCGTTTCCTATTGTCTACGACGAAAATGACATGCCATATTCGGTGCCAGACGAGTTGTTGCCCGTCAAGCTTCCTGAACTCACCGACTTCAAACCGCAGGCACTCGACCCCAACGACGAAACAACCGACCCGATGCCGCCACTCGCGCGCGTCACCGATTGGCTGAAAGTTGAACTCGATCTTGGCGAGGGCAAAAAAACTTATCGACGTGAAGTCAATGTCATGCCGCAATGGGCTGGCTCGTGTTGGTACGAATTGCGATACCTCGACCCGACGAACAGCGAACGATTTGTCGACGCGCAAGTCGAGCGCTACTGGATGGGCCCAAAGTCTGCCGGACACACTGGTGGCGTTGACCTATATGTCGGTGGCGTTGAGCACGCAGTTTTGCACCTGCTTTATTCACGCTTCTGGCACAAAGTTTTGTTTGATCTCGGTCACGTATCGAGCGAAGAACCATTCCACAAACTTTTCAACCAGGGATACATTCAGGCTTACGCATATCGCGACTCGCGCGGACAAACAGTGCCCGCCAACGAAGTCGTCGAAAAGAATGGCAGTTACACATTTGAGGGCGAAACTGTTGTTCGCGAATACGGCAAGATGGGCAAAAGTCTAAAGAACATCGTCACGCCTGACGAGATGTATGACGAATTTGGTGCTGACACTTTCAGACTTTACGAAATGAGCACCGGGCCACTTGATGCGAGTCGCCCGTGGAACACCCGAGATGTCGTCGGCATGCAACGCTTTTTGCAACGCACTTGGCGAAACATCGTCGACGAAGAAACTAACGAATTGCATGTTTCTGATGAACCAGCACCAATTGAATTGCGTCGCGCACTACATCGGTGTGTCGACGGCGTACGCCAAGATATGGAGAACTTGCGATTCAATACCGCAATTTCGAAACTTATTGAACTCAACAACGCGCTCACTGTGCACGTCAATGCTGTTGGCTCGACACCACGTGAAATTGCTGTGCCACTAACTCAGATGCTTTCACCACTTTGCCCACACGTCGCTGAAGAACTGTGGCAGAAGCTCGGCGTACAAACGCCAATTAGTTACACCGCGTTTCCAGTTGCTGATCCAAAACTTTTGATCAGCGAAACAGTCGAAATACCTGTACAAATCAACGGCAAACTGCGTACACGCTTGGCCGCCCCAGCCGAGATCACCGACGACGAATTGCGTACATTGGCGCTCGCCGATGCAAAAGTTATAGCCGCACTAGCAGGCGCCACCCCCACCAAAATCGTCATCGTCCCCAAACGCCTTATCAACTTCGTTATTTAAATCGCTAGTTCAGAAATTTTGCGGCGCGGTTGAGCGCGGCGAAGTCGACTGATTTGAACATCAGCAGAATTACACGATCGACACCCCACTGTCGCCAAGTATTCAAACGGGGGTCGTCACCACGCAAAAGCGCTTCGTCATAGTGTTCCCAAACTGAAACCGTGAAGGGTTTCGCGATGCTTGAATTTTCGTGGGCAAGTTTCGCCGCTGCCAAAATTTCACTGGCTCGCTCGTGTGTCGCACGTATGTTTATGCCATTTGTGCGCTCGCCCGCAATCTTTGCCAACGCAACACTGTTTGCACCGATAATCACATTCGGTCTTGGGCTCGCAATCGGAAACGTCGCAAGTTCAGCACGCCGCGTTGGTGACCACATTTCATTCATCACATCGAGTGCATTGACTAACGCCGCATGACGGTCTGCAAGATTTGCTGGGGGCAATAAGCCGATCGCTCTGCGCTCGGCAGCGAACGGGCTATCTGGCGACGAACCAGCACCCAAACCCAACACAAATCGTCCGCCTGAAATCTGTTGCATCGTGGCCACACTGTTAGCGAGAATCGCAGGGTGACGATTGCCAACATTCACTACTAACGGCCCGAGTTCAATTTCTGAAGTTGCAGCAGCAAGGGCGCCGAGCAGAGTGAAACACTCCGGCATATCGGGTGCGTGCATTACATCTCCTGCAAGATGATCAACTGTCCACAAAGTTTTGAAACCTGCAGCCTCAGCCGCCTGTGCAGCATCGCGAGCGATTGGCCAAATCGAATTACCAGGGTTGATTTGCAGGTCAAATCGCATGCCAGAAGGCTAATTGGTAGAATTTGTTTTATGAATACTCAAATTGCGACCGCAAAACCGAGCCTCGCAGTTGTAGATGGCAAGACGGCGCTACTCAGTGAAATTCTTGAAATTCTCGACCGCGATGGTGGCGTGATAGTGCACAACATGCTGAGCCCCGAAGTCGTAGCGCGGATGCTCGAAGAACTGAAATCAACAACGATGTCGACTGAAGTCGGTCCAAAGACGAGTCACGAGCTCGTCAATCATTTTTGGGGCGAACAAACCAAACGGTTTACCCGCCTGGCCTACCGATCCCGCACTTTTGCCGACGAGGTACTCGTGCACCCGATTTTGCTTGGCGTCGCCGATGCTCTGCTCAAACCATATTGTGCCAGTTATTGGATGAACACGGGCCAAATGATGATTGTCATGCCAGGCGGAAACCCGCAATACATGCATCGCGACTCAGACGACTGGCCGACCATGAATACGCCGACAACTCCTGTTTGTCAGGTCAGTTGCATGCTCGCGCTATCTGATTTCACAGCCGAAAATGGTGCCACACGTGTTGCGCCCGGCAGCCACAGGTGGGCCGACTACAAACGTGAAGCCACCGACGACGAAATTACACAAGCCGTCATGCCACTCGGCAGCGGCATGATCTACACCGGAAAAGTTCTGCACAGCGCGAGCGCAAACAAAACCAAGGATGAACCGCGCTTCGGACTGCACATGTCGTATATATACGGCTGGCTCACACCCGAAGAAGCGGGATGCCTCGGTGTCACCGAAGATCAAGCAAAAACACTCACACCACTGCAACAGCGTCTTCTTGGCTATCGCTGCTATGACGGTTCAGATCTAAACGGTGGTCGATTGTGGACAGTTGATTACGAAGATATTCCAATCGGTTTGGGATGGAATTAATGACCGCAAAAGAAATCACCGGACTCAGTGAGAGTTTTAACCGCGAAGAATACAACTCACCCGAAATCTTCAACCGCGAAATGCAAAAAATCTACGGCACGAATTGGTGCTTTGCTGGCATCAGCGAAGAACTCAACAAAGTCGGCGATCGCTTGGTGGTCGACATTGGCGACGAGAGCATTCTGATTTTGCGCAATCGCGAAAATCAACTTCGGGCCTTTTACAACGTCTGCCAACACCGCGGTTCACAACTTTGTGACTCAAGCGGTTCTGGTTATGGCGCGGCGATTACATGCCCGTATCACGCCTGGAGCTATTCGGTTGACGGCGCTCTCGTCGCGACCCCACTGCATGAAAAAGACTCGATCAACCGTTCAACGCTTGGCCTGAAGTCGGTCAAAGTCGACGAGTGGCAGGGGGCGATATTCGTCTCGCTCGACCCTAACGCCCCACCACTGACAACATGGCTTAACGACCACTATTCACGTCCGCTCGAACTTGAAAAGTTTGCTCTCTCGAAGCTCAAAAATGCTCGAACAACAATCGATGAAGTTGAAACCAACTGGAAAGTTCTCGCCGAAAATTACAGCGAGTGTTTGCATTGTGCCGTGGTGCACCCCGAACTTGTCGATCTCGTACCTGTTTATAAAACAGGCAAAACAATTCAAGAAGATCGTTCTGATTGGGGCGTGAGCCTGTCGACTGGAGCGACCTCGTTGTCTTTCAAAAAAGACGAAAAACTACCGTTATTGCCCTCAATGGATGATCTAGACGACTACTCGGTTTTCGGCGCGTACGTTTACCCGAATATGTTGATCGATATCTCGCCAACCGTTGCTGTGCTCACTCGCTATGTGCCACGCTCGCCAACCCATACGACCATTTACACGTATTACCTGTTTCCGCAAGACGCTGTCGACAACCCCGAGTTTGATCTTGAGCCGACAATCAGTTTTAGCGACTTGGTCAACCAGCAAGATATTTCAGTATGTGTTCGTGTGCAGCGTGGCGTGGCGTCGAAGTCGTTTACCAATGCCTACCACACGAAAATGGAGCGATACTGCAAACATCTCGTTCGTCGCTATCGTGCTGAAATCAGTTGAAGCTACCTGCTGCGAAAACCTCTGAAGTTTTCTCGGTCATCTGTTCGATGACTATGCCTAGTTGCGAAAGGTTATCCAAAAACACATCGCCGTGTTCTTGCTTATGAGCCACAGAAAGTGTTAGTGACTCGCTCTTGCCCCACGGCGCCAAAAAAACCCCACCATTAAACTGCTTTAAATAATTTAAGTGCATGGCACCAGTGCTGACTTCTAGAAAGTCGCGATAATTTCTTGCTGGTTCAGCGCAGAATACGACCGATACTTTGAAACCAAACTGATATCCGTGTGCGCCTTGCCCGTGACTACGCAAAGTTGACAACGCATTTTTCAAAATGTAAGTGCCGACCTCGTTTGCTCGCTGATATGCGTCGTCGGTCAAAACTTCGGTTAGTACAGCCTTTGACGCAGCCATGGTCAATGGGTTGCCATTGAATGTTCCGACTTGGCTGTAACTGCCACTCGCAATTTCCGACATCACTTCGGTCGTGCCACCGATTGCGCCACAGGGCAAGCCGCCTCCAAGTGCCTTTGCGAGACAAACAATGTCGGGGGTGACGCCGTACATTGCCGTCGCCCCACCTTGGTGAATGACTAAGCCAGTTTTGACTTCGTCAAATGTCAAGAGTGCACCGTTTTGGTGCACCAAATTCTTAACTGCCTCGAGATATCCAGGCTGTGGCACGATGATGCCCGCACCCATCAAGATCGGCTCGAAAATCATGCCAGCAATTTGACCCTCGTATTCGACAAACACCCGCTTCAGCGCGTCAATGTCATTAAATGGCACGATTCGAACGCAGTCGGCAATTGCTTGCGGGATTCCAGCACCCGGGGTGAGCCATGGTCGGTCTGCAGGGCCAAGTTCTTGAGCCGAACGAAATATTGAAATCGCAACCGAGTCGTGATGCCCGTTGTATGAGCCTTCAACTTTGACAATCAAATCACGTCCGGTTATTGAGCGCATCAAATGCACTGCGTCCATTGTTGCTTCTGTTCCCGAGTTGCAAAATCTCCACTGCGGCAGACCGAATCTGCGCGATAACTCCTCGGCAACAACAATTGAATCGGGTGTCGGCTGGGCAAAGTGCGTGCCCTGAGTTACGCGTTTTTGCACGGCGGCAACCACACTCGGGTTGGCATGGCCGACAATGTTTGCGCCGTAGCCAGCATGAAAGTCGATGTATCGATTGTCGTCAACATCCCAGACATAAGCACCATCACCGTGACTGACCCATACTGGGGTAGGTCGCGAACTCGCCCAACTTGAAGGCACACCACCGGGAATTGATAGCGAGGCTCGTTGGTGAAGCGCTACCGACTTAGGCACGCGCCGAAGAAACGTCTTCTCTTCGACCTCGATAATTTGGTCGAGCGAATTCACATTGCTAAGTTTAGGCCGTGACTAACCACCAATTCAGACCGATGGGGCGTCGCGATTTCTTGCGAAACCTTGCTATCACTTCGGGTGCAATCACATTTGGGGGCTCGTTACTTGCAGCCTGCGGTGGTTCAACTGAAACCGAGTCAGGTGGTTTATCGATCGGCACACCACAGAACCCAATCAAGTTGCCCGTAACGACTGACGCGATCGCCGATGGTCTACCTAACGAATCGGGCACGCTCGAAATTCTCAACTGGGCCGACTATCAGAATCCAGACTCAATCGCAATTTTTGAAGAAAAATTCGGATGCAAAGTAGTGACCAGTATTTACGACACCGAAGAGGCCGCTATCGCCAAATTGCGTAACGGCACATTTAAACCAGATTTGATTCTCGGCATGACAGATACGGGGTTGGCAAAACTCGTTGCAGCCGACCTGCTTCAGCCACTTAACAAGTCGTACATCCCAAATTTCGGAAATGTGATAAGTGGATTGCAAAATCCGTACTACGACCTTGAGTCTCAATACACGGTGCCGTATTTCATTTATGGCAACGGCATCGGCTATCGAACAGATCGCATAGATAAGAATGCATTCGCTGGCAACGGTTACGACACACTTTGGGACCCGCAGTTCAGCGGCAAACTTGCGCTTCTCGATTCGTATCGCGACACGTTGGCGATGGCGATGTTTCGCGCCGGCAATTTCGACGCCAACACCACCGATGCTGCAGTCATCACCAAAGCCGGCGACGACCTGGTCGCACTTCGCGAGGCGACGAATCCGAAAGTTGACATATTGGCTTACCAAGAACTGCCGGCTGGCAATCGCGACATCAACTTCACTTGGTCTGGCGACTTGTTCACCGCCTTGCAATATCTTCCAGAAGGCGTCAAACCAGATGTGCTGGGCTTTTGGTATCCCGATAAGACAATCGCCAAGAACGACTTCATGTGCGTAACCAAAGCCGCCAAAGCGCCCGTGTTGGCACACCAATTGATCAACTTTTTGAGCGACACCGATAATGCGTTGCTCAATCGCGAATATGTCGGCTACCAGCCAGCACTAGAGTCGATCACCGTCGACCTTCTAATTTCAAGCGGCACGATCCCCGAGTCGCTTGTAGACGCATTGGTTACACCCGAAAAATATGACGCGGGTATCGCCCAGGTTTCGCTTGAACCACAAGCAGATGCTCTTTGGCTCGAACAGTGGACGCGTTTCACCGCAGGATAAGTTGAAAAAATCGCCCCGCCTCTGGGCAGGTTTCGCATTTCCGGGCACAATCTGGCTGATTGCGCTGTTCGCGCTACCGTTTTATGCAGTTGCGTGCATCGCATTCGGCACGATCGACCCGATCTTCCGTGACGCAGTACCCCAATGGAATCCGCTTTCATGGGACTTCACCCAGGCCCGACAAGTTTTGACCAGTTTGGCAACTGGCCCGTTACGGGGTGTTGGACTACGCACCATCGTTTATGTCTTCTGCGCGATGACATTGTGTTTTGTCGTCGGTTTTCCGATCGCATATTTTTTGGCGCGTCACGCTGGCAAAAGAAAAATGATGCTTCTCGTTCTGATCATTGTGCCGTTTTGGGTCAACTATTTAATGCGCATGTTGGCGTGGGTCAACCTTCTCAGTGTCGATGGTTTGTTCACACGTTTTATGCGTATTTTCGGCATCAACTACAACTGGCTTGATGGCTCGCCCATCACGGTGACTCTTGGCTTGGTTTATGGATACATACCATTTTTAATTTTGCCTCTTTTCGCTACGCTCGACCGCCTCGATTGGCGGTTGATCGACGCCGCGCGCGATCTCGGCGCTAATTCGAGGCAGGCATTTCGCTTGGTCACCCTGCCGATGTCGAGAGCCGGACTCGTCGCCGCCGGTGTCTTGATCGCACTGCCGATGTTCGGCGACTATTACACCAATGACTTGCTCTCTAGATCACCCAGCACAGAAATGATCGGCAATCAAATCGATTTCTTTTTGAATGCCAGCTCTCAACCGCAAAATGGTGCTCTACTCGTGCTCACTTTGTCGTTGTTTCTCTTGCTACTGATGTCGTTTTACCTGCGTAGTACGCGCCAACAATCACGACAAGTGACAAGGTGACGTGAAACCGATGACTGCGCAACGTTCGACTTCGCGTCTTGCCCTGATTATTTGGGGCTACATAATTTGGAGCCTCGTCCCGGTAGTTATTGCGATCATTTTTTCATTCAACGACGGTCGTAGTCGTACCGTGTGGCAAGGCTTTTCACTTCGTTGGTGGTGGCAAGACCCCAACTTGTCGGTATTGCAAAACGCCGAAATGCGAAATGCAATCTTCAACTCGCTCGTCCTAGCCGTCGCCACTTTGCTGATCGTCACGCCACTCGGCATCGCTCTCGCCATCGGCTCACAACGCATGCACGGCCGCAGCGCAAACTTTGTTCAAGGACTCACATCTGCGCCGTTGATAACTCCCGAAATAGTCGTTGGTTCTGCGCTTTTGATCACATTCACCCGACTACTGACTGCCGTGCCACTCGGGTTCGTGGCGCAGTTGTTGGGCAACGTCACGTTTTCGTTGGCGAGTGTGGTGGTCATTGTGCGCGCCAGACTCGTCTCGATCGGTGCTTCGTTCGAAGAGGCGGCTCGCGACTTGGGTGCCACTCGTTGGCAAGCGTTGAGATTCGTCTTGTTCCCGATGCTATGGCCTTCGGTTATGGCCAGCCTCGTCGTTGTCTTTGCAACCGTGATCGATGACTTTGTGATCACCAGTTTTCTCTCGGCAGGCGTCAGCTCAGAGACAGTGCCATTGCGAATCTATTCATCAGTGCGCGGCGGTGCGACACCGGCTCTCAACGCCTTGGCGACCCTGCTCGTCATAATTTCTTTTACCGCTCTGATTCTCGGGCTTTTCGCATTGTCAACCTGGCGCAAACGCAACGGCGAACGCGGTGGATTACGCGCTGCCCTCGCCGATGTGACCCAAATGGAAAATTAACTCAACTCGAAAGCGGCAAAACCCGCACGGCGTCAGGTAGCACGTCGACATTAATTTCTTGACCTTCTTTCAAACTGACCGAATTCTCATCATTGGGCACCTCGGCGTTGACAGTGACAGAACCGATCTGAAGCGCGACGCGAAGACTCGAACCCGCAAAGGTCACTCGAGCAATCGTCGCTTTTTGTGAACCCGAGCCGAGTCGAATGCGTTCGGGGCGGATCATCACCATCCCCTTTCCGATTGGTGCAGTTTCTGGTGCGATGAATTTTGCACCTGGCAATTCGACGACACCTTGCGAAGTCACCTCGCAGGCGATCAGATTTGCCGCACCCACGAACTGAGCGACTTCAACAGAGTTAGGCGACTCGTAAAGTTCGCGAGGCGCACCCACTTGCATTAATCGACCAGCGCGCATCACTCCGATACGGTCACTCATTGTGAAAGCCTCATGCTGATCGTGAGTGACATATATGAATGTGATACCGATCTGGCGTTGCAGTGTTGCTAATTCAATCTGTAATCTCGAACGCAATTGGGCGTCGAGTGCGCCGAGAGGCTCGTCAAGCAACAAGACACTGGGCTCAAGTATCAGCGCGCGAGCAAGCGCAACACGCTGTTGCTCGCCACCTGAGAGTTGATGCACTCGACGTTCGCCGAAGCTTCCAAGTTGAACAAGTTCAAGCGCTTCACCAACTCGTTGTTCTTCTGGCTTCGAACTCTTTGTAAATTTATTTTCGAACCGCAAACCAAACTTGACATTTTCTCTGACGTTGAGATGTGGAAACAGCGAATAATTCTGAAAAACAGTATTCAATGGTCGTTCTTCTGGCTCATCGTTGGTTACATCGCGTTTATCGATAAATACGCTGCCACTGTCAGGCTGTTCAAAGCCACCGATCATCCGCAACGTTGTTGTTTTGCCACAACCTGATGGTCCAAGCATCGAGAAAAACTCGCCTGCTTTAATTTCTAATGAGACGTCATCGACTACAACTCGGTCGCCATATGACTTAAATAAATTCTTGAGAGTTACCGCGCCGTCTAATTCAATCGCTGACATATTTGATCCTCGAAAAATATTAGGCGCGCATGGTTTCGATATTGCCATCGACGGGCAAAACCTGACCAGTAATGAACCTGGAAGCAGGCGAACTTAGAAAAACAGCCGCTGCTGCAATATCTGTCGCATCGATAAAAGTTTTCAATGAAACTTGGTTTTCATAACCAATGCGAATGTTTTGCGGACTCACGCCAGTTGCAGCCGATTCGCGTTCGATCACGCCATCCATACGCGGGCCACTAACCGAGCCTGGGCAAATCGCATTGCATCGAACTCCGTCGGCGCCGAGCTCCATCGCCCACGATTTTGTCAAGCCGATAATTCCCCACTTTGCTGCGACATATGGCGAGCGCAACGGATAACCGAAGATACCGGCGCTTGTCGAAATGTTGATGATTGAACCGCGAGTTTTTAGCAACATCGGCACGGCGGCTTTAGTGCAGCGAAATGTGCCGCCCAGATTTATTCGCACGCACTCGTCGTATGCGTCAGCATCCATTTCGTCGACGCGAGCCGTTGGTCCTGGCACGCCGACATTGTTGACCAATACGTCTAGACCGCCAAGATCTCGCTGAATTGCGTCAAACATCGCATCGACGTCTCTCGAGTTCGAAACATCGCAAACATAATTTGGCTTAGTCGTATTGTTGACATCACAAACAACAACACGAGCACCTGCTTTCGTCATCGCATCGGCGATCGCTTTGCCGATACCCGAACCACCACCCGTCACCAACACACGCAAACCGTTTAGCGAAAAATCTTGCGAATTTGCTGTCGTAGCCATTCTGTAAAACTTAGTCTTATCGAGAAATTACGCCGAATTTAAAAGTGGAGCTAAGGGGATTCGAACCCCTGGCCTCTTCCATGCCATGGAAGCGCTCTACCAACTGAGCTATAGCCCCAAACGACTTCTTTACGCTACCCGATCAATCATTTAACTGACGAGGCGCCATCTGACGAGAGGCACGTCGCGATAGAGACGCTCAATCTCGTAAAACCTGCGGGTGTCGTCGTCGAAGACATGCACAACCACGCTGCCGTAGTCGATGAGAATCCATTGTTGTTGCGACATGCCCTCGCTTGATATTGGTGTTCGACCAGTTTGGGTACGTACGGCGTCGGTGATCGCATCACAAATTGTGCGGACTTGTCGTTTGTTGCCAGCACTTGCGACGACAAAAAGATCGGTGATTGCAAGAACTTCGCCAACATTCAAAACCGTGATATCGGTTGCCTGTTTGTCGTCGGCGGCTTGTGCGGCAATCTTTGCTATTTGCAGTGCCTCAGGTTGAATTTGAAAGTCTGTCATTCGTCGCCGACACTCAGGGTAGTAGTCGGAATCTCAGGATTGCTCTCAAGAAACTGAGCGAAAGACGCACCAATCACAATTTGCAGATCGATACCTTGTGCCCGCTCGTTGGTGCGACCTGCAGAAACTTCACCAATAAAGCCGGCCAAATCTTCGACACCCGCCAGAACATTGCTGTCAACATAAAGCAACCGCGTAATTTCTTGTGGTGGCCCAGGCACCTCACGCACCAAAGCGATATTCAAACCCTTAGCCATCAACCGACGAACTATCTCGCGACTAACAACAGCATTATTGAATGGACTGTCAATCTGCACCGACAACTGCCCCGTGAGATCTGAAGAGGTCTTCGATGTTGGCGCAACACTGGCCATAATCATCGTCACTTCAGCAGGGTCGAGTTGATACATATCAATCGAGTTGGGATTCAAGTCGCCTGCAGGCACGGCGCTAGCCGCAAATTGCCAAACTTGGATTGGCCCTGAAATCAGTCTTTGAAAAACCGACTTGAAATCGGCTGGCGTCTCGGCCGTAGATACGGCGGGTTCAAGTTTCAAACCAAGACCAACGGTATTTGCGATCGCAGTCAACACAGACTTTTGATGATTAAAGCGATCGGCTTCAGCCTGATCTGTTTGGCGCGCCAACAAAATGTCAACAAGTGTCTTTGTCTCAACTGTTGTTCGGCCGATCTTTGCAATTGTGCGTTGCGCGCCGTCGGGTTCGGTGTTGCGAACATCAGAATCCAAAAGAATTTCAGCCGGACCGATCGGCTCAAATAGATCAATCAGATCGGCGCGCTTCAGAATGCCGACTGTTGTGATCGAGACGTCAAGCAGACCTTCGACATCGGCAACAAAAGCCGAGGCGTCACCACCCGTATACGAATCTGATACTCGGCGCACTTCTTCGTCGTCGGCTACTTCTGCCATTGACTTAGCCGGAAGTGAAATAATCGTGCCGCCCAAACTGTTGCCAGAGAGCGCAATGACATTGATTGAAGTCACTTCGTTTGACGAGTTAACAGTCGCCAACAATGCCACAGGAGTGCTCGGAATAGTCAAAGTCTTTACATTGTTGACGTTTGTTCCATTGCCAGAGTTAAGAACTGAGTTGTAGCCAACGACAAGGCCGGCTGGCAACATCAGTGCTGCAGCAACGCCGCAACAAAGCGCGACGATTGCGCGCTGTCGTTGTCGATGTGGAATTGCTGTCACTTTTTTGAACCGTACAATCCGCGCTCAGCAATAACTTGCAGAACCGCATCAGAAACTAGATATTCGAGTGGACGGCCGTCGATAAATCGCGCACGAAGATCGCTCGAACTCACTTCGAGACGCGGTACTTCGACACGATGCCAATCAAATTCGCTTGGTGGCAATAGAGGCGAGCCTGGGCGATCGACCACAACCAGAGTTGACTGCTTGGCAATTTCATCAGCCCGTTGCCAAGAGCCAAATTTGGCGGCCGCATCATCACCGACGATGGTAAAAATCTGTGCATCTCGGTATCGCTCGTGCAAAACGGCCAGTGTGTCGGCTGTGTAACTCGGACCGCCCCGAGTAATTTCGTCCTCGCCCGCAAGTAATCCATCGACACCTGCAATTGCGGCTTTCACCATGGCCAAGCGATCGTTGGCGCTTGCGACCTCGCGCAAGCCGTGTTTTTGCCAAGGATCATTGGCCACCATCAAGATGACGAGGTCAAGTTGGAGCACATGTCGGACATTTACGGCCGTAACTAGGTGACCCAAGTGGGGCGGATCAAATGTTCCCCCGAACAGTCCGACACGCATTGGCACTATCAAAGTTTATGAGTCAGCGACCCGTCTACCCATAATTAACTCAACAAAAGGCTTATAAAACCTGGCTTAAAAAATTATGAAAATTTTCACTAACCCCTTGACCTATTTGTGCCGATGCCCTAATGTAACAGGTCCCCCGAATACCCCCCATAAAGAAAGAAATCAAACCCCCA
>Ga0214919_10006518_pt1 | contig 16039 bp, 15 predicted proteins | sample LL1503_MetaG_FD_177994 | JGI IMG/M metagenome (GOLD analysis project Ga0214919, IMG submission 177994) | Freshwater microbial communities from Lake Lanier, Atlanta, Georgia, United States - LL-1503 | ecosystem: Environmental > Aquatic > Freshwater > Lake | place: USA: Georgia | collected... | reverse complement strand
CGCCGTGATTGGCGAAGAGTTTGGGTTTGTGGGCGTGGTCATCATGATCGCTTTGTTTTTGTGGTTGACCCGGCGCATCATGCACATTGGTCGCCAAGCCATTGCCATGGACCGCGTGTTCTCTGGATTGGTGGCCCAGGGGGTGGGGGTTTGGGTGGGTTTTCAGGCCTTCATCAACATGGGTGTGAATTTGGGCGCCTTGCCCACCAAGGGCTTGACCTTGCCCTTGATGAGTTACGGCGGTTCGGCCATCTTGCTCAATTTGGTGGCCCTGGCCATTGTGTTGCGGGTGGACCATGAAAACCGACAGCTCATGCACGGAGGTCGGGTATGAGCGCGGGCGTGGCATTGGTCATGGCCGGGGGCACTGGCGGCCACATCTTCCCCGGCTTGGCCGTGGCCCAAGGTTTGCGTGAGCGCGGTTGGCGTGTGCATTGGCTGGGCGCGCCAGCCCCGAGCATGGAAAGCCGCTTGGTGCCGCCGCAGGGTTTTGCTTTTGAGGCGGTGCAGTTTTCGGGGGTGCGGGGCAAGGGTTTGGCGAGTTGGATCACTTTGCCCATCAAGTTGCTGCAAGCCTTTTGGCAAAGCTTGCAAGTGGTGCGCCGCGTGCGCCCCGATGTGGTGGTGGGCCTGGGCGGTTACATCAGCTTTCCCGGCGGCATGATGGGCGTGCTGTGTGGTCGCCCCCTGGTGCTGCACGAACAAAATTCCATCGCCGGCATGGCCAACCGCTGGCTCAGTCGGGTGGCCGATCGGGTGTTTTGTGCCTTCCCCGGCGCCATCCCAAGGGGCGAATGGATCGGCAACCCCTTGCGCGCGTCGTTTGCCCAACAAGCTGCACCGGCGACGCGGTTTGCACAGCGAAGTGGTCCCTTGCAGGTGTTGGTGCTGGGCGGCAGCCTGGGGGCACAAGCGCTGAACCAAGCCTTGCCTGCCGCCTTGGCACGCATGCCCGCCGCAGATCGACCGCAGGTGCTGCACCAAAGCGGCGAGCGCCACATCGACAGCCTGCGCCAAGCCTATGCCCAGGCGGGCGTGCAGGCCGATCTCACGCCCTTCATTGACGACACCGCGCTGGCCATGGCCCAGGCCGATGTGGTGATTTGCCGCGCCGGTGCCAGCACCGTCACTGAATTGGCGGCCCTGGGTGTGGCGGCTTTGCTGGTGCCTTTTCCCCATGCGGTGGACGACCACCAAACCCACAACGCACGTTTTCTCAGCGACGCGCAAGCGGCTTGGCTGTGGCCACAAACCGAACTCAGCGCCGAGCGCTTGGCGCAGTGGTTGGGTGGCTTGAACCGCGCTGATTTGCAAGCCATGGCCCAGCGCGCCCACCAGCTGGCCAAACCCGATGCCGCCACCCAGGTGGTGCAAGCTTGCGAAGAACTGCGCAGTGGGGTGGCGGCATGAAGCAAGCCATTCGCCACATCCATTTTGTGGGCATCGGTGGGGCCGGCATGAGCGGCATTGCCGAGGTGCTGCACAACCTGGGCTATGCGGTGTCGGGCTCGGACTTGGCCGAGGGCCCGACCTTGGCGCGTTTGCGCGCCTTGGGCATGGGCATCCAAGTCGGGCATGCGGCAGCACACATCGCGGGTGCGGACGCGGTGGTCACTTCCACAGCGGTGCAAGCAGATAACCCCGAGGTGGTGGCAGCCCATGCCAAGCTCATCCCGGTGGTGCCGCGTGCGGTGATGTTGGCCGAGTTGATGCGCTTGAAAAAAGGCGTGGCGATTGCGGGCACGCATGGCAAAACCACCACCACCAGTTTGGTCGCCAGTGTGTTGGCTGAAGCGGGCATGGACCCCACCTTTGTGATCGGAGGCCGCTTGAACAGTGCTGGCGCGCATGCGCGCTTGGGCAGTGGCGAGTACATCGTGGTCGAGGCCGATGAGTCCGATGCCTCTTTTTTGAACCTGATGCCGGTGATGTCGGTGGTGACCAACATCGATGCCGATCACATGGAAACCTATGGCCACGACTTTGCGCGTTTGAAAAATGCCTTTGTGGAGTTTTTGCACCGCATGCCGTTTTATGGCGCAGCGGTGCTGTGCACCGACGATGCGGCCGTGCGCAGCATCTTGCCCCAGGTGTCGCGGCCGATCACCAGCTACGGCTTTGGCGAGTCTGCACAGGTGCGCGGCCACAGCGTGCGTGCCGACAACGGGCGCATGCACTTTTGCGTGACCCGCAGTAACGGCATCCGCCTGCCCGAGATGGAGATCACCCTCAACCTGGCCGGCGAGCACAACGTGCTCAATGCCTTGGCTGCCATCGCTGTGGCGGTGGAGTTGGGTGTGCCCGACAGCGCGGTACAAACCGCTTTGGCGCAGTTCAAGGGCGTGGGGCGGCGCTTCCAGCGCCATGGCGAAGTGCCCACCCGCACGGGTGCCGGCCACTTCACGCTGATCGAAGACTATGGCCACCACCCGGTGGAAATTGCCGCCACGGTGGCGGCAGCCCGGGGTGCGTTTGCCGGGCGGCGTTTGGTCCTGGCGTTTCAGCCGCACCGTTTCACCCGCACCCGCGATTGTTTTGAAGACTTTGTGCAGGTGTTGCGCCGCGCTGATGTGCTGTGTTTGTCCGAGGTGTATGCCGCGGGCGAGTCGCCCATCGCTGGCGCCGATGGCCGGGCCCTGGCGCGCGCCTTGCGCATGGCCGGTGACCAGACCTTGGCCTATGTGGACGCCATTGCCGACATGCCCGAGCACATCTTGGTCCAGGCCCAGCCCGGCGACGTGGTGCTGTGCATGGGCGCGGGCAGCATTGGCCAGGTGCCTAACCAGATTCTGCAAATGAGTCCCGGGGTGAAGCCATGAGCGGCTTTGACATCACCAGCGCCCGCGTGGCCGTGTTGATGGGCGGCGACTCGGCCGAGCGCGACATTTCCTTGATGTCGGGTCAAGGCGTGTTGCAAGCCTTGTTGACCAAAGGGGTTCAGGCCCAGGCTTTTGACCCGTCCACACAAGACCTGTCGGCCTTGCGCGGCTTGGGCATCACCCATGTCTTCATTGCTTTGCACGGGCGCCATGGCGAAGACGGCACGGTGCAAGGGGCTTTGGAGTTGCTGGGCATTCCATACACTGGATCTGGCGTGATGGCCTCGGCCATCGCCATGGACAAGGTCATGACCAAGCGCCTGTGGCGCAGCCACGGCCTGGACACACCCGCATCGGTGTGCCTGAGCCCAGCCGAGCAAAGCGCGGCGCGCATTGCCGCCATCCCGGCTGAGCTGGGCCTGCCATTGATCGTCAAGCCCCCGCGCGAAGGCTCGTCCATTGGCGTGACCAAGGTCAGCCAAGCCAGCGACATGGCCGCCGCCGCCACATTGGCCACCCGCTACGACCCCGAGTTGTTGTGCGAGGCCTTCATCGACGGCGACGAAGTCACCTGCCCGGTGTTGGGCGAAGGGGCCAGCGCGGCGGCCCTGCCCATCGTGCGCATCGCTGCGCCCCAAGGTGACTACGACTACCAAAACAAATACTTCACCGACACGGTGCAATACCACTGCCCCAGCGGTTTGCCCGCAGCGGAGGAAGATGCCATCCAGCAACAGGTGTTGGCCGCTTACCGCAGCCTGGGGTGTCGGGGTTGGGGCCGCGCCGATTTGATGATCCGCGCCAGCGACCGCAAAGCTTTTTTGCTCGAGATGAACACCTCACCGGGCATGACCAGCCACTCCTTGGTGCCGATGTCGGCCCGCGCGGCCGGCATCTCTTATGAAGACCTGTGCTTGCGCTTGATCGCCAGCGCCAGTCTGGACAGCCGCAGCGGGGTCGCGCCATGACCGTGATGCAACGCCGCCTGCGAACCCCCCGAGTGGTGCCGGTCGAAGTGCCATGGGACGCCAAATGGATGAACGCCTTGGCCAATGTGCTGCTGATGGGTTTCATCGGCATGCTCATCGTTGCGGCCCTGTGGTGGGCGGTGCGCCACGCCAATTTCAGCTTGCAGCGCATCACCGTGGACGGCGATGTGACGCACAGCAACGAAGTCACCTTGCGCGCCAATGTGGCCCCGCGCTTGAGTGGCAACTTTTTCACCATGGACCTGGCCCATGCGCGCGCCAGCTTTGAGGCGGTGCCATGGGTGCGCCGCGCCGTGGTGCGCCGGGAGTTCCCCAACCGCTTGCGCGTCACGCTCGAGGAGCACCAACCCGTCGCCTTGTGGGGCAACGAGGGCGATGCACGCATGGTCAACCAACAAGGCGAGCTGTTCGAGGCCAATGTGGCCGAGGCCGACGTCGAGCGCATGCCCCGGTTGATCGGGCCCGATGCGCAATCGGCCGAGGTGCTGGGCTTGTACCGCTTGCTCACGCCCATGTTTGGGCAGTTGCACTTTGAACTCAGCAGCTTGGAGCTGACCGCGCGGGGCAGTTGGCGCGCCCATTTGGAGGGGGGATCGGTGGTCGAGTTGGGGCGCGGTCAAGCCCCGCAAGTGCAAGAGCGGGTGCAGCGCCTGACCCAAACCTTGACCCAAGTGGCCAGCCGCTATGGGCGTCGGGTCAGCGCCATGGAGTCGGCCGATTTGCGCCACGACAACGGATATGCGCTGCGCTTGCGCGGGGTGAGCACGCTGGAAAACCAGGGCCTCAAAAGGTAAGACAAGGAATTCATATGGCAAAAGAATACAAAGATCTCGTGGTGGGCCTGGACATTGGCACCAGCAAAGTGATGGCGGTGGTGGCCGAGGTCTTGCCGGGGGGAGAGCTCAAGATCGCTGGCATGGGCGTTGCGCCCAGCAACGGCCTCAAGCGCGGTGTGGTGGTCAACATCGATGCCACGGTGCAAAGCATCCAAGCGGCTCTGAAAGAGGCCGAATTCATGGCCGACTGCAAAATCACCAAGGTCTACACCGGCATCACGGGCAGCCACATCCGTGGCATGAACTCCAGCGGCATGGTGGCGGTCAAGGACCGCGAGGTCACCGCCCCCGATGTGGCCCGGGTGGTGGAGACCGCCAAAGCGATCAACATCTCCACCGATCAGCGCTTGTTGCTGGTGGAGCCACAAGAGTTCGTGATTGACGGCCAAGATGTGAAAGAGCCGATTGGCATGAGCGGCATCCGCTTGGAAGCCAAGGTGCACATCGTCACCGGGGCCCAAAGCGCGGCCGAAAACATCATCAAATGCGTGCGCCGCTGTGGCCTGGATGTGGAGCAGTTGATGCTCAACCCCCTGGCCTCGAGCTACTCGGTGTTGACCGCCGACGAAAAAGAGCTGGGTGTGGCGCTGGTGGACATTGGCGCGGGCACCACCGATGTGGCGATCTTCACCGGTGGCGCGATCCGCCACACCGCAGTGATCCCGATTGCGGGCGACTTGATCACCAGTGACATCGCCATGGCCTTGCGCACGCCGACCAAAGACGCGGAAGACATCAAGGTCGAGTCCGGCTATGCCAAGCAGTTGTTGGCCAATCCAGAGATGCAGGTGGAAGTGCCTGGCTTGGGCGACCGGGGCCCACGCATGCTCAGTCGCCAGGCCTTGGCAGGGGTGATCGAACCCCGGGTGGAAGAAATTTTCTCGCTGGTGCTGCAAGTCATCCGCGAGTCCGGCTATGAAGAGGTGTTGTCCTCGGGCATTGTGCTCACCGGCGGCAGCGCCATCATGCCCGGCATGGTTGAGTTGGGCGAGGACATCTTTCTCAAACCCGTGCGCAGGGGTTTGCCACAGTACAGCGGCGCCTTGGCCGACATGGTTGCCCAGCCGCGCGCAGCCACCGTCATGGGCTTGCTGGAAGAGGCCCGCCTGGCGCGCTTGCGTGGCTTCAAGGTGGCGCAAAACAATGGTTCGGTGCAGACCGCGTTGGGTCGCATCAAAGACTGGTTGGTGGGGAACTTCTGATGAACAACACCCAATGGTTGGCCATGGCCCGCGCCAGTCCGCCCGCATGGGGGGTGTGGCGATGGCGACCTTGTTGCCGTGGTGCACCCCCAGATGGATGAATGAATCGCAAACATAAAAAAACACTTGGCAACTGCAAACAACGGATCAATAGGAGTAGAAAAAATGAGCATCGAAATGGTTGAAGAAGAAGCGTTCAACTCAGGCACCATGATCAAGGTGATTGGCGTGGGTGGCGGCGGCGGCAACGCGGTCGAGCACATGATCAACACCCATGTGCAAGGCGTGGAGTTCATTTGTGCCAACACCGATGCGCAAGCCCTGCGCCGCAGCGCGGCGCACAAGGTGATCCAACTCGGTCAAAGCGGTTTGGGTGCGGGCAGCCGACCCGAGCGCGGGCGTGATGCGGCCATGGCCGCCGAAGAAGACATCCGCGCGGCACTGGAAGGCGCGCACATGTTGTTCATCACGGCTGGCATGGGTGGCGGCACCGGCACCGGTGCTGCACCGGTGGTGGCGCGCATCGCCCGCGAGATGAACATCTTGACCGTGGGCGTGGTGACCAAACCTTTTGAGTGGGAAGGGGGTCGCCGGCTGACCAATGCCGAGGCAGGGTTGTCTGAATTGGAAGCCAATGTGGACTCCTTGATCGTGGTCCTGAACGAAAAGTTGCAGCAAGTGTTGGGCGAAGAGGTCACGCAAGACCAGGCCTTTGCCTTTGCCAACGACGTGCTGAAAAATTCGGTCGGTGGCATTGCCGAGATCATCAACGTGGAAGCCTTGGTCAACGTGGACTTTGAAGACGTGCGCACCGTGATGAGCGAACATGGCAAAGCCATGATGGGCACGGCCAAAGCCAGCGGACCAGACCGCGCACGCATTGCCGCCGAGCAAGCGGTGGCTTGCCCGCTGCTGGAAGGCGTGGACATGTCGGGCGCCAAAGGCGTGTTGGTGCTGATCACCGCCGCCAAGGGCGGCTTGAAGCTGGCGGAGTCGCGCGAAGCGATGAACACCATCCGTGCCAGTGCATCGGCCGATGCGCACGTGATTTATGGCACCGCGTATGACGACGAGTTGGGCGATGAAATTCGCGTGACCGTGGTGGCCACCGGTTTGGCCCAGTCGGGTCGCCGTGCCGCCCCGCCGCTGCAGGTGTTGCGCAATGGCACCGATGGCATGGCTTACCCCAGCGCCGCCGAGGCCCAACCGACACAGGTGAATACATCGGCCAGCACGGTGAGCGCAGGTGTGGGTGTGCCCGACTACACCGGCATGGCCGTGCCCAGCGTGTGGCGCACCAACCGCACGCATGCCGCAGCCAAGGTGGATGCGATGTCTTCTGGCGGGATGGACGACTACGAGATTCCGGCCTTTTTGCGCAAGCAAGCGGACTGAATTTCGCACGCTTTCGAAAACGGCCTTTGGGCCGTTTTTTTCGTGCGGTTTTCTGAACTCCCCCTCAACAACCGCCATCTCGGGGTATGCGTGCCTCCTCCAGTCGCTTCGCTCCGATGTCGTCGGCCCGCACACCCGCTCGTGCCGGTTTCTGGGTTGCTTGGTTGTATGCGTGGGTTTTTAACTCCCCTTCATAAACCGCCATCTCGGGGTATGCGTGCCTCCTCTAGTCGCTGCGCTCCGATGTCGTCGGCCCGCACACCCACTCGTGTCGGTTTTGGTGAAGTGTTGGTTTGCCCATCATTGACATGCATCCACCTCTTCGCAGCACTGATGGTGGGTGCGCCGCCCGACGACATCGGAGCGCAGCGACTGGCGGAGGGCGGCGTATCCGCCAGCGGGGCGGGTTCAGCCAAAGCGGTGGCGAACACCATCAACTCGCATTACACAAAAAATGGAAAAGCGAACGTTGATCCGCAATCAACTGCAGCGCATTAAAATCAAACCGTGCTGCAACAACGAACGCTCAAAACCATCACCACCGCTGTCGGTGTGGGTTTGCACAGCGGGCAAAAGGTAGAGCTCACGTTGCGGCCGGCGCCGCCCGACACGGGCATTGTGTTTCGCCGCACCGATCTGCCCCAACCGGTCACCATCCCCGTTTCGGCCACTGCCGTGACAGACACCCGATTGGCGTCCACCATCTCGCACCTGGGCGCCAAGGTGCTCACCGTTGAACACCTCATGTCGGCTTGTTCCGGCTTGGGGTTGGACAATTTGTTTGTCGACATCACCGCCGAAGAAGTGCCCATCTTGGATGGGTCGGCGGCCTCATTTGTGTTTTTGCTCCAAAGCGCGGGCATTGCTTTGCAAAATGCGCCCAAACATTTCATGCGCGTGCTGGACACGGTCGAGGTCAGCGAGGGCGAGGGGGCGGCGCGCAAATGGGCGCGGTTGAGCCCGCACAATGGCTACAAGCTGAGTTTTGAAATTGAATTTGACCACCCAGCGGTGGACGCCACGGGCCAGCGGGTGGTGTTTGACACCGATGGGGGCAGCTATGTGCGCGACATTGCCCGCGCCCGCACCTTTGGCTTTACCAAAGATGTCGAGGCGATGCGTGCCAATGGCTTGGCCTTGGGCGGGGGTTTGGACAACGCCATCGTGATGGACGACTACAAAATTTTGAACAGCGAAGGCTTGCGCTATGACGATGAGTTCGTCAAACACAAAATCCTCGACGCCATGGGCGACTTGTACTTGCTGGGCCGCCCATTGCTGGCGGCCTACAGCGCGTTTCGCTCGGGACACGCTTTGAACAACCGCTTGTTGCGCGAGTTGCTCAGCCGGCCCGAGGCGTATGAGGTGGTCAGCTTTGCCGATGAGCGCCAAGCCCCGCGTGGGCTGGCGCAGTTGGCCCCTGCTTGGTAAGACGCCATGCTGCTGGTGCGCTGGGTGGTGTTGTTTTTATTGATGGTCTCGGCCTTGCTTTTTGCCGCCTTCATCGCCACCGGTGAAACCCGTTACCGGGTGTGGGGCTGGAAGGTGCTGCGGGTGACGGTGGGCGCGGCCCTGGTGTTTTTTGCGGTGCTGATTTTGGAGCGCTTGTAAAAAACCGCCGTACTCAGGCGCAGATCCACCGCGACCCCAAAGTTGCTCAAGCTTTATCAGTCCCACAGCAAGCGCTGATCAGCCGCTGCGCCCGCCCCGAAACACCGCACTGGATTTGCTGCGCGCGGCCCCAGCGGTTTCCAGCAGCGCCAAGCTGCGCCCGGCATGGGCATGCATGATGGCCAAGCCCAGCGCATCGGCTGCGTCCGGGCCAGGCAGGCCGGGCAAATTCAACAGCCGTTTGACCATTTCTTGCACCTGCGCTTTGGCTGCTTTGCCGTGCCCTGCCACGGCTTTTTTCATTTGCAAGGCGGTGTACTCGGCCACTGGCAGATCGGCGCTGACCAAGGCGGTCAGGCAAGCGCCGCGCGCTTGGCCCAGCAACAATGTCGCTTGGGGGTTGACGTTGACAAACACAATTTCGACCACGGCCGATTGCGGTTGGTAGCGCGCCACCACTTCGTGGATGCCATCGAACAACAGCTTGAGCCGCGCGGGCAAGTCGGCGCGTTGTGCCGATTGGGTGCGGATGGTGCCGCTGGCCACATAGCGCAGTTGGCTGCCTTCGGCATCGATGACGCCAAAGCCCGTGGTCTGCAAGCCCGGATCAATGCCCAAAATGCGCATGGCGTTTCCTTTCAAGGCAAGCGCGCCGTGCCCAGGCGTGCAGCGATCACGTCGGCACGCTGGGCCAAATAGGTCGAACCAGGGAGCCGCTCAAAGTATTTGGGACGCGGCAGCATGACGGCCAAGCGGGCGGCCTCAATGGGGCTGAGCTGTTGGGCTGATTTGCCAAAGTAGTGCTGGGCCGCCGCTTCGGCGCCAAACACGCCTTCGCCCCATTCCACGCTGTTGAGGTAAATCTCCAAAATGCGTCGTTTGCTGAGCAGGCCCTCCAAGGCCAAGGTGAGGATAAATTCCTGGGCTTTGCGCGGCCATGTGCGTTCACCGGAGAGCAACAGGTTTTTGGCCAATTGTTGGGTGATGGTGGAGCCGCCCACAATTTTGGGTGCGCTGCTGCGTGATGCAGGTGCTTGGGCCGCTTGTTGTTGGGCGCGGGTGTTTTTGGACCAGGCCTTTTCAATCGCATCCCATTGCACCCCATCGTGTTGGGCAAAGATGTCGTCCTCGGACACCACCACGGCGCGTTTGAGGTGCACCGAAATGCGGTCGTAAGGCTGCCACTGTTGGCGCCAGGGCAAACTGTTTTTTTGCCGCAAGATGCGCGCCGCTTCTGAGCGCTGAAAGCTGGTGGAGGCCGGGTCCCACCAGGCCAAGGCGGCAATGCGCAGCACAAAAAACAATTGCAGCGCCAAGCTTGCCAACAGCACCAGGGCCAGCCAGCGCGTCAGCGGCCGTGTCCAAGAGGGCAGGGTGGGCCAGCGCATGTCAGCGGGTTTGCACGCTGCCGTCGCGGCTGAACTGAAAGCGTGCCACCAAAGCCAATTGGTCTGCGCTTTGGCGCATGGCTGGATCAAAGGCGCCAAACGGGCCGGCACTGCGGGCAATCGCTATCGCGCGCAGGTCGAGGGCGCGTTGGCCGGAAGGGGTGGCGATCTCTGCGGTCAACACCTTGCCTTGGGCATTGACGGTGATGATCATGGTCAGCTCGCCATACAGCTTTTGGCCGTCTTGCTGCGGAAAGTGGCGTGTGCCGTGGGCCTCGATTTGGCGCCGCATGGCGTCATAGTATTGGGCATAAACCACCTCTTGGGTGCTGGGGCTGATGTAGCGCTTGCGCGGCTTGGCGTTGTCTTGTTCGATGCGCTGCTCAATCTCGGCCAGCAGTTTGAGCAGCTGTTGGCGTTTGGCTTCTTGCGCTTGTTGCTGTGCGTTGTCGGGGGTGGGCTGGGTTTCGGGCAGCAGGGCCAAACTGGCCTTGATTTGGCTGAGCAACAGAGATTGCTTGAGTTTCAAGGCGGCCAATGTTTGTGCGGCCGAGGGTTCAAGTTGATCGCCCTCGGTGCTCAGGGCCGCGCTGGGCAGGGGAGAGCGGGCGCGGCCTTGCTCGGCGTCACCGCCACCGCTCAGACGAGTTTGCGCCAAGGCTTGGGCGGGGGTGGTCTCATCGGACTTGGCCCGGGTGTTGACCAAGATGACCTCCAGCGGGCTGGTTTGGAACAGGCGGTCAAAGCGCTCTGGGTCAGCGATGCGCAGGCTGAGCAGCCCGCCATGCACGAGCAGGGACGTGCCCAAAGCGATTTGCAACGGAGACCAGCGCTGCCACATCTTCAGGGGCTGGTGGGGGTGGGTGCCTCGCCATCGGCGTCGCTCAGGTCAACGGCAATGGCGATGGGCCCGGCGACTTCTTCTTCGTCGGCCTCGCTGGCGGGTTCTTGGCCGGGATGGTCCCCAATCAGGGCCGCAAAATGCCCTTGCACGTCCAGGCTGATGTCGTCGATGGGCCCCAAGCGCAAGCGCACCTGTTGACCGCGCGCCAGTGTGCCGGGGCCGCCCACAATGTTCAACACCAAAGGCAAACGCTGTGCCCGGGCCAGCACCGGCATGCCGGGCATGGCCTTGATGACATCGGCGTCAATTTCTTGGGTTTGATGTTGGCGCAGCCACTGCAAAGTCCAAAAGCGCTCCATGCTGGCTTGGTGGGCGTTGTAGGCGCTGTAGGTTTCTTCAAACGCCGAGATGATGGAAAACAGGGCCGCATCTTTGGGTTTGAAGGGGGCCGCCAGTGCTGCCGTGGCACCGTGGCGCACGCAGGCGATGAGTTGCCATTGGTTGACCAAGTCGGTGTAGCGGCGCAGCGGCGAGGTGCTCCAGGCATAGCAAGGCACGCCAATGCCGGCATGCGGCAAGGCCTTGGTGCCCATGCGCACCTTGATGCCTGGGGCCAAGCTGGCTTGGCTGCGGTAAATGGCGGGCACGCCCAAACTGGCCATCCATTGGCCCCAAGTGCTGTTGGCCAAGATCATGGCCTCGGCCACGATCAGGTCCAGCGCCGCACCGCGTTGGCGCACGCTGATGTCAACGCTTTCATGGCCGCACGGGGGGTCGCCATCCAAGCCCAGTAAGCGGAAGTTGTAGTCGGGGCGGTTGAAGGTTTCGGGTTTGCCACGCACCACCTCGCGCTGCGCTTTGAGGTGGCGGGCCAAGCGGTGCAAGAAAGACAATTGCTCACGCGGCATGGCCGGCTCGGTCACGCTGGGGGGGTGGGAAAAGCCAGGGTCGTCGAGCCACTGGGGGGTGACCACATCGTCGAGTTGGTCGTGGCGCAAGTTGGCGGCAATGGGCACTTGCTCCAGTCGGGTGTGGCTGCCCGTGATGGCCAAGGTGGCGGCATCGAACTGCACATACAAAGACAAGGCCGGGCAGGCGCGCCCTTCTTGCAAGGTGTAGTGTTGCACCACGGCGTCGGGCAGCATGGTGATTTTGTGGCCGGGCATGTAGACCGTGGACAGGCGTTGTCGGCCGATCTGATCGATGGCGTCGCCCGGTTGCAGCGCCAGGCCAGGCGCGGCGATGTGGATGCCCAGGGTGATGTGGGCGCTGCCCAGGCCTTGTACCGACAAGGCGTCGTCGATCTCGGTGGTTTGCGAGTCGTCGATGGAGTAGGCCTGCACGTCGGCCAGCGGCAAATCGTCCGTGGAGCGGGGCGCTTGCAGGGCTGGAAATTGGGTGCCCTTGGGAAAGTTTTCAAACAAAAACCGCTGCCAATGGAATTCGTAGGCCGAGGTGATGGCACCTGCGCGTTGCAGCAAGGCCAGCGGCGCCATTTGGGTGGCGCGGGCGGCTTGAACCACGGCTTTGTATTCGGGACCGTTTTTGTCGGGTTTGAACAGAATTTTGTACAACTGCGCCAACACCGGCTCTGGGCATTGGCCCTCGCCCAAGGCCAAGGCCCAGGCATCGATTTGCGCCAGTTGCTGCTTTTTCTTCTCGATCGCCAACAGCGCTTGCTGGATCACTTCGGCGGCGGCTTTTTTGAAGCGACCGCGCCCAGCGCGTCGAAAGTAATGCGGGGCGTCGAACAAGCGCAACAAAGTGGCGGTTTGTTGGACCAAGCTGGCATTGGCGCTGAAGTACTCGCGCGCCAAGTCGGCAAAGCCAAACTCGTCGGCGGGGGCAAACTCCCAGGCCAGGTCGAGCTCTATGGTTTGGGCCAAGGCGTTGGCCTCGCGCATCAAATCGGCGGGGTTGGGTTGGTCAAACTTGATCAGCACCTGGGCCGACTTGACTTTGACGCGCTTGCCCGTCTCCAGCTCAATTTGGGCGGAAGCCTCGGCCTCGGACAGGACTCGACCGGTCAGAAATTTTCCGGCATCTTCAAACAGTGCATACATGCGCAGATTGTCCCACGCGCCCATGAAGCCACCCATTTCAGGGCATGGCGCTGCCCCAGCCCAGGTAGGTGGTCAAACTGGGCAAATGCGCATCAAAATCGCTCAAGCCATGGTCCGAGCCGGGGATCAGGCGCAGTGTGGCCTGGGGGTAGCGGGCCACCATTTCGCGCCAGTCCAGCACCTCGTCGCCTTGGGCCACGATGGCCAGCACCGCGGCGGGGTCGGCGAGTGGTGCCGCGCTGCCCGCAGTTGAGGACTTGTTCACCGATGGGCCAGCGCCGCCCACATACAAATCGCGCAACTCATCGACATAGTGGGCCTGGAAGAAAACCGTTTCTGCGGGTTGGTGCCATTGGGGGTGCAGCCCAATGTGTGCAGCCAAATCGCGCGCGGGGTCGACCGCGGGGTTGAGCAGCACGGTTTTGCAACCCCAGCGGGCCCCCACCCAGGTGGCATAAAAGCCGCCGAGTGACGAGCCGACCACCGCCATGTTCGCGTGGGGCCAGTCGCGCAGGCCTTCGGTGATGAGGTCCGCCGCCGCTTGGGGCGACGCGGGCAGTTGCGGGCACCACCAGGTCACGCTGGGTTGGTGCTGCTGCACCCAGGCGGCCAAGCGCTGCGCTTTGGCCGAAAACGGCGAGGAGCGAAAACCATGCAAATAGAGCAAATGGGTGATGACCATGACCGATAATCGCACGCCATGCCCATCGTGATCGAAAAGCCCCACCTCTTGCACCGCTTGGCGCATGTCTTTCGGGGCTATGACAGCCAATTGGCCTTGGCCGTGATGGCACTGGCGCTGGCCGGCTTGATCACCATGTATTCCTCGGGATTTGCCAATGGCGCCCGCTTTTGGGACCACTTCCGCAACCTGTCCTTGGCTTTTGTGATCATGGTGTTGGTGGCGCAAATCCCGCCCCAGCGCTTGATGACCTTTGCGGTTCCGCTGTATACCTTGGGCGTGGCCTTGCTCATCGCCGTGGCCTTGTTTGGCTTGACCAAGAAAGGCGCGCGCCGCTGGTTGAATGTGGGCGTCGTGATTCAGCCCAGCGAAATCTTGAAAATTGCCATGCCTTTGATGCTGGCCTGGTGGTTTCAAAAGCGCGAAGGGCAATTGCGGTCGCTGGACTTTGCCGTGGCCACCGTGTTGCTGGTGGTGCCGGTGGGTTTGATCGCCAAGCAACCCGATCTGGGCACCGCGATCTTGGTGTTGGCGGCGGGCCTGTATGTGATTTTCTTCGCGGGGCTGCGCTGGATCTGGATTTTGCCGCCGCTGGTCTTGGGCTTGGTCGGGGTGGTGTTGCTGGTCTGGTTTGAGCCTACGCTGTGCGCCGATGGCTTTCGCTGGCCCTTGCTGCGCGAATACCAGCAGCAACGCGTGTGCACCCTGCTGGACCCCGGGCGCGATCCCCTGGGCAAGGGTTTTCACATCATCCAGGGCATGATTGCCATTGGCTCGGGTGGTATTTTTGGCAAGGGTTTCATGCAGGGCACGCAAACCCATTTGGATTTCATCCCAGAGCGCACGACCGACTTTATTTTTGCCGCCTATGGTGAAGAGTTTGGTTTGTTTGGCAACTTATTGCTGATTGCCGGGTTTGTGGTGTTGGTGTTGCGTGGTTTGGCCATTGCCCTGGAAGGGCCTACCTTGTTTGCGCGTTTGCTGGCGGGCAGTGTGACCCTGATCTTTTTCACCTATGCCTTTGTCAACATGGGCATGGTCAGTGGCATCTTGCCGGTGGTGGGCGTGCCTTTGCCGTTCATCAGCTATGGCGGCACGGCCATGGTGACCTTGGGGCTGGGGGTGGGCATTTTGATGTCGGTGGCGCGCTCCAAGCAGTTGGTGCAGTCGTGACCCCAGCCTTGCCCCCCATCGCCATCGTTGGTGTGGGCAATATGGGGGGTGGTATGGCGCGCAACCTGCTCGCCAAGGGCGTGGTGGTCTGTGTGTGCGACATCGATGCCGACAAAACCCAAAGCTTGCAGGCATTGGGTGCTTGGGTAGCCGCCAACCCAGCGCAGCTGGCAGGGGTGGCCTCTCTGTACATCGTTTGTGTGGTGACCGCCGCGCAGGTCAACGACGTGTTGTGGGGCGAGCAGGGCTTGGCCGCCCAACTCCAATCTGGCGACACTGTCATGCTGTGCCCCACCATCGCTCCCCAAGACACCGAGGCCGTGGCGGCGCGCTTGGCCGAGCAAGGCGTGGCCACCTTGGATGCACCCATGTCCGGCGGCCCTCAACGGGCGCAACAAGGCAGCATGAGTTTGATGGTGGCGGGTGCGGATGCAGTGTTTGAGCGACACCAAGCGGTGTTGAATGTTTTGGCTCAACCCGTTTTTCGCATCTCGGAGCGCGTGGGGGATGGCGCGCGCACCAAACTGGTCAACAATTTGCTGGCCGGCATCAACCTGGTGGGGGCCGCCGAGGCCTTGGCATTGGCCGAGCGTTTGGGCTTGGATGGTGAGCGCACTTTGCAGGTGATGGCGGCGTCCAGCGCCCAAAGCTGGATCGCCAGCGACCGCATGCCCCGCGCCATGGGCGGCGATTTTGTACCGCGCGCCCACATGACTTTGCTGGAAAAAGACACCGCGCTGGCGGTTCAAGCGGCCGAATCAGTGGGTTTTGCCGGCCCCTTGGGGCCGTTGGCAGCGCAGGTGTTTGCCCGGGCCAGCGCCGCCGGCCTGGCCGAGTGGGACGATGCCGCGGTGTTGACTTACCTGCGCGGGCGGTCTTAGGCGGCCCAAACCGGGCCTGCCAGCGCGCTAAAAGGGCATGTTGCCCGCGCCCACGGCCAGGGGTGGTGGCGCTCCTACAATGAAGCCATGATTTCACGCGAACCCACCCTCGAGCGACTGACCATCGCACAAAACCTGCTCCTCACCCCTTACGGT
>Ga0214919_10006517_pt1 | contig 16039 bp, 11 predicted proteins | sample LL1503_MetaG_FD_177994 | JGI IMG/M metagenome (GOLD analysis project Ga0214919, IMG submission 177994) | Freshwater microbial communities from Lake Lanier, Atlanta, Georgia, United States - LL-1503 | ecosystem: Environmental > Aquatic > Freshwater > Lake | place: USA: Georgia | collected... | reverse complement strand
ACCGCCGGATCGACCGCAGACTGCGGCATCGCGCCATGCCCGCCGGTGCCCTTGACGGTGATGATGCAGGTGTCGCCACTGGCCATCGCAAAGCCCGGCACGGCCTGGAAACGGCCTTCGGGCAGGCCGGGCATGTTGTGCATGCCGAACATCGCATCGCAAGGGAACAGCTCCAAGAAACCGTCCTCCAGCATCTTGCGTGCGCCGGCCAGCCCTTCTTCGGCCGGCTGGAAGACGACGTGCACGATGCCGTCGAAGTGGCGCGTGGCCGCCAGGTGCCGCGCGGCTGCCAGCAGCATGGCGGTGTGGCCGTCGTGCCCGCAGGCGTGCATCTTGCCGAAGACCTTGCTGGCCCAGGGCTTGCCGGAGGTCTCGGCAATCGGCAAGGCGTCCATGTCGGCGCGCAGGCCGATGCGTCGGGTGCTGCTGCCGGCGCGGATCGTGCCGACCACGCCGGTGCCGGCCAAGCCACGGTGCACCTCCCAGCCCCAACGCGTCAGGCGCTCGGCCACCAGGTCACTGGTGGCGTGCTCCTCGTAGGCGAGCTCCGGGTTGGCATGGATCTGCTGGCGGAGGGTCACCATCTCGGCTTCGTGGGCACGGATGGCATCGAGTGCAGGCGGCAACAGTGGTGCGTTCATCGTGGAATCCTGTCGTGGCCAATGGCCGGGAAGGCGTGCCCCCTCACCCGCCGGGCAAGGGGAATGTCCCAATTTACCGCAATCCTCATGCCTGCCGAGTGAAGTGGCCCTCGCGCCGGATGCGGCCAGTGCGTGTCGCTGTGGGTTCTCAAGCAAATGTGGCTTTGCGGCTTGATCCCCACGGGGGGCGGCCGGCTTCGGCCGGCCTTGGGGCGCTCAGAATCCCTCGAGCACGACCTTGCCGATGGTGCGGTTCGATTCGACCGCGGCATGCGCGGCGCGCAGATTGGCGGCATTGATGGTGCCCATGGTTTTCGAATGTGTGGTGCGGATCTGGCCGGCGTCGACCATGCTGGAGACTTCGTTCAGCAGGCCGCCCTGGGCTTGCATCTCCAGCCCGAATCCAGAGCGAGCAAACATGCCCTCCCAGTGCAGCGATGCGCTGCGTGGCTTCAGAAGCCGCACATCGATGGGCCCGGTCTCGTCGATGATGCACAGGCGGCCGAACGGGGCGATCGACTTGGCGAGTTCAGCGTAATGGGTGTCTGTGTGCGAAACGCTGAAAATCCGTTCGACCCAGCGGATGCCGGCACTGGCAAGCTGCTCCGAAATCGACTTCGAATGGTCGATCACCAGGTCCGCGCCTAGCCCTTGCGCCTGGGCGCGGGACTCGGGGCGCGAGGCGGTTGCGACCACGAATGCGCTGGTCAAGCGCTTGGCGAGTTGGATGGCGATCGAGCCGACGCCGCCGGCGCCGGCGGTGATCAGCAGCGTGCCCTGGCCGGGCGCACGACCGGTCGTCAACAGCAAGCGGTCGAACAAGGCCTCCCAGGCCGTGATCGTGGTCAGCGGCAGGGCGGCGGCTTGCGCGAAGTCCAGGGTTTTGGGCTTGCGGCCGACGATGCGTTCATCCACCAACTGCAGTTCCGCGTTGGCACCCTGGCGAACCCGCGATCCGGCGTACCAGACTTCATCGCCGGGTTTGAACAAGGTCACCTCAGGCCCGACGGCCTCGACCACGCCGGCTGCATCGAAACCGAGCACGCGCGGCTGGCCGTCCGGCGGCGCGGCGTTGCGGCGCATCTTGGTGTCCACAGGGTTCACGGATATCGCGCGAACCCGTACCAGCAGGTCGCGCCCCGAGGCCACGGGCGCGGGCAGGTCGATATCGACCAGGCTCTCGGCGTCAGTGATGGGCAGGCAGCGGAGGTAGGCGACAGCTTTCATGGACGACTTTCTGCGAGTGAATTGATTCAGCGAAGGACAACACGGCGTCGGGGTCATTTCACCATGAGCTTGCGGCTGTCCTTGCGTCGGGCGCCGCTTTGGCAAGCGGTCCACCAGGCGAGCGCTCAATACTTTCAGTCGCCCGCCCATCAGGCTACCCACCGGCCCGCCCATCAGTTCGCCGTCGTCGATGCCTTCAGGGCCGCGTCAGCAAGGCCCGCAGGTAGCGCACCGGAATCGCATAGCTGATGCCCGACGGGCTGCTCAGCAGCGATTCACGGCTGTTCTTGACCAGCACCATGTTGACGATACCCAGCACCTGGCCGCTGTCGCTGTCGAGCAGCGGCCCGCCGCTGTTGCCAGGGTAGGCGGTGCCGTCGAGCTGGTAGATGTCGAAGCGCGCGGCGCGCAAGCGCGACAGCGCGGCAGCGTCGAGTTGGCGGGCGTTGGGCGGCGGCAGCGCGATTGGGGTGATCGACGAGATCGTCGCCCGGTGGGTGACTGGTGAAAACCCGAGCAAGCCGCCGATGGGGAAGCCGATGAACGCCGCCGCCTGGCCCTCTCTGGCGCTGTCGGCGGGGTCCAGCGCCAGTGCGGGCAGCGGCGAACCGCTGAACTGCAGCAGCGCCAGGTCGTGTGTCCGGTCCAATTGCAGCAGCGTCAGGTTGCGGGTTTCGAGCGCGCTGCCCTGGCCCGCGCCGCGGTGGCCGCTGATCTGCAGCACGAGCTGGTCCATGGCTGTGGCTTCATCGGGCAGCACATGGGCGTTGGTCGCCAGCGTGCGGCCGTCGCCGATGACGAAACCGGTGCCGCGAAAGTCGAAGCGCGGGCTCGACAAGGGTCGGTACAGCCCGATCGCCACGACCGCAGGCTTGGCTGCGGCGACCACGTCGACCAGATCGGCCCAGACTGGCGCCGCGACCAGCGTGGTGGCCGTGACCAGCAGGCGAAGCAGCGTCGGCACAGGCATGCGTTCACTCTATCGACCCACAGCCTCCCGACCCTGCCGCAGGTCGCCCGGAACGTGCGCTATTGCGCCACTGCGGCCCGGTAGGCGTGCCAGGACGCATGGCCGAGCACCGGGCCGACCACCAGCAGCCCGGCGAACCAGGGCAGCATCGCCAGCACCACCAGCGTGGTGATCAGCGCGCCCCAGACCAGCATCACGCCCGGTTGGGTCAGCACCAGTCGCATGCTGGTCAGGCCGGCGCTGATGGCGTCGGTCGGTCGGTCCAGCAGCATGGGAATCGACACCACGCTGACCGCGAAAATCAGCCCGGCGAACAGCCCGCCGACCAGCAGGTAAGCGGTGATGAAAGCCAGGTTGTCGGGGTTGATCAGCGCCAGCAGCGAGCCCTTGAAATCGGGCATGCCGTCGAAGCTGACGGCGAACACGATCAGCGAGGCGCGACCCCACAACATCTCCAGCACCAGCAGCACAAAGCCGAAGACGCCTAGCGCGCCGATGCGCTGGTCCCAGGCCAGCAAAGAGTCGCCCAGGTCTGGCTGCTCGCCACGCTCGAGCCGGCGGCTGGCTTGGTACAGCCCGAGGCAGAAAAACGGCCCGCTCAGCAGGAAACCCGCTGACAGCGCCAGCAAATAGGCCGGCGCACGCTCAAACACTGCCATCAGCAGCCAGCCCATCGCCATGAAACAGCCGCCGTAGAACAAGCCCAGCCCTGGGCAGCGCAAGAAGTCGCGCCAGCCCAGCCGCAACCAGTGCAGCGGTTCGCCAAGGCTGAGCGGCCTGAGCGCGATATCGAAAGGTGATCCCGCTGCGGGCTCACCAGGCGGCGCTGCGTCATCGATTGAGTCGTTCATGGGGCTCCAGCCTAGCGCGCCAGCCTGGTTTGCGCCAGGCGGGCAGTCCCCCAGCTGTGTTGGTTTCAGCGTCCGCTGCGAACCCTCAGCAACTCATCAGCGATCAAGCCGATCGCCCCCAGTGTGATCGCGCTGTCGGCGATGTTGAAAGCGGGAAAGAATCCGCCGGGGAACAAGGGCGCCAGGAAACTCCAGTGGAACTGCAGGAAATCGACGACGTAGCCGTGCAGCAATCGGTCTATCACGTTGCCCAGCGCGCCGCCCAGGATCAGGCTGATCGCGCCACAGAACAAGCGCTGGCTGGGATACTTTCTGAGCATCCAGACGATGAAGATCGACGCTACTGCGCCGAGGCCGACGAAGAACCAGCGCTGCCAGCCCGAGGCGCCGGCAAGAAACGAGAAGGCCGCGCCGCTGTTGTGGGCCCGCACCAGGTTGAAGAAGCTGTAGACGCCCACGCTGTCACCGAGCGCAAACTGGCCCATCACCAGCGTCTTGGTGATCTGGTCGGCCAGGATCACCAGCAGCGCCAGGCCCAGCCAAAGGGCCAGCGGGGTGGACGAGGCGGCGCGGCGGGGGGATTTGGTGTTGGGCATGCTGGCGCGGCTGGCGGGCCGTCGGTCTGAGAACTGGCAGCACTGTAGCGGCGCCGCACCGGCCTGACCTGAACCGTCTCGGCTGCGGGTCCGTTTGCAGGATGCGGGTCCGTTAGCAGGCTGCGCGGTACAGCTGGCTGCTGGTGCGCGCCTGGCCCTAGGCGCAGCCCGGGTCAGCCGCCGGTGGCATCATCGGATGCTTTGCAGCAGGAGACTTGATGGACGCTCAGACCAACGCCTTGCTGATCGGTGGCGACCAGCCGCTGACGCTGCCGGCATTCGACCGCATCCGGGCCGAGGACTTCGAGCCCGCGCTGAGCCGCGCGATGGCGCTGCACCGCGAGGAGATCGCTGCGCTGGTGGCCCAGAGCGAGGCGCCCGACTTTGACAACACCGTGGCAGCGTTCGACCGCAGCGGCGCGCTGCTGCAGCGCATCGAATCGATATTCCACAACCTGGCGGCGTCGGCCACCCATCCCGCGTTGCAGCTGGTTCAGCGCGGGATGGCCGCGCCGCTGTCGGCGCACTGGAGCGCGGTGATGCAGGACGCCGGGCTGCTCGAGCGCATTGCTGCGGTCCATGGTCAACGCGACGCACTGGATCTGACGCACGAGCAGCGTCGCCTGGTCGAGCGCATCCACCTAGACTTTGCCCGTGCGGGCGCTTTGTTGCCAGTTGCTGAGCGGGCCGAATTCGCCGCCATCGCCAGCCAATTGGCCCAGCTCAGCACCGAGTTCGCCCAGAACGTGCTGCACGACGAATCGGCTTTCACGCTGGTGCTGGCCGACGCGGCGGCGCAGGCTGGACTGCCTGATTTCTTGCTTGCGGCAGCCACCCAAGCGGCGACCGAGCGTGGGCTGGACCAGCCGGTGATCACGCTCAGCCGCTCGCTGATCGTGCCCTTCCTGAGCTTCTCGACCCGCCGCGACCTGCGCGAGCAGGCTTGGTCGGCGTGGATCGGCCGCGGCGAGCAGCCCGGCGAGCACGACAACCGGCCGTTGGCCGCGCAGATCCTGGCACTGCGCCAGCGCCAAGCCGCACTGATGGGCTGCGCCAATTACGCCGATTTCAAGCTCGCCGACACGATGGCGCAGACCCGGGCCCGGGTCTGGACTCTGCTCGACGAGGTCTGGGGTCGGTCGCTGCCGGCGCTGGCCAGCGAGCGCGCGATGCTGCGCGAGGCGATGGCCGACGCGGGCGTCGAACACGAACTCCAGCCCTGGGACTGGCGCTTTTGGGCCGAGCAGGTTCGCCAGGCGCGCTTCGCGCTCGACGAGTCAGCGCTCAAGCCCTATTTCGCGCTGCCCAACATGGTGGCGGCGGCCTTCGAATGCGCCCAGCGCCTGTTCGGTCTGCGCTTTGCTCGTCGCGACGACCTTGTGGCCTACCACCCCGATGTCGACGTCTACCAAGTCGATGACGCTGCCGGCCAGGCGGTTGGCCTGTTCCTGCACGACAACTTCTCGCGCCCGACCAAGCGCAGCGGCGCATGGATGAGCACGCTCGAGCAGCAACACCGCAACGCACCCGGTGCGTCGCTGCCGGTGGTGCTCAACAACAACAACTTCGCCAAGGCAGCCGCCGGCCAGCCCACGCTGTTGTCGCCCGACGACGTTCGAACACTGTTCCATGAGTTCGGCCACGGTTTGCACGGGCTGCTCAGCGATGTCGCTTACGCCCGCTTGTCGGGCACCAACGTGTTGCGCGATTTCGTCGAACTGCCGTCGCAACTTCTAGAACACTGGGGCACTGAGCGCGAGGTGTTGCGCCGCCACGCACGCCACTGGCAGACCGGTGAGGTGATCCCCGACGCGCTGCTCGACCGGCTCGACGCCGCGCGCCGCTTTGGCCAGGGTTACGAGACGGTGCGCTACACCGCCAGCGCGATCGTCGACCTCGCCGTACACGAGAGCGCTACGCCGATCGAGGACATCGTCGGCTTCGAGCGCGACCTGATGCTTGCGCGTGGCTTGCCGGCCGAGGCCGGGCTGAACCATCGCTTGCCGCATTTTCAGCACCTGTTTTCCGGCGACAGCTATGCCGCCGGCTACTACGTCTACCTTTGGGCCGAGGTGCTGGAGGCCGATGCCTGGGACGCGTTCACCGAGGCCGGCAGCGCCTTCGACCCGGTGGTGGCGGCGCGGCTCAAGGCCTGTATTTACAGCCGCGGCGACAGCGTCGAGCCGGGCGCTGCCTTCAGGGCTTTTCGTGGCCGCGACGCCAGGATCGAGCCGATGCTGCGTGGCCGAGGATTGATAGCCTGAGGTCTTTGCGCATCCCGACCCAGCGGCTGAGCTTTGGCCGCGGCCTTGTTCAAGGTCTGGCTTGTCGGTTTGATGCCCCGGCGTTTGGCGTCAAGGCCAGGCGTTGCGCCGCTTGGCGCAAGGTGGCAGAAGCCGAGCCTGCTGCCAGCGCCAGACAGGCCCGGGCGTAGACAGGCTCCTGCTGCAGGCGGTCGAGGTCAATCCGGTGGCCCTCGCCGGCCATCAACCATTTGAAATCGACGAAGGCCAGCAAGCCTGGCGGTGAGTCACTGGCTTTGGTGATCGGGTCAGGCATGGGCTCGACTGGCATGGCTCACTTTAAAAATATCGACCAATCAGCGTAGGCGAAGGCGAAGTGCTGTCAGGGCCCGAGCAGCGGGCCAAAAACAGGCCAGTTCGCTGCCCACATGCTGATCGGCAAGCTGCGACCGCGTTAGCGTCGTTATGCTTGCTGGCATGACATCTCTTGCGATCGAATTTTCAGACATCAGCGCTGCTGCCGAAAGACTCAAAGGTGTGGCCCATCGCACACCGGTGCTGCGATCACACCAGGCCGATGAGCGTTGCGGGGCGAGGGTTTTTTTCAAAGCCGAGCATTTGCAGCGCATGGGTGCGTTCAAGTTCCGCGGCGCGTACAACGCTCTGGCGCGCTTCACGCCTGAGCAACGAAGCGCCGGCGCGCTGGCTTTCAGCTCGGGCAACCATGCCCAGGCGATCGCGCTGTCAGCCCGACTGCTGGGCATGCCCAGCGTGATCGTGATGCCCAAGGATGCGCCTGCGGCCAAGCTCGCCGCCACCCGCGACTACCAGCGCGGTCAGGTCGGCAGCGAGGTGGTCTTGTACGACCGCTACACCGAGGACCGGGCGGAGATTGGCGCGCGCATCGCCAGCGAGCGCGGCATGACGTTGATCCCGCCGTTCGACCACCCCGACGTGATGTCAGGGCAGGGCACGGCAGCGCTGGAGTTGATCAACGAGGTCGGCCCGCTCGACGTGTTGCTGGTCTGCGTTGGCGGCGGTGGCCTGATCTCGGGCTGCGCGGTCGCGGCCAAGCACAAGCTGCCCGGTATCGCGGTGATCGGCGTCGAGCCCGAAGCCGGCAACGACACCCAGCAAAGCTTGGCCACCGGCAGCATCGTGCAGATCGCCGTTCCGCAGACGATTGCCGACGGCGCCCAGACCCAGGCCAGCGGGCAGCTCACATTCCCGGTGATCCAGGCCCTGGTCGAGCGCATCGTCACCGTCAGCGATGCGCAGCTGATCCGCACGATGCAGTTCTTCGCCGAGCGCATGAAGCAGGTCGTCGAGCCCACCGGTTGCCTGGGCGCTGCCGCGCTGCTCGAAGGCGTGCTCGACTTGCGCGGTGCCCGGGTCGGGGTGATCCTGTCGGGCGGCAACGTCGACCTGCCGCGCTACGCGCAGATGCTGGCGACTGCTTGAGCTGGCCACTGCCTGACGGTCCTGGTCGCCCTTTCAGCCCATCTCCCTCTTCAGTTTTCCGGAGACCACTTTGAGCGAATCGCCCCAGCCCGAGAACAAGCCGCCCGATAACAAGCCGCCCGATGCCAGCGTTCGTTCCAAGCTCAGCCAGCGCGACCGGGTCGACAAGTTGCTGGCGCGGTCGCCGGTGCTCAGCCGAGGGGCGGTCACGCTGTCCGGAGGCCAGGTGCTGGCTTACGGCGTTCGCGCCGCCTTCGTGCCGGTGCTCGCTGGCGGCATCGATGCCGAGAGCGGCGAGCCGCAAGCGGCGGTGTTCACCGTCGCCTACCAGGTCGACACGCCGCCTGGCAGCGCGGCACGCCCGGTCTGCTTTGCCTTCAACGGCGGACCGGGGTCGTCGTCGATCTGGCTGCATTTGGGCGCGCTGGGGCCGAAGCGGGTGCCGGTCAACGACGACGGCTCGCTGGGCGCGGCACCCTATGCGGTGGTCGACAACCCCTTGACCTGGCTGGCGCATTTCGACCTGGTGTTCATCGACCCGCCCCACACCGGCTGGTCTATCAGTGCCAGCGACGCGGCGCGCAAGCTGCAGTTGTCGGTCGACGGCGACGTCGAAGCCTTGGCCGAGGTGATGCGCGGTTGGTTGGCGGCCAACCGCCGTTTTGGCGCGCCGCTCTACTTGGCCGGTGAAAGCTATGGCACGACCCGTGGCGCAGCCTTGGCCGACAAGCTGCTCGACAGTGGCTTGGCGCTGTCCGGGCTGATCCTGGTGTCTTGCGCGATGGACCTGCAGTCGCTGGTGTTCGCGCCGCGCAACGACTTGCCGTACGCGCTGTTCCTGCCCGCATTCGCCGCCACCGCTCAGTACCACGGCACGCTCAAGGGCGCGCTGGCGGCCTCAGGCGAGGCGGCCCGTGCCGCTGCCGAAGCCTTCGTGCAGGACGACTACCTGGGCGCGCTGCATGCCGGGGCCCGGCTGGACGGCCGGGCGCGGCTGCGCATCGAGCGCCGCCTGGCCGAGCTGACCGGTTTGGCGCTGACCGTCGTGCAAGAGCACAACCTGCGCATCAGCGACAGCGCCTTTTTCGTTGAAGCGCTGCGCCCGCGTGGCCTGCTGGTAGGCCGGCTCGAATCGCGCGCCACCGCGATGATGGCCGCTGCACGCGAGCGCCAGGTGGCTTTCGACCCCGGCATCGAGGGCATCGCGATCCCCTACACCACGGCTGCGTTGGCCTATTACGCCGAGCTCGGCCTGCCCATCGAGGAGCGCTACGAGACCTTGTCCATGGCCGCTCACAAGGCCTGGAACTGGCAGCGTGGCAGCGGCGAAGGCATGGGTGAGGCCAACGGCTTCACCAGCACCAGCAACGACCTGGCGCGCGCGATGCGCCGCAATCCGCACATGAAGGTGCTGGTGGCAAGCGGCCGCTACGACCTGGGCACACCCTACTCGGCCAGCGACTGGTCGCTGGCCCAGCTCGACGCCCCTGCCGAGGTGCTGGCGCGTATCACCCACCGCTATTACGACGCCGGCCACATGATGTACACCCGCCGCGCCGACCTGGCCCAGTTGCATGCCGACCTGGCGACCTGGCTGCAGTGAAAACATCTCTGAGCGGCCCGAGGCCGGCCGAAGCCGGCCGCCCCCCATGGGGGTCAAGCAAAGTGGCCAAGCCACATTTGCTTGAGAAGCGGCTGCGCCGCTCCCTCTCAAGAGGGCGACGCCAGCGGCCTGGCAAAGCCGGCTGCGCCGCATCAACTGGGTCAGACCTGTTTGGTGCGGCGGGTGTGGCGTTGGCCACTGCGCAAAGCTGAGACGGAGAATCACCATGCATGTGGGCATCCTGACCGGCGGCGGCGACTGTCCCGGCTTGAATGCGGTGATTCGCGCCGTCACGCTGGCGTTGATCAACGAATGCAGGGCTAGCGTCACGGGTATCCGACGCGGTTTTCTCGGCCTGCTCAAGCGCGAGGTCAGCGTGCTGGACAAGCCGGCGGTGACCGGCATCCTGGCCCAAGGCGGCACCATCCTGGGCACGCACAACCGCTGCGACCCGTTTCACTATTTCGGCGCAGGGGGCGCCGATGTCTCGGGCCAGGCTTTGGCTTACGCGCGCGAACTGGGGCTGGACGCGCTGGTGGCGATCGGTGGCGACGGCACGATGGCGATCGCGCACAAGCTCAGCGGCCTGGGCTTGCCGGTGGTCGGTGTGCCCAAGACCATCGACAACGACCTCTGTCACACCGATCGCAGCTTCGGCTTCGACAGCGCCGTGGCGGTGGTGGCCGAGGCGCTGGACCGGCTCGAGACCACTGCGCGAAGCCACGGCCGGGTGATGATCGCCGAGACCATGGGTCGCTACGCCGGTTGGATCGCGCTCGAAGGCGGCATGGCCGGCGCGGCCGATGTGATCTTGTTGCCCGAGCAGCCCTACCAGCTCGACGCGGTGGTGCAACGCTGCCGCGAGCGCGAGGCCGTTGAAGGTTATACGCTGATCTGCGTTGCCGAAGGCGCGATGGCCGATGGCGACGGTCTGAAGGTGGCACAGACGATTGCCGACAGCCCCGACCCGCTGCGCCTGGGCGGCGTGGGCGCGGTGCTGGCGCGTCAACTCACGCCTAGGCTGCAGAGCGAGGTCCGTGCCACTTTGCTGGGCCATGTGCAGCGCGGCGGCTCGCCCACGCCTTTCGATCGGGTGCTCGCCACCCGTTTTGGCTGGCATGCCGCCGAGCTGGTGCAGGCCGGCGGCTTCGGTCGGATGGTAGCCTTGCATGGGGATCGCGTGACGAGCGTCGGGCTCGAACTCGTGGCGGGCCGGAACCGGCCGATTCCGGCCGGCCATGCGATGCTGGCAGCGGCGCGCGGGCTGGGTGTGTCGCTTGGCGTCTGAGGCGCACGATCGGGTTTTCACCCGACCTTGCCCCATCAACGCTGGCATGATGATTTTAGATTTTCGTTTCCCTGAGACCAAGGACAGACATGAAGAAGTTGCTCGCTGCTTGCCTGCTCGGTGCCGTCGCGTTGACGGCCGCTGCGCAGAACTACCCCAACAAGCCGATCCGGTTGGTTGTGCCGTTTCCACCTGGCGCAGCCACCGACACAATCGGGCGTGCTTTCGGCAATGCGGTCTCCCAGGCGGTCGGTCAACCGGTCTTGGTCGACAACAAGGCCGGGGCTGACGGCGCCATCGCCGGCAACGAAGTCGTGCGCGCCGCCCCCGACGGCTACACGCTGTTCTTCGCGACCAACAGCCCGATCGTCGCTGCGCCGGCCTTGCGCAAGTCACCGCCCTACGATCCGAACCGCGATTTCACCCCGATCGCCGACATCGGTCGCTACACCTTCTTCGTGGTCGTTCATCCGAGCGTTCCGGCCAAGACGATCGCTGAATTCATCAAGTATGCAAAGGACTTTCCGGACAAGGTCAGCTACGCGACCGGCAACACCACCGGCATCATGTCGACTGCGCAGTTTTCGCACCTGGCAGGGATCAAGATGGTGCAGGTCCCGTACAAGGGCGAGCCCCAGGCGCTGACTGACCTGATCGCCGGCAGGGTGCAGTTCATGGTGGTGTCGGCCGGTACGGTGGTGCCGCACATCCGCGACGGCAAGCTGCGTCCGCTGGCCGTGATCACGACCAAGCGCAGCCCCGTGCTGCCCGACGTGCCGACACTGGCCGAAGCAGGGATGCCGCAGTTCTCGATCACCTCCTGGGCCGCGCTGTACGGGCCGGCGAAGATGCCGCGCGACATCGTTGACCGTTTGAACAAGGAGTTCATGGCGGCAGCGCTTCGTCCCGAGGTGCAGGCCTTGCTGGACAAGCAGGCATTCATTTTCACCGGCTCAACGCCCGAAAAGCTTGGCGCTTTCACCAAGGATCAGTACGACGAGTACCGCGCGATGATGCGCGCCAGCGCGATGGAGCCCGACTGATCGTCAGCACCTGGCCGTCGGCACTTGGTCGTCAGTGACGGACGACGCAGGCCTGCGGCGTGTGGATTGCGACTGCGCAACGGCTGTCGGCCACCGGCTTCGGGGGTGCATCCCGGTGCTGGCTGGCTTATCCTGATCTCGCCGTAACGGGCTTGACGGCAGACCTGGGGCCGGTCTGCGCTTGGCCTGGCCCGCGGCGGCGATTGCGATGAGGAGCTTTGTCCCCGGCGCCTTGGGTGCCGGGGGCTTTTTTGGGGCCTGATCGCTGTGCCGCCGCGATCAGCCCAGGCCTCGGTTGCGCTGGCGCACGGCCTCTCGACGCTGCTCGACATCATCGGCCGCGACCTTGACATTGAACTCGCGGGCGCGGCTTTGCTCCAGCGCCATGCCCTCGCCGAAGGCCAGCGCGAAACCGTCGTTGATCACCGCCTTGTAACGCGTGAGCATCTCGGGCAGCGTGCTGAGCATGTCGAGCGCCAGCGCGCGCGCGGCATCGAGCAAGCCGTCGGGCGCCAGCACCCGGTTGACAAAGCCCCAGGCTGCGGCCTGTTCGGCGCTGACCCAGTTGCCGGTCAGCGAGACCTCGCGCGCCCGGTACGGGCCGATCGCGCGGCTGAGTTTTTGCGACAAGCCCCAGCCGGGCGCGACGCCGATGCGGGCATGGGTGTCGGCAAATCTCGCCTGGCTCGACGCCAACAGCACGTCGCAGGCCAGCGCCAGCTCGAACCCGCCAGTCACGGCTGCGCCGTTGATCGCCCCAATCACCGGGCCCGGGTAGCGCAGCAGGGCGGCCGCCGGGTCGCCCGGTCTTTGCTCGGGCTTGCCGGTGGCGCCCAGGCTGCCTTGGCCGGAGCCGATCTCCTTGAGGTCCAGGCCGGCGCAGAAAGCTCGGCCGGCGCCGGTCAGGATCAGCACCCGCACTGCCGGGTTCTTGGCCAGGCCGTCGATCGCCTCGGCCAGCGCTGTCATCAGCGCCTTGCTCAGCGCATTCATCGCCTGCGGCCGGTTGAGTGTCAGCACGGCGTAGCCGGCGGGGTGGATTTCGGTGAGGATCAGGTCGGTGGTCATGGGCGAGGGCGGCTCAATGGATGGGTGTCGATACTGCCACGCCTGCGGCTTGCGAGGCTGTCGCCGGCGTGGCAATCCGCGTGCCGGCTCTGGTCCTGCGGCTCAAGCCTTGGCAGGCGGGTGAGCCACAGGCTCGTCACCGCCGCGCACCAAGCGGTCATGCCTTGCCAACGCCGGGAACAGCCCGCTCCACAGCAGCACGACCAGGCCGGTGCCGACGCCGCCCCAGACCACCGAGGCGACCGGCCCCCACAGCGCTGCGGTGGCGCCTGACTCGAACTCGCCGAGTTGGTTGGACGCGCCGATGAACACCGAGTTGACCGCGCTGACGCGGCCACGCATCGCGTCGGGCGTGGCGAGTTGTACCAGCGACTGGCGGATCACGACGCTGACCATGTCGGCAGCGCCCGACAAGGCCAGCACCACCAGCGACAGCGCCAAGCTGGTCGACAGACCGAACAGCACCATCGTCGCGCCGTACAGCGCGACCGACCCCAGCAGCCAGACGCCACTGCGGCGCTGCACCGGCCAGCGCGTCAGCAGCAGCGACATCGCCAATGCGCCGGCGGCCGGCGCCGCGCGCAGCAGCCCCAAACCCCAGGGCCCGGTGTGCAGGATGTCACGCGCGAAGATCGGCAGCAGCGCCACCGCCCCGCCCAGCAGCACCGCGAACAGGTCCAGCGAGACGGCACCCAGCACCACCGGGCGCTGCGCGATGAAACGCAGGCCGGCCAGCAGCGCGCCGGCTGAGACCGGCGCGCGCGCGTGCGGCACGGCGCGCGCCTCAATCCGCAGCACGCAGACCAGCGCTGCGGCAAAGCCCAAGGCCGACAGGCCGTAAACCGCTTGCGCCCCGGCGGCGTAGACGAAACCGCCCAGCGCGGGGCCGGCGATGATCGCGCCCTGCAGCGCGGTCGCCGACAGTGCAAAAGCCTGCGGCAACCGCTCCGGTGGCAGCAACTGCGGCAGCAAGGCCTGCGAAGCCGGCATCTGCCAGGCGCGCAGCGCGCCCAGCATCAGCGACACCGCCAGCAGCGCCTCGCGGCCCATCCAACCGACCTGGCTGGCGACCGCCAGCACCAGGGCCACGCCCACCTGCAGCGCCAGCACCGCAGCCAGCACCCGGCGCCGGTCATGCTGGTCGACATGGTGGCCAGCGGGCAGCGCCAGCAGCAGCGCGGGCAGAAACTGCGCCAGCCCGACCAGACCCAGATCCCAGGCGCTGCCGGTCAGGTCGTACATCTGCCAGCCCAGTGCCACCAGCAGCATCTGGCCGGCCGCAGTGCCGGCCAGCCGCGACAGCCAGAAGCGGCGGAAATCGGGTAGCCGGAGCAAGCCGGGCTCAGATGCGGCCATCATCGCCATCGTCATCTTCTTCAAGCTGCTGCAGTTGCACCAGGCGCTGGTAGATGCCGCCGTTGATGGCCATCAGCTCGGCATGGCGGCCGCGCTCGGCAATGTGGCCATGTTGCAGCACGACGATGTGGTCGGCTTCGCGGATCGTCGACAGCCGGTGGGCGATCGCCACCAGCGTGACGCTGCCGCGCAGCGCTGTCAGCGCTTGTTGCACCTGGGCCTCGGTCTCGCTGTCGATGTGGGCGGTGGCCTCGTCTAGCAACAGGATGGTCGGTGCGCCGGCCAGCGCACGGGCCATCGCGATCAGCTGTTTCTCGCCCACGGCCAGCCTGGCGCCGCCCTCGCCCAGCGGCGTGTCGTAGCCCTGCGGCAGCCGGCTGATGAAGTCGTGGGCATGGGCGGCGCGGGCGGCGGCCTCGACCGTGGCAGCGTCCATCGCTCGGCCCATTGCGATGTTCTCGCGCGCGCTGGCCGCGAGCAGGAAAGGCTCTTGCGGCACCAGGCCGACCGCGCGCCTGAACTCCGCGTCGGCGAGCCCCTCGATGGGCTGGCCGTCGATCAGCAGCGTGCCGGGCGGGGCAGGGTAGAAGCGCAGCAGCAGCGACAGCAGCGTGCTCTTGCCGCTGCCGGTGTGGCCGACGATGCCGACGAACTGCCCGGGTTCGATTTCCAGGTCCAGCCCGTGCAGCACCGGTCGATCGGGCTGGTAGCCAAAGCGCAGGTCGCGTACCGAAATCCGGCCTTCGCCGACCCGGCCGCCGATCGCGGTCTGCGGTGCCTGCGCTTCGTCGAGCAAGGTGTTGACGCGCGCCGCAGCCACCACCGCTTGCTGTAGCTGCGAGAACTGCATCGTGATCTGGATCAGCGGCTCGATCACCCTGGCGATGTAGCCGACGAAGGCGTAGAGGACGCCGACCTCCAGCGCGCTCAGCCCTGCGGACGCGCTGTCGTCCAGGCGCAGGCCGTAGACCGCGATCACCGCCGCCAGCATCGCGACGTTGAGAAAATCCAGCGCCGGCCTCAGCAGCCAGGCGTTGGCGCGCAGTTCGGCGCGACGCGAGTCGAAATGGGCCTGGCTGGTCGCTGCGTAGCGTTGGCCGAATGCCGGCGCCGCGCCGCTGGCCTGGATCACCGCCATGCCGGCGATAGCCTCGGCGGTCTGGGCATTGATCTCGCTGCGCAGCGCACGGGTGCGCGCCACCGCCGGTGCCGACAGCCGTTGGTAGAGCCAGACGATCGCTGTGACCGCGGGCAGCAAAGCGGCGACGATCAGCATCAGCCGCCAGTTCAGCAGCGCCATCGTCGCCATCATCGTCGTCAGCATGATCGCGCTGTCGAGCATCACGAACAGCAGCTGCACGTACAGCGTCTTGACGGCCTCGGTGTCGTTGGTGACGCGGCCGACCAGCTGGCCGGTGATCGCTCGGTCGAAGAACGACATCGGCAAGCGCAGCACATGGCCATAGACCTGTTCGCGCAAGCGCTGCACTGACCGCATCGCGACGCCGGCCAGCCGCACCAGCTGCCAGTAGCGCAGCGCATTGGCCAGCCAGCCGGCCAACAGTGCGCCGCCTAGCAATCCGGCGATGGACAGCATCTCGGCGTGGCGCGGCAGCAAGTGGCTGTCGATGAAGGTCTTGCCCAGCAACGGGCCCAGCGCTTCGAGTCCGGCGGCCAGCACCAGCCAAGCGG
>Ga0214919_10006515_pt1 | contig 16044 bp, 9 predicted proteins | sample LL1503_MetaG_FD_177994 | JGI IMG/M metagenome (GOLD analysis project Ga0214919, IMG submission 177994) | Freshwater microbial communities from Lake Lanier, Atlanta, Georgia, United States - LL-1503 | ecosystem: Environmental > Aquatic > Freshwater > Lake | place: USA: Georgia | collected 2015-03-15 | reverse complement strand
GCGGCAGCTTGCGGGCGATGCGGAAAGAATAATAACCCGAGCCGGCCCCGATATCGGCCAGGACGGCATCAGGCGCGAGCTCCAGCAAGGCGATGGCCTTGGAAGGCGCCTCCTCCTTCTCGCGGTCCGTGCGCTCGAGCCAGCCGATACCGGGATGCCCCATCACCTGGGCGATCTCGCGCCCCATCCAGACCTTGCCGATGCCGTCGGGCGAAGCCGGGCAGCTTTCGTACTTGGCCGGAGTGGCGGCGGCCGCCGCGGCCACGGGTCGAGACCAGAAGAACAGCCCGACCGCGCCGCCCAGGAGCAGCATGGAGGAAAGCAAGGGGTGACGCTTCAGCATGGGCGCAGAGTGCCGCGTTCCCGGACGTTCGCAAGCGGGACCGCGTGGCGCGTCACTTCTTGGCGGGCTCGTTGCAATGATCGCAGACCTTGCCGGCCTTGGCGGCCTTCACGCAGCAAGGGTGGACGCACTTGTCGCCTTTCTTGGCGGCCTTGTCGCAACAGCTGCCCTCCTGATATTTCGGCGCGGCCTTCGCGGGCGCGGCAGGCGGCGCATCGGCGGCGGAAAGCAGGACGGCGGAAAGGATCAGCAAGGCGAGGGTGCGCATACCCGTCCATCGTGCGAAGCGACGGCGGACGACAAGCGGAAACAAAAAGGGCCGGACGAATGTCCGGCCCTTCTGAGGAACGGAGGAAGCTTACTTCTTGAACGGACGCTTCGCGTCGTCGGACTTCTTTTCGATTTCCTTCTTCTGGGCTTCCTTCTTTTCGACTTCCTTCTTTTCCGTTTCCTTCTTCTCAGGAGCCTTCGGAGCCGCCGGCGTGGTCACGCCCGGCTTGGTGCAGGGCGGCTTCACGGTCGGAGTCGTAGGCGTGGTCGGAGTGGTCGGAGTCGTGGGCGGAACGCCACCACCGCCGGCGACGGCACCGAAGAGGGAGACGGAGGCGAAGAGGAGGGTCGCGACGATCAGCGGGGTTTTCATGACCAAGCCAATCTAACCCCTCCTGAAGGGCTGAAAACACTTATTTTATATCATTTATCCAAGGTAATCATGTCAGCATCCCGACGGAAACAGAAGGCGGCTCTTGCCTGAGGCCGAACGTGGGTAATAATACCCATACCGCCGAAGAGGCGGTCGGCATGAAACACAGCAAGCGTAGCCCCGGTTTCAGCCTCATCCTGTCCCTGACGGTGATGGCAGGAATCGTCATGCTGCTGGTGACGGTCTCCGCCTTCATCACCGTCGAGTCGCGCGCGGTCATGAACCAGCAGCTCGCGACCCGCGCGAAGCTCAACTCGATCGTCTCGATGCGCCTCGCCCTCGCGCACCTGCAGCAGGAAGCCGGCCCCGACCGCCGCGCCACGGCCCGCGCCGACATCACGCAGCCCGATGCCACCGCTTCGACCGTGCGCAACCCGATGTGGACAGGCATCTGGCGCACCGACCTGCCCGACCTGCCGCCGGCCTGGATCGTCTCGGGGCGCGCCGACCAGCCGGCCGGCACGCAATCGCTTTCCCTTTACCAGACCGGTTCCTCCCCCGATTACCACCCGGGCTACTGGGCGCCCTGGCAGAACGGCTACAATCCTGACCCGTCCGCGATGGTGAACCTCGTCGGCGCCGGCAGCGCCGCTCCGGGCGAAGGCAGCCGCCCCAGCGGTCTCGTCGCCTTGCCGAAGATCGCGCTTCCGGACGACCGCATCAACGGCAACTACGCCTACTGGGTCGGCGACGAAGGCATCAAGGCCCGCGTCAACCTGCGCGACGTGCGGACGGCCAGCGACACCAACAACGCCGACCAGATGATCTCGCTGCGCAGCCCGCTCACGCCCGGCTACTCGCTCATCGACGGCCTCGGCGCACTCACCAGCCCCACGCAGCTGACGAGCCTGGATTCCGTCCGCCAGCTGCCGCTGCTCAGCGGCTTCGCGAAGACCACCGGAACAAGCACCACGCCCAACGTGCGCCTGCTCTTCCACGATCTCACCGGCACCTCCGCCGGGGTCCTCGCCGATTCGCTCAACGGCGGCCTGAAGCGCGACCTCTCGGTCGCGTTCGAACTCAGCGACGCGCAGTTCGCCGCCACGGAATTCGGACAAGGCGTCGCCGGCGCCGCCGCCACGACGACCGAGAAAGGCGTCGAAGCCACGACGATGCCCGTGCTCTCGCAGGGCTCGAAGACCACCGCCGCCGCGCCGGTCTTCAGCCGCACGGTCAACGACGGCCAGATCCGCGGACCCGCCTGGTGGGCCTTGCGCGATTACCATCGACTCTACAAGCAGCTCGGCTGGACCACCAGCGCCACCGGCAGCTATCGCTCCACCGGCACCCCCACCCTACGGGCCCGCACGCTCTGGCCCAATGTCGCCGCGGCCCACCCGAGCGGCACTCCGGCCAGCAGCGGCCTGCCGAACAACAGCCTGCGCAACCGGCTCTACGGCTACTCCGACGTCTACGACGGCGACCTTCCGGCCACGAGCAGCAACAATCCGAACGCGAACGACTACCGCAACGGCGATAACAACAACATCGTCACGCGCCCGCTGAACGTCGCCGCCACGCCCTACCTGCAGCGCGTCACCTTGGCCTTCACGGTGAACAAGATGCAGTACTGGGACTGGACGTTGATCCGCCGCGGCAAGATCGCCTACTGGAGCTGGGATGAGTGGATCGACATCCGCCTGAACATCACGCCGATCGTCGTGATCCATAACCCCTTCAACGTCCGGATGACCTGGACCCCCGGCACCGCCAGCGGCGGAGCCAACAAGACCCCTTATGCGGCGGCCATCGGCTTCGCGGACATGGCCGACTGGAAATTCCGCTTCAAGCAGTACAAGACCGGCACGCTGGCCAGTCCGTACGTCTACGAAACCAAGATCACCGACTTCTTCACCCGACAGGCGGCGGACAGCGACAACGAGGACACCTTCCGCTTCTACCTGACCAAGGACGCCAGCACCAGCATCACCCTCGAGCCCGGCGAGATGCGGGTCTTCTCCTGCGAGCCGAAGATCAGCGAATGGGCGAAGTCGATCGTGCTCGACAACACCTACAACATCCAGGGCGGCTACCGCGACAACGTCTGGGATTGGAACTTCGGCGACGCGGCCACGCTGACCTTCAACATCGAGAATCCCATCGCCCTGGAGATCATCCCCGGTGGCAACCTGCGCGTCCGCCACGCCCTCAGCTGCTGGCCTGGCGACCAGCTGGAACTCAACACCAACGCCAGCAGCAACCCTTCCGCCGACAAGACGGACTTCCTCGCCAAGACGAGCGAGAACAGCGAGATCGCCTTCAACGACATCGGCCAGGCGAAGTACCCCAGCCCCGGCGAGAAATTCTTCCAGAGCTGGCGGCACGTGCAGAACAAGTATCCGCGCCCCGACATCCCGGAATGGGACGGCCGCAACCCCTACCCCAATCCGACGTCGCCACCGCTCCCCGCTGACATCGTCACGGTGATCGACATCTCGGCGAAGACTTCCGATCACGCCGCCGCTCCCTTCGCGACCTATACGCACTCCAACCCCCTGGCGGCGGTCCAGAAGCCCAGCGCGGGCGGACGCGTCGGCTCGGCCGGCGCCCGCGGGGCCTCGCCAAGTTATCAGCTGACCGTCCGTACGGGCGCCTGGGAAAACGTCCTCGAAAACACCGGAGCGGGCAAATTGGCGTTCGGCGGCAATTCCGCCACCGCCGCGACCGGCGACACCCGCGTCATCCTCGCCGAGATCCCCCTCGTCCAGCCTGTCTCGCTCGCGCAGTACGCCCATGCCAACTTCGGCGTCCGCGACCAACAACCCCTGCTCAGCATCGGCAACAGCTTCGCCTCGCCGCTGGTCGACGCGAAGAAAGCCTTCCAGGATAACGGCCTCAGCTGGACGGAGTACGACCAGAGCTACCTGCTCAACGCCGCGCTTTGGGATGGCTACTTCCTCTCGAGCCTCGCGCCCTGGATGAAGTCCGGCACATCGGGAGCGATCACCCCCGCCGCCCCCAAGCCCACCGACCCCGTGACCCTCGCCGGCAAGACCACCGTGCCGCCCGCGGATCCCAACGAGAAGAAATCGATGACCCAGGTCATCAGCGATTTCGTGAACAACGGCATGCCGCTCGACAATCCGCGTTTCTCCCTGGAAAGCAGCCGCGACGCCGTGGCCACCGCCGTCGCCCTCGCCGACTACCGTCGCTCCGCGGCGGTGCTGCTCAACAAGGGCGCCTTCAACGTCAACTCCACGTCCGTCGCCGCCTGGACCGCCTTCCTCGGGACCGCCAAGAACCTCGCGATCGCCGACAAGATGAACGCCAGCCCCTCTTCGACCAACAACGCCCGCTTCCCGCGCGTGCTGACCAAGGACACCTCGGCGGTCGCCGCCGGCAACACCGATGACCCCAGCAACTGGGCCGGCTTCGCCAACCTGAGCGACACGCAGATCGCCAACCTCGCCACCGCGATCGTCGCCGAGAACAAGGCCCGCTTCGCCATCCTCGCCCGCAGCGAACGCGACCTCGCGAAGCCGCCGGGCGGTCGTCTCTTCGGCGGACTCGCCAAGCCCACGACCCCTTACCTCGGCCTCTCCGAATTCATCAACCGCTTCCTGACCTCCGAGACCTGGGCCAGCCGTTGCGGCGCGCTGCAGGCGGCGATCTTCCGCGCCGACCAGACCTATAACGCAGGGCTCAGCGACCGGCTCTTCGCCAACGCCACGGACCGCAAGCTCACGCAGGACTCGCTGAAGACGGCGACCTCCAGCTGGTTCCCTAATCCGGAAAACATCGAGGTGTCCGCGCAGACCGGCACCAGCCGTGCGCACACCGCCATGGGCGCGCCGGGCAACCTGCTGCAGTCCGACCTGCTCCAAAGCCTCGGCTCCGCCTTGGCGACCCGCTCCGACACCTTCACCCTGCGTTGCTACGGCGAGGCCGCCCTCGACAACGGAGAGATCGGTTCGGCCTGGATGGAAGTCGTCGTCCAGCGCATCCCGGAATTCGTCGATCCGACCAATCCGGCCGAAACCGGGAACAGCGCCCCGAAGCCGCTGAAGATCGCCCCCTCGGCGGCGACCGATCCGACCTTGAGCACCGCCCTCACCCCCGTGAACAACGTGCTCGGACGGCGCTTCAAGGTCGTCTCCATGCGGTGGCTCAAAGCCGATGAGATCTGACCTCGGGAAAATCCTGCTCACCACCCTGCTCCTCGCCGGCGGCTCCGCCCTCGCCGCGGACGGGCCCATCGTGGAGGCTTACGTCAAGTTCATCTCCGCCACCAAACCCTTGGCCGGAATCGGCATCGTGCAGGACAAGAAGGTCAACGGCCTCGTGATCCCGACGGACATGCTGACGGACGTGTTCTATTACCGCGGCCCGGCCCGCATGGAACTCGTCGCGCTGGCGACCACCGAGATTCCCGCGGAGCCCGCGCCGAACGCCGGCGAGAAGACCGAAGTCGTCAAGCGACCCGCCCGCGGCATCAAGTCCGCGACCCCCACCCATGCGCTCACGCCGGCCGGCAAGCCCCCGGTCGCCTGGATCGAACTGCCCGCGAAACAAGGCCAGCTGCACCTGATCCTGATGGTGAATCCAGGCAAGGACAACGGCATCACCGCCATCCCGGACGTGCCCGGCTCGTTCCCGCCCGGCAGCAACCGCTACTTCAACCTCTGCCCCTTCCCCCTGACCATCAAGCTTCCCTCCGGCGACCAGCAGATCCCGCCCGGCGGCTCGAAGGTGGCCCGACCGGGCAGCAAGGATAACGATTACTACGACCTGCAGATCGCCAGCCGGGTCAACGAAGCCGACATGCCGGCCTACTCGGGTCGCGTCTTCCACATGGAGAGCACCCGTAAGCTCTACATGATCTCGCCCGGCCCCGGCGACCTCGGCCGCATCGCCCTCAAGGTGATCGAGGATCGCCCGCCCCCCGCCCGCAGCCTGGCCCAGAAGCCGCCGGCCCCGAAAGGCGAGAAATAGGCCCAAGGCCTATAAGTTTCATACGACAACGGGCGTCCGGACTTGAGGACGCCCGGCACGGTCGCAGGATGAAGGCGTGCCCACCGACCCCGTGACGCCGCGCCGCCGTCGCCCGGGCTTCAGCCTCGTGCTGTCGCTCGTGGTGATGTCCGTCGTGCTGCTCACGGTCATCACGGTGGCGTCGTTCGTCACGATCGAGTCGCGGCTCTCGGCGCAGCATCAGAACTTCCTGCGGGCGAAGCTGAACGCGGCCGTCTCGCTCCGCCTCGCGCTCGCGCACCTGCAGCAGGAAGCCGGCCCCGACCGCCGCATGACCGCCCGCGCCGACATCCTGGCCAACACCACGCAGCCGGGCTGGACCTGGAACACGATCCGCAACCCGCTCTGGACCGGCGTCTGGCGCAGCGACCAGCAGCTCCAGCCTCCTTCCTGGCTGATCAGCGGCCGGCATGACCAGCTGCCCGGGGCGCAGTCGGCGAACCTTTACGGGCAGGCCGACTTCTATCTCGACCAGTGGGTGCCTTGGCAGAACGACTTCACCATCCCGGCCAACCTGCTCGTCCCGCTGGTCGGCGACGCCTGCGCCAGCGGACCCGAACTGGCGACTTCCACGAGCCCCGGCAAACCCGATGGCCGTATCAGCCTTCCGCGCATCGCGCTGCCCGATGACAGCAACGGGTCTTACTGCTATTGGATCGGCGACGAAGGCGTGAAGGCGCGCATCAACCTGACCGACCCTCGGCTCACGCCCCCCACGGGCACGACGACGCCGCAGCTGCAGCAGGAAGCCCTGCGCGGCACCACACGGTCGGGCACCGGCATCCTGGCCGGCCTGGAGAACATGCCCCTCAGCGGCATCGACCCCCGCGTGACGCAGATGCGGGAGCTGCCGTTCCTGACGAACGCCGGCCTCGGCCTGACGGAAACCGCGCCGCCGACGCGCGCCAAACGCCTGTTCACCGAGACGACGCTGTGGTCCCGCGGGGTGAATTGTGATTCGCTGTGGGGCGGACTCAAGATCGACCTCTCGCTGGCCTTCGAGAAGACCGACGCCGAGTGGAAACTATCCGAATTCGGCGAAGGCGCCGCGCCCAAGGATTCCGCCGGCGCCCAGTTGTCCGGCGTCACCTACGTCTACCACCCGAACGGCGTCAGCACGCGCACCGCTTATGCGGACGCGAAGGTGACGGTCAGGCACGACGGCGCCACCCGCAACATCGCTCCGCTCTATTCCTTCTCCAACGGCGGCACCACGCGCGGGCCGACCTGGGAATCCCTGCGCAACTACCATCGCCTGTACAAGGAACTCAACTGGTTCAACCCGGTGGCCCCCGAACTCAACGCTCGCGCCCACTTCCCCAATGCGGCTGCGCTCGCCGCGTCGGCTTACGGCGACCGCAGCCACTATGGCCGCTTCTACAATCGCGAGGACGCCACCGGCGACTTCCTGAACGCGACCACGATCAACGGCCTCCCTCCGCCCAAGCCCACCAAGGTGGCGGTGTCTCCTTACGTCTGCCGACAATTGCTCGTCTGGGGCCTCCAGGACGGCGGGGGCGGCGCGCTGCGTCTCACGGTCACGCCGATCGTGGTGCTTCATAATCCGTACAACGTCTCGCTGCGGCTGGCCCGCGACAGTTCCTCGCTGGAACTCACCGCCATGCGCCTGTCGTTCCGCAACTGGGACAGCCTTACCTTGCAGTTCCAGACGCCCACCCAGACTTGGACCAAGACCATCGGTGAGCTCGCCCGCGGCATCGATATGACCTCGAACGCGGTGGAAAACTTCCGGATGAACATCGGCGTCGACAACGTGCTCCTCCCCGGCGAGTTCCGCGTCTTTTCCTACCCGGCGACCGGCGTCGCGCCGACCTACGCCAGCACCTGGCCGTTCACCCGCACGCCGGGCAACGCGATCGTAGGCCTCGACACCCGCGGCGGCTTCTGGATGCCGTGCACCGACCCCGCCGGCAACCCAGTGATGGTGACGGGCGGCGGCAACGCCGAAAGCGTGACGGTCACGCTTCTGAACACCGGCTCCTACGAGGCACGAGTCCTGCTCACCTCCTGGCCTGGCGACCGGATTACCGGCAGCGCCAACGGGACGCCCAGCAGCGCGTTCAACGCTTGCAGCGAACTGAATACGTTGACGGCGACCGACCTCAGCCGCAGCGGCGCCGCGACCTCCCTTGCGGTGGGCGCCGCCGGCATCACGCTGCCCGATGACAAGTCGGAACCCAAGATCCTCGGCATCCACGACTTCGGCCTCCGCTGGCCGAAAGACACCCTGCCCTTCCCGGTCTTCTCGCACTCCAACCCGATGGCCGCGGTGACCCGCGGCGACGCCAACGGCATGGCGAGCGCCGCGACGCCGAACGGCTACGCCTTCACCTCGCCCAGCTACAAGATGATGCTACGCCCGGCGAACAACTGGAATGAGGTCATCGAGACTCCGGCCATCGCCGGCTGGCAGGCCTACGGCGGCCTGAGCGTCACCTCGGGGCTCGGCGGCATGACCTCGGCGGTCTACACCAGCGTGCCCTTCGCGCCCCCTCTTTCGCTCGCCCAGTACACGCACGCCAATTTCGGCCTGCGCGACCAGGAGCCGCTCTTCCAGATCGGCAACAGCTTTTCGCCCCTGAACGTCAACGTCGCCAGCACCTACTATACCGACCCCAAATGCGCGGTCGCCAATCACGACCACGCCTGGATGGCCAACTCGGCCATCTACGACCGGTTCTTCCTTTCGGGCGCCGCACCGGTCATCAGCCGAGCCAAGGTCGTCACCGAAGCCAAATCCTTGACGACAGTGCTCGACGAATTCGCCGCCGGCGCCGGACGCTTCGCCAATCCGAGGACGAAACTGTTCGCCGCCCGCGATCCCGTCACCGTCCGCGCCATGCTCGCCGACCATCGCCGCATCGCCGGGACGATCCTGTCCGACGGCACGTTCAACGTGAACAGCACCTCCGTCGACGCCTGGGCCGCGCTGCTGGCCAGCGCCAAGCGGAACGTCATGGGTTCCGCCACCGAACTCCTGCCCGCCGCCGACAAGAACGCGCGTTTTCCCCGGGCCGTCCGCGCCGACTCCGCCGACTATAACTACAAGTACGCCTTCAACGACAAGAGAGCCTGGACGGGGCTAGCGACCCTCGATGACGCCCAGATCAAGCTGCTGGCGAAATCGATCGTCGAGGAGACCCGGATGCGCATCCGCTACAACCATCGTTACCAATATGGGATCAAGAGCGGCCTGGACGTCCATTACGTGATCAAGAACCGCGGCGTCGAGGTGCCTCTACCTTACATAGGACTGTCCCAGTTCGTGAACCGCTTCAACTGCGGCGCCTATCCCAATCAGGTCTCCTGGCAAGGTTGCCTCCAGAACGCCATCCTCCGCGCCGACGTCGACGGGGCGAACCTGTCCAACCGCAGTTCGCCCCTCGCCGCGGCTCCCGCTTACGATGCCACGAAACTCGCCGCCGTGACCGCCGATCCGACCACCACCCCGACCGCCGCCGGCGTCATTCCTTACACCTACCAACCCAGCAACGTCGTAGCCACCGACCCTAGGACCAGTTCGAACAAATGCCATTCCCTCCGGGCCGCGCCGACCTCGCTGATGCAGTCGGACATCCTCGAAGCCGTCGGCTCTTCGCTCAGCACCCGTTCCGACACCTTCGTCATCCGTTGCTACGGCGAGGCCACGGATCCGCTCGACGCGACCCGGACCCTCGCCGGCTGCTGGATCGAAGCCGTCGTGCAACGCATCCCGGAATTCTGCGATCCGAGCCAGCCGCCGGAGACCGAAGTCTGCAAATCCAACGATGGCCAGCTCCACAACTCCTTGCTCAACCAGATCAACCGGACGCTGGGACGCCGCTTCGTGATCCTGTCCACCCGCACGCTCACCCAGAAGGACCTATGAACGCCCGCGCCCTCCTCTGCTTGCCGCTCCTCGCAGCCGGCCTCTTCGCCCAGACCTCCGACAAGCCCAAGCTCAGCATCCGCTTCCGCGCGCTCGCCTTCGACGAAGCCATCCCGAATGCCAGCTACCTGGAGGGCGAGACCTTACGCCGGCTGACCATCCCGAACAACGCCTTCACCCCGGAAGTCACCTACAAGGGATCGAACACCCTGCGGTTCATCACGATCGACGAGGAGACCTTGAACCCCCGCCCGCTGTCGCCCGAGATGTCGGCGGCCATCCAACGCCTGCGTCGCGCCCAAGCCGTCACCTTGCAGGCTTCGGACGAGTACGCGCAGATCACCCGGCTGCTCGACACGCTCAACCTTCAGACCACGGAGCGCGCCGGCAAGGCATCCGCCGGCGACCTGGCCCAGATCGAAGCCCTCAACGGCCGGCTCCGGGAACTTTCCGGCATCCTCTCCGCGGCCTCCAAGGAAACCGAAGAGGCGAACCTCCTCATCCTGCGCCTGGAAGCCGCGCCCAGGCCCCCGCCCAAGGAGGACAAGAAAAAAGGCGGCAAGGCGCCGAAGCCGACCTCCACGCCCACGGCCGAATATACCTTCCAAAAGGATGGCAGCTACCTCCTGCTGTTCTCCTCAGGCGGCAACGGACACCAGATCCTGGCCTTGGACGATGCCGAGGGCGCCTTCCCCTACGGCGCGTTCCAGTTCATCAACCTCACCGGCAAGGACGTCGAGCTCCGCTACCCCGACCGCAAGGTCGCGCTGCGCGCCAACGCACGCACGGTCGTGAAGAACCCGGCGTCCGACCATCAGTACGCCCTGGCGGAGATCCACACCAGGGCCGACGACGGGTACGAGGTCGGCCACGTCTACCGCTCGCTCCAGCAGCCGAATGTCCGCTCGCTCGTCTTCCTGCTTCCGATCCCCGACGAGCCGCATGCGATCCGCAGCAAGACCATCGAAGATCGGCGTCCGGCGGAGCCTGCCGGCACGAAGTGATCAGGAAGCGTAGCGCCAGTCGAGGATCTCGGCCTGCGGGATGCGACGTCCCTGCCAGCGGTTCCACTGCAGCTTGACGGCCATCTCGATCGCCTTGCCCGGTTCCGGCATGCGGTCGGCCATGCGCCAGGCGACGAAGTTCAGGCGACGTCCTCCGCTGAGCGGAAGCTGGTGCCGGAAATTACCTTCGCCGAACGGCGTGGGCGGACGATCGAAGACGAACCCCTTGAACCCGAAGACCGGCTCGGTGTTCCCTTCGCCGTAGGGCTGCAGCAGGTCGAGGTCGTCGAGCAGCTGATCGGTGACCTCCGAGGGCTTGATCCAATGGGCGATGTCGATGTCGCGTCCGTCGGCATGGACGACGCCGGCCAGGCGCTGGGCCTCGACGGCGGCGGCGAAGCGCGCGCGGAAGGCGTCCACGTCGCTGACGTTGAGCGAGACGCCGACGGCCATGGGATGGCCGCCATAGGTCTTCAGCAGGTCGGCGCAGGCGCCGAGCGCTTCGACGAGGTTGGTGCCGGGGACGCTGCGTCCGGAGCCCTTGGCGCTCTCCCCTTCCTTGCCCAGCACGATGACCGGTCGGTCGAGCGCGCGGCAGATCTTGCCGGCGGCGATGCCGACGACCCCCGGATGCCAGTCGCCGTGGACGACATAGCCTGCGAGGTCGCCCATCGCCTTGGCCTGGGCCATGGCTTCCTCGGTGACCTTCTTGTCGATCTCCTGGCGTTCGCGATTGATGGCGTCGAGCTGGGCGGCGTCGCGGAGACAGTCGTCGGCGTCGTCCGAGAGCAGCAGGCGGAGCGGCAGCGACGCGTCGGCGAGGCGGCCGCTGGCGTTGATGCGCGGGCCGATGCGATAGGAGACGTCGACCGAGGTCAGCACGCCGCCGGGCTCCATGCCGCTGACGGCGATGAGGGCGCGCAGGCCTTGGCGGCGGGCTTCGCCGAGGGCCTTGAGGCCGTGGGCGGCGAGGATGCGGTTCTCGGCGCGGAGCGGCACCAGGTCGGCGATCGTGCCGAGGGCGGCGAGGTCGAGGTAATCCTTCACCGCGATGCTGGTGCCACGTTCGTCGCCGGCGAGACGCAGGACCTTCAGCACGCCGTGAACCAGCTTGAAGACCAGCCCGGCGGTGCAAAGCGTCTGCCAGGGAGCGTCCTCGGCGTCGTTGACGCGCGGGTTGACCAGCGTGCAGGTCACGCGGGTCTCCTTGGCGACGTGGTGGTCGACGACGATGACGTCGACGCCTTCGGCGCGGAGGCGGTCGACCTCCGGCTTCGAGTTCGTGCCGCAATCGAGGGCGACGAAGAGCTGCGGCTTGGCTTCGGCCAGCACGCGTTCCAGCGCGGCCATCGACAGGCCGTAACCTTCTTCGAGGCGTCGCGGGACGAAGTATTCCGGGCGCGCGCCGAGGCGGCGCAGGAAGTGCACGAGCATCGCGGTGCTCGAGACCCCGTCGACGTCGTAGTCGCCCAGGATGGCGATGCGTTCGCCCTTCGCGGCGGCGAGGACGAGGCGTTCGGCGGCTTCGCGCAGACCCCCGACCGCGAACGGGTCGGAGACATGGGCGAGCTGCGGACGGAGATGACGCTCCGCCTCGCCCTCATCCGCGAAGGAGCGGGCGAGGACATAGGCCAGGGGTTCGGAAACCCCCAGCGCAGCCACGATCCGTCGGGCAAGCCCGGCGTCCGCGGCCCGGTGAGACCAGGCGGCCATGTGCGGGGCGACCCTTAGGCGTCCTTGTCGGAGCCGGCCTCCCAGGAGTAGGTGCGCGGAAGTTCCGCGGCGTCTACGCCCTTACGATCGCCCTTGTGCCACCAGTAGAAGATGGGGCTCGCGATGAAGATCGAGGAGAAGGTTCCGGTGAGCACGCCGTAGATGAAGACCTCGCCGTAGAGGCGGACGTCGCCGGCGCCGAAGGCCCACAGGGCCACGGCGCAGAGGAAGACGGTCGCGGAGGTCAGGATCGTACGGGAAAGCGTGCGATTGATGGCGAAGTGGATCACGTCGCGGAGCTCGCGGCCGGGATTGTTCTGCAGCTCCTCGCGGATGCGGTCGAAGACGACGATCGTGTCGTTCACCGAGTAGCCGATGATGAGCAGGATCGCCGCGATGAGCGCCGCGTTGAACTGGCCGCCGAAGAAGACGAACAGCGCCACGGTCATCAGGACGTCGTGCAGGGTGGCCACCATCGCGGCCACGCCGAAGCCCGTCTCGAAGCGCAGCGACACGTAGATGCCGATGCCGACGAGGGCGAGGATGACGGACCAGATGGCGTTGGAGCGGAGTTCGCCGCTGACGGAGCCGCCGATGGCTTCGCGGGAGAGCATGAGCTTCTCGACGGAGGCCGAGCGGTCCTTGAGGATCTCGGGGCTCCTGGCCTTGATGGCGCCGACGATGGCCGCGACGTTGGCGAACTCGCCCTTGGACTTGTCCTTGGTGAGTTCGGTCTCGATGCGGAGGGTCGGTTCGCCGCCGCCGACGGGCGTCTGGACGCTGACGGTGGTGTCAGGCAGGCCGACGGAGGCCGCCAGGCCGGCGATCTTGCCGGTATCGACGTTGGCGCCGGGGGCGATGGCGACCAGGGCGGATTCGCCGCCGCGGAAGTCCTTGCCGAAGGCTTCCTTGCCCTTGTAGGCGAGCTCGGAGATGCCGAGGGCGACGATGGCCCACGAGATGATGAAGGCCACGCGGGCGAACTTCAGGAACGGGATGTCGAGGGTCGGCTTGAAGACCGGGAGGCCGAAGATGCGGGACATGATGCCGCGCGCCAAGGCGAGTTCCTGCAGGCCACGGCAGGTCACGAGGGTCGTGAAGAGCGTGGTGAAGATGCCGATGATCAGCGTGATGCCGAAGCCGCGGACGGGACCCGTGCCCATGAAGGCGAGGATCAAGGCCACGAGCAGGTGCGTCAGGTTGGCGTCGACGATCGTCCAGGTCGCGCGGTTGTAACCTTCGCGGAGGGAGACGGCGCGGTCCTTGCCGGCGCGCGCTTCCTCGCGGACGCGTTCGAGGATCAGGATGTTCGCGTCGACGGCCATGCCGAGCGTCAGCACGAGCGCGGCGACGCCGGGCAGCGTGATGGTCGCGCCGAAGTAGGCCATGGCGCCGAGCATCATGAGCAGGTTGAGCACCATGCCGACGACGGCGATGAAGCCGCCCCAGACGTAGAACCCGACCATGAAGAAGATGACGAGGCCGACGGCGACGAGGGAGGCCGTGACGGACTTGCCCTGGGCGTCCTTGGCGAGCGTCGGACCGACGGAGGTCACGTCCTGCGTGATCAGCGGGAACTCGAGCGGATTGTTCAGCACGTTGGCGAGGTTGATGACCTCTTCGCGGCTGAAGTTGCCGGTGATGGTCGCGCCGGTGCTGCGGATGGCTTCGCGCACGGTCGGGGCGGACTGCAGCTTGCCGTCGAGGACGATGGCGAGCTGGCCGACGGAACGGGAGTTGCCTTCCGCGATCTTGGCGGTGAGGTCGCCGAACTTCTTGGAGCCTTCGTCGGTGAACTTCATGTCCACATAGAAGGAGATGCCGTCGTCGGAGCGGCCGGAGGCGGCCTTGATGATCTTGCCGGTGGCGTCCGCGGCCTTCTTGACGAAGTAGCGGTTCATGCGGACTTCGCCGGTGCGGCTGTCGACGTCGCGGAGCGTGAGCACCTCATAGGTCGAGATCGCGGAGGAGGCGCCGAGCATCGGGTCGACGGGCAGCGAACGGAGCGCGTGCTCGCGGTCGGTCTCGGACGGACGTTCGGTGCGGTGCACCTGGCGGAACTCGAGCTTGGCCGGCTTCTTGAGGGCGTCGATGACGTCGGGGTTGTTGGCGGCGTCTTCGCCGGGCAGCTGGACCTCGAGGGAGAGATCGCCCACGGGGCGGAGGACCGGCTCGGCGACGCCGAACTGGTTGACGCGCTGCTCCATGACCTGGAGGGCCTGGTTGACCATCTCGGCGTGGGAGACGTGGGATTTGTCGCCCGCGCTCTTTTCGCCGGACTCGGCGCCGGTCGGATCGACCTTCAGCGTGAAGGACACCCCGCCCTGCAGGTCGAGGCCGAGCTTGAGGCGCCCCTGGGAGGCGACCATGAGCTGCTTGAGCACGATGCCATTGCGCTTGCTCTGGTCCGGCTCGCGCACGATCTGGGCTTCGGTGAAGAAGAACGGACGGAAATCGACCGGTGCCGCGCGACCGCGGCCTTCGCCGATGTCACGGAGCGCCTGGTAGTAGGAGACCGACTTCTGGTCGGCGGGGACGGCGGCGTCCTTGTAGCGCTTGACGCGCTCGAGGGCCTCGGCGTGGAGCTTGTCGAACTCGGGCTTCTGCGCGATGACCTGCGCAGGCACGAACTGGTCGAGGGGGATCGGAGCAACCGGGTGGAACTCGTACCAGGCGACGGCCAGGGCGACGAGGGAAACCGCGATTTTCCAGAACCAGGTCCTGGATGTCATAGTATCAGGGTCGGTTAAGGGGTGATGACCTTAGGCCTGGACGGCGGCGTCGACGTCCTTGCCCATGATGACGGACTTATGGACGGTCATGCGGCCGGAATCGAGTTCGAGGGTCACGCGGTCGTCCTTGATCGAGACGACGCGGCCGTAGATGCCGCCGGCAGCCAGGACCTTGTCGCCCACGGAGAGCTCGGACTGGAGTTTTTCGAGTTCCTTCTGCTTCTTACGCTGGGGGGCGAAGAGCAGGAAGTACATGCCCACGAAAAGCAGGGCGTACATGGCCAGGATGGTCCAGCCGCCGCCCTGCTGCTCTCCGGCGCCCGCAGGGGCACCCTGGGCCTGTGCAAGCCCCTGATTGATAACAGTTTGGATGATATTCATTGTTCGTATTGTTTGGAAAGCGGGGAAAGGGAACGTCTGGAAATGCGATTTGGGGGCAAAAAAGCAAGCCCCAGCACGTCCCGATTGGCTTTGATTACCCCCCAGGACCTGTCAGTGTGAATAACTCTCCATGAGCAAGCCTGCCCAAGAGCCGACCGAAGGCTCTTCCCCCGTCCAGCCGCTTACCATGGCGGCCACCGTCGCCGCGCTCGGGGTGGTCTTCGGCGATATCGGCACCAGCCCGCTCTACGCTTTCCGGGAATGCCTGCGCAACGGCCTCCACCATGGCGGCACCCTGGACCAGATCG
>Ga0214919_10006514_pt1 | contig 16045 bp, 16 predicted proteins | sample LL1503_MetaG_FD_177994 | JGI IMG/M metagenome (GOLD analysis project Ga0214919, IMG submission 177994) | Freshwater microbial communities from Lake Lanier, Atlanta, Georgia, United States - LL-1503 | ecosystem: Environmental > Aquatic > Freshwater > Lake | place: USA: Georgia | collected... | reverse complement strand
GACGTGGCCGCCACCGGTTTGGTGCAACCGGCCAGCCGCGTGAACTACCGCCTGGCCGTGGCCGGAGAGGACGCGGTGGTGGCGCGCTTTGTGGCCTGGGCCAATGCACAAACCAAGGGTGCTTCGACGGCGGCGGGCAAGGATGGCGGCGCGCAGGCCGCGCCGATTCGCGGTGTGCGCATCGAGTCCACCCAGTCCGGCCGCCCGGAGTTGAGTCAAACCCTGGAGCGCGCCGAGAAGTTTTTAAGCCTGGTGGCGCTTTTGGCCGCGCTGCTCAGCGCCGTGGCCGTGGCCCTGGCGGCGCGCGCTTTTGCCGCCAAACACCTGGACGACTGCGCCATGCTGCGCGTGTTGGGGCTGAGCCAGCGCGCCATCGCTGCGTCTTATGCCTGGGAGTTCGCTTTAGTGGGCCTGTTTGCCAGCGGCCTAGGCGTTGCGTTGGGCTACGCGGTGCACTACCTGTTTGTTGTGCTGCTGGCCGGTTTGCTGGATGCTAGCTTGCCTGCGGCCACACTGGCGCCGGTAGGCCTGGGGCTGGGCATGGGGCTGACGCTGCTAGCGGCTTTTGGCCTACCACCGGTGCTGCAGCTGGCCCAAGTGCCGCCGTTGCGCGTGATACGGCGCGACGTGGGCAACTTGCGCCCAGCCTCCATCGGCGTGCTGGCCGTGGGCGTGCTGGGTTTTGCAGCGTTGCTGCTGGCCGTTAGCAGCGACCTGAAGCTCGGCTTGATCGCCGTGGGCGGTTTTGCTGCTGCCGTGCTGCTGTTCGCCGCTTTGAGCTGGTTGGCCATTCGCCTGCTGCGCGCCAGCGTGAACGAGGCCACCGCGCCGCGGGCGCTGGTGCTGGCCACCCGCCAAATATCCGCCCGCCCGGCCTACACCGTGGTTCAAGTCAGCGCGCTGGCGGTTGGCTTGCTGGCGCTGGTGCTCTTGGTGCTGTTGCGTACCGACCTGATCAGCAGTTGGCGCAAGGCCACTCCGGCCGACGCGCCCAATCGGTTTGTGATCAATGTGATGCCCGAGCAGGCCGATGGCTTTGTCGATGCGCTGCATGGCGCGGGGGTTACTAAGTTGGATTGGTACCCCATGATCCGGGGCCGCCTGGTGGCGGTCAATGGCCGCTCGGTGTCGTCCGAGGACTATTCGGACGACCGCGCTAAGCGCCTGGTAGACCGCGACTTCAACCTCAGTCACAGCGCCACACGCCCCGATAACAATCAGGTGGTGGCTGGTGCCTGGACCCCTGAGGAGCCAGGTGCTATCAGCATGGAAGAGGGCATTGCCACCACGCTGAACCTCAAGCTCGGCGATACGCTGCGCTTTGACATGGCCGGGGTCCAAATGGATTCCAAGGTGACGTCTTTGCGCAAGGTGGACTGGACTTCCATGCGCGCCAACTTCTTTGCCATGTACCCGCTCAGCCGCATGGACGGCGTGCCCGCCACCTACATGGGCGCATTCAAGGCTCCAGCCACGCCGGGCTTTGACAACGCCTTGGTGCGCCAGTTTCCCAACGTCACCAACGTGGACATGAGTGCCACCATTAGTCAGATCCAGCGCATCCTGGACCAGGTGGTGCGCGCGGTGGAGTTTTTGTTTGGCTTTACGCTGGCTGCTGGGTTGGTGGTGTTGTTTGCGGCGGTGAGCGCCACGCGCGAGGAGCGCGCACGTGAATTTGCCATCATGCGAGCGGTGGGCGCCCAAAACCGCCTGCTGCGCCAGGTGCAGCGCATTGAGCTGGCGGGGGTCGGTTTGCTGGCGGGGTTTTTGGCCTCGGTGGTGGCCAGCGCCGTAGGCTGGGCGCTGGCGCGCTATGTGTTTGAGTTTTCGTGGACGGTGTCGCTCTGGGTGCCGCTGCTGGGCGCCCTAGCCGGGGCCGTGCTGGCGCTGGCGGCGGGTTGGTGGGGCCTGCGCGACGTGTTGCGCCGCCCGGTGGTGGAAACGCTGCGCCGCGCAGTGGCCTGACCGTCGACCTTGCATGACGAGCCCTGAACCTCCCGCCCTTGTGCGAACGGACGATGATGTGCCGCCCGCCAACCTGATAGCCCTGCTGGGTGGCGAGCAGGTGCTGCACGCATTGGTGGAACGCTTTTATGACCTGATGGAGCTCGAGCCTGGCTACGCCGCCTTGCGCGCTGCCCACGGCGCGTTGTTGACGCAGGCGCGGCAAAAGTTATTTTGGTTTTTGAGCGGCTGGATGGGCGGTCCGCAGTACTACATCGAGCGCGTTGGCCACCCCCGCCTGCGGCTGCGCCACATGCCGTTTTCGATTGGGATTCTGGAGCGAGACCAGTGGTTGGCCTGCATGGACCAAGCCATGGGAGAGTTGCAGGTGGATGCGCAGCTGCGCCAGCGCTTGAGCGCATCGTTCTTTCAGACGGCAGACTGGATGCGCAACGTCTGAGTCCGATGGGCTAGTGGTTTTTGTTAGCCAACTTGCGGTACATGGTGGCCCGGCTAATGCCCAGTTGGCGCGCTGCCTTGGCGACGTTGCCTTGCGCGCGGGTGACCGCGTCCATGATCAAGGCCGATTCGATGTTCTTCAAAGACCCCCCGCCGGCAGAAGCCAGGGTGGCACGGGTTTCGGTGCCGCGACGCGGCGCGTTGGCGAGCGCGCAAAGCACTTGCACCCGCAGGCCAGACCACAGCGGTGTTTCCAGGGGCTGGCTTTGCGCGCTGCGCGCCGCGTCAAACAGGGTTTCAAATGCGGTGGCAAACAGCTCGCTGGCGTGCTGGCGCTGGGTGCTGGCGGAGCCGTGTTTGGGCATGGCTAGCATTTGGCGGGCCGCCGGATTGCTGCCTACGATGAAACCTTCGTGGTCCAGTGTTAGCAGCCCGTCGCGTTCACCTCCCATCGGGCTGCCAGGCCAGTTCAAACGCATGAGCAGGCGGTGTCGTAGCGACAGCAGCAAGCTGTTTTCGATCAGTCTGGCGGAGCTGCGTAATAGGTGCTTGAGCTCGGGGCGCTCAACGACCTCCACGCCGGTCAGGTCCAACATGCCCGCGCACTGGCCATCGGGCCCAAAAAGGGGTGTCCCAGCGCAGCTGTAGACGCTGTTGTCTGCAAAAAAATGTTCGCCCCGGTGCAGCCAGACACTGCGCAGCTCGGTAAGAGCAGCGCCGATGGCTGTGGTGCCGACCTGCGCTTCGGACAGGTCCAGACCGATGCGGGCAATGATGTCGGCACGCCGATCGGAGCGGTCCACCGGGCCTTGTACATCGACGACAACACCCTGGGCATCGGTCAAGATGGCAAAGTAGTTGGTGCCAGCGATCGCCTGGGTCAACCGGTCAATGGCAGGTTTGGCCGCCTCTAGCAGGGGTTGACTGGCATCTTGCACACGGCGCATGCGCTGTGCGCTGACCACATCAAATCCGACGGGGTCCAAAGGGGAAAGTCCCCGTGCCAGGCAACGCTGCCACGACCCTGTAATCCAGGGGGCAACAGCAGACGCGGCATCGAAATTACCCTCGAATAAAGCGCGCTGCCGTGACAACGCAATGCTGCGCAACCGGTCGGTTGGGGGAGGGCCTGTGTCGATCATGGGGCTTGATTTTGACGCTGCGGGCGCCAAAAAGTGTCTCACCTTGAGAAAAACTGACGGAATCTCGATCCGTACTAGGGTAAATACCAATTAATTACCGGGTTTGAAAGCCAACAATCACTATGTATTTCATTTCATAGGCATGTACTTGCATAGGTACCGTGTCTTTACCCTTCAGGAGTTACGCATGCAAAAGCTGTTGCATATCAACGCAGACAAGTGCACTGGTTGCCTCCAGTGCGAAATGGCGTGTTCATTTGAGAATTACGGCACGTTTGCCACCGCCAAATCGCGCATCAAAGTGTTTGACTTTCACCACACAGGCAAAAAGGTCCCGTACACCTGCACCCAGTGCGACGAAGCGTGGTGCCTGCACGCCTGCCCGGTAGAGGCGATCACGGTGGACAAAGCCACCGGCGCCAAAGTGGTCAATGACGCCACCTGCGTCGGTTGCAAAGTCTGCACCATCGCCTGCCCATTTGGCACTATCAACTACGTGGAAGAAACCGGCAAGGTGCAGAAGTGTGATTTGTGCGGTGGCGACCCCGCCTGCGCAACGGCATGCCCCACAGGCGCCATCACCTTTATTGATGCCAATTGGACCGGCCTGAGCCGCATGGAGCAATGGGCCGACAAGCTGGGTAACCAGCCCTCTGCGGGCTAATTGCCCACAGTGACCCCAACGTTTATTACCTGATTTCTAGGAGCATCACTATGGCATGGGCTGGAAAAATTCTTCGTGTGGACCTGACGGCTGGCACCGTCAAATCCGAGCCGCTCAACAAGGCGTGGGCGCGCGACTACCTGGGCTCGCGCGGTCTGGGTTCCAAATACTTGGCTGAGGAGGTGGACGCAAAGGTAGATCCGCTGTCTCCTGCCAACAAAATCATTTGGGCCACAGGCCCCTTGACCGGCACCATGGCCTCCACAGGCGGCCGCTACACGGTTATCACCAAGAGCCCTTTGACCGGCGCCATCGCCTGTTCCAACTCGGGCGGTTACTGGGGCGCCGAGTTCAAAATGGCCGGCTGGGACATGGTGATTTTTGAAGGCAAAAGTGCCCATCCTGTCTACTTGTACGTCAACGACGACGTGGCAGAGCTGCGCGATGCCGCCCACCTGTGGGGCAAGAGCGTGTGGGAAACTGAAGAGTCCCTCAAAAAGAGCCTTCAAGACCCGCTGACCCGCGTCAGCAGCATCGGAAAAGCCGGTGAAAACGGCGTCTTGTATGCCGCTGTGGTGAACGATTTGCACCGTGCTGCGGGGCGCTCGGGCGTGGGCACGGTCATGGGAAGCAAAAACCTCAAGGCTATCGCGGTGCGCGGTACCAAGGGTGTTAGCAACATCCAAAACCCCAAGGCTTTTATGAAAGCCGTGGCCGAGAAGAAGAAAATCTTGGCTGAGAACGGTGTCACGGGTCAGGGCTTGCCGCTGTATGGCACGCAGGTGCTGATGAACGTAATCAACGAGGTGGGCGGCTTGCCTACCCGCAACCACCGAGACAACCAGTTCGAAGGCGCCAAGGACATTTCCGCCGAGGCCATGGCCACTCCACGCGCCACGGACGGTAAAAAGCAACTGGTGACCAACCAGGCGTGTTTTGGTTGCACCATCGCCTGTGGGCGCATCAGCAAGATGGACCAAGGCCACTTCACCGTGGCCAATAAGCCGCAGTACTGGGGTGCCTCCGGTGGCTTGGAATACGAAGCGGCCTGGGCTTTAGGCGCGGCCAATGGCGTAAACGACCTCGAGGCGCTGCAATATGCGTCCATGCTGTGTAACGAGGAGGGCATCGACCCCATTACCTTCGGGACCACCATAGGTGCGGTCATGGAGTTGTATGACATGGGCGTTCTGACCAAAGAACAGGTCGGCATCGAGGCCACCTTTGGTTCGGCCAAAGCGCTGGCCTTCTTGGTCGAAGAAACGATATATAGCCGCGGCTTTGGCAAGGAAATCGGCCAGGGCTCCAAGCGTCTGACTGCCAAATACGGCCACCCGGAGCTCAGCATGTCTAGCAAAGGCCAGGAGTTCCCTGCCTATGACGGGCGCGCGATCCAAGGCATCGGCTTGGCCTACGCTACGTCCAACCGGGGCGGCTGCCACTTGCGTGGTTACACGATCGCGTCCGAAGTGCTTGGGATTCCGGTCAAGACAGATCCGCTTGAGCACGAAGGCAAGCCCGATTTGGTGAAAGCTTTCCAGGACGCAACGGCGGCATTTGACTCGTCGGGGCTGTGCATTTTCACGACCTTTGCTTGGGGATTGGCCGACTTGGCGCCCCAAATGCAGGCCGCTATTGGCGAGGAATACACCACCGAGGAATTGGAAAAAATTGGTGAACGCATTTGGAACTTGGAGCGAGAGTTCAACAACCGCGCAGGTTTCACGGCCAAAGACGACAGCCTGCCCCCGCGTTTGCTGACCGAGGCATGCAAAACAGGCCCTGCCACTGGCAAGGTCAATATGCTGGCCGAGATGATGCCCAAGTACTATGCGGCACGCGGTTGGGATACCGAAGGCCGCCCTACGGCAGCGACCCGCGAACGCCTGAGCTTGTAAGGTTGGCGCCATGACGCACCATGTGATCCTGGGTGCTGGCCCAGCGGGCGTGATTGCCGCAGAAACTCTGCGCAAGCACGCGCCGCAAGACCGCATCACCATCGTCGGCGACGAACCCGAGGCGGCGTACTCGCGCATGGCCATTCCCTACCTTTTGATTGGCAAGGTGCCAGAGGCGGGAACCCATTTGCGCAAGAGCCCAAGCCACTTTGAGGACTTGTCCATTGGGATGGTGCACGCACGTGCCCAAAGCGTAGATATGGTGCGCAAAACGGTCTCACTGAGCACCGGGCAGCACATGCAGTTTGATACCTTGCTGATCGCTACGGGCTCGCGCCCGATGCATCCGCCGATTGCTGGCATGGACAGCCCGGGTGTGCATACCTGCTGGACCTTGGAGGACGCGCGCAAAATCATGGAACTGGCTCGGCCAGGTGCGCGGGTGCTGCAGATGGGTGCGGGCTTTATTGGCTGCATCATCATGGAAGCCTTGGCCGCGCGCGGGGTAAATTTGAGCGTAGTGGAAATGGGCGACCGCATGGTGCCGCGCATGATGGGGCCCACAGCCGGTGCCATGATTGCACAGTGGTGTCAAGCCAAAGGCGTGCAGGTTTATACCGGAACCAAAGTCGAAGCCATTGAGGCTGGTGGCACAAGCCCTGGTTTGCTCCAGCGCCTGGGAAACCTCCTCGGAATGGGCGAGACTGAACCGGCGGCAGGCGAACAGCCCTCTGCTTTGAGAGTGAAACTCTCCAACGGACAAACTGTGGAGGCGGACTTAGTCATCAGCGCCACGGGCGTCAAACCGTGTATTGACTTCCTTGAACATAGCGGCATTCAGTGCAAGCTGGGAGTGGTCACTGATTCGTATTTGCGCACCAGCGCCCCGGGCGTGTTTGCCGCAGGCGATTGCGCCGAGGCCTTTGATCTGGTTACCGGCACCACCGTGGTGAGTGCCATTCAGCCCAACGCAGCCGAGCAGGCGCGTATCGCGGCCATCAATATGCTGGACTTTGCGCACGGGCGTGACGCCAGCGCTGAACTCAAGCAGGTGCCGCAAATTAACGTCCTGGATACCTTGGGTTTGATATCGACCAGTTTTGGCCAATGGCAAGGTGTTGCTGGTGGCGAGCATGTGGAGGTAACCGACCAAGCGGCTGCGCGCCACCTTAGCCTGCAGTTCGACGGCGACGTGTTGGTGGGTTGCAACTCGGTGGGTTGGACCGAACATATCGGCGTGCTGCGGGGCTTGGTGGATTCGAAGGCACATTTGGGGTCTTGGAAGGCGGTGTTGCAAAACGATCCGACCCAAATCGCGGCGGCGTATCTGGCCTGTGTTCAGGCCCAGGGCGAGTGGTCGGGTGCGCAAGACGCGCGTCGGCGTTAGCATGCAAGAATGAAGATAATTTTCAAGCTGTTTGCATCGCTGACCGAGTTTTTGCCCCAACAGGCACGTTACACCAACGTCATCGAGATCGACGTCGCCCCCGACGCGACTATCGCCCAAATCATTGAGCCCTTTGGGTTGCCGGAAAAAATGGTCCATTTGGTGCTGGTCAACGGCAGCTACGTGGCGCCCGAAGACCGGATGAGCAAGACACTCAAGGAAGGCGACGCGCTGGCAATCTGGCCACCGATCGCCGGTGGCTAGATCGCACGTTTGCGTTAACCCCCGCTGATGCAGTCGTTTTACGAAGAACGTTTCGAGCGCGAAATGGGCTGCACCGAGGCCGACTGGCTGCGCTGGTTGCCCAACGCCATCGGCACGCTGCACTGGAAGCTGCAGGGTCAAACGGCGGGCGTGCGCATTGGCGACGGCGCCTTGGGCCTGAAATGGCAGGTGTTAGAGCCTCGTACCATCGCATTGGCGCAGATCCCCCGCTTGTTGGTGCAGTTTCGCTTTGCGGGCGTGGACGAGCCCCTGCGTTATCAGTTCATGAAGCGCTTTGACCTTTACATGCAGCGTGGTGGCGGCTGAGTGCGGTTGCGCGTCGCAGGCTCAGATAGCAGTCGTTTTGGGCTTCGTGAAGTCCCACCAAGGCAGGACCCTGCGTAAGGCCTGTACCTGGCCGCAGTGCTCTGGCACGTAGTCGCCCACTTGGCGCAGCGTGGTTTGCCACTGGGGGGTTTGCAATAGCGCCCGAAGCGCGGCGATGGCAGGTTCTTCAAGCGCCGATTTCAGACAGACCAGATGGTAGCTCTCTTGCACTAGGGGCACGAAGTCGAGGCCCTGGGCGTGGGCTGCGGCGGCGATGCCTAAGCCCACGTCGGCACTGCCGCTGGCAACAGCGTGGGCGAGGGCCGTGTGGCTGGGTTCGGTGCGGCCGTAGCCCAAAATGTCAGCACTTTGCAATCCCTGCTGGTTGAGCAGTTCGTCCAACACCACTCGGGTACCGGTGCCCAGCGCGCGGTTGACGAAGCGCGCCTGCGTGCGCTGCACGTCGTGCAAGCTTTGCAGTGCCAGCGGATTGCCCGCTGCCACCATCAGACCTTGGGTGCGCACTGCGAAACCAATGATTTTGTGCAAACCGGGTTTCAGGAGCGGCTTGTAGGTGCGTTCGGCCAGGCTGCCCGGTGCGGGATGTTGCAGCGTGTGAAAGCCTGCCAGTGCACAGCGGCCTTCGTTGAGCGCACGTATGGCGTCTACGCTGCCGCAAAAACGGATATCCAGGTGCAATTGCCCGGCGCCATCCAGGCCCCAGGCCAAGGCATGCTCGCGCAGGGCCGCAAGGCCGTCGTCGTGGCTGGCGTACAGCGTCAGCACGTGTGAATCCGCGTCAAAAGCTACGGCAAACGCGCGCTCCAAATCTGCCCGCAGGGCTTCGATTTGGGGGGCCAGTCGGGCCTGGGCTTGGCGTTCGGCCCACATCAATTTGGCCCCGAATTCACTCAATCGCGCGGACTTGCCCTTGTCCCACACTAGCAACTCGTTACCCAATTCGTCTTCCCAGCGCTTGAGTTCGCCCCAGACATGGCGGTAGGACAAATTCAGCGTGCGCGCCGCAGCCGAAATGGAGCCCCCTGTGGCCACTGCCTGGAGCAAATCGATCAAGGGGTTGCGCACCTGCGCAGGCGTGTTGTCGCGGCTCAGGGTGTAGTGAAATTGAAGCCTATGCAAAGCGTTTCATATGGTCGGTTATGGGGGCCGTAGATACGATACAGCAGTTTATGACTTCATTCGCCCAAAGCGCGCAGACGGCGCTGCATCTCCTTATCTCCCTGGACCCGGCATTTTTAGCCATCGTCGGCCGCTCTTTGTCAGTCAGCGCCTGCGCGTGCGCGCTGGCTTGTGGTATCGGGTTGGTGCTGGGCGCATGGCTTGGTGTGGCCCAGTTCGCTGGACGCACGCTGGTGCTCACCCTACTCAATACCGCCCTGGCTGTGCCTTCGGTGGTGGTCGGGTTGCTGGTGTATTTGCTCTTGTCGCGCTCCGGTCCCCTGGGCTTTTTGGGTTGGCTGTTTAGCTTCAAGGCCATGGTGTTGGCGCAGGCCATGCTGGTGTTGCCCGTGGTGATGGCGTTGACGCGCCAGACGGTGCAAGACGCCGAGCACCTGCATGGCGAGCAGCTGCGCTCCTTAGGCGCCGGCACTGTACTGCGCAGCGCGCTACTGGCATGGGACGAGCGCCACGCTTTGCTGATGGTGGTGATCGCCGCGTTCGGACGGGCCATATCCGAAGTGGGTGCGGTGATGATTGTGGGCGGCAATATCGACGGATTTACCCGGGTGATGACGACAGCCATTGCGCTGGAAACCTCCAAGGGCGACCTGCCGCTGGCGCTGGCGCTGGGCATGGTTTTGCTCGGTGTGGTGCTGTTACTCAACGCCTTGGTGGCCATGCTCAGGCGCTGGATTGGCCAGGAGGGGGGCGTCCGGCAACGTCTGGCCATATCTGAGGGAGCGGCGTTGTGAAGCCCTTGGTGCAAGCGACGCACGCTAGCGTGGTGCTGGGTGCTGATGGGCGCGGCCTTCGGGGCAGGCAGGACAAGTCCGTGCGCACGTTGGAGCATATTAGTCTGTGTCTCTTTCCCGGCGAAAGGGTGGCGGTGGTGGGCTCCAACGGCGCCGGAAAGAGCACCTTGTTGCGGCTGCTGCACGGCTTGGTGCAAGTATGCGAGGGTTCGGTGGTGCGGGCGCCTGCCCTGCGCCAGGCGATGTTGTTTCAGCGGCCCCATATGCTGCGCATGTCGGTTGGCAGCCACGTGGCATTGGGGCTTTGGCTGCGTGGCCAGCCCTGGGCACAGGCCAAGCGCCAGGCGTTCGATGTGCTCGAACAGCTGGGCTTGGGTTCCTTGGCCCCGCGCAAGGCCCAAACCCTGTCGGGCGGCCAGCAGCAACGGGTGGCCATTGCCCGCGCCTGGGCGCTGGAGCCGCAGTTGTTGCTGCTCGACGAGCCCACCGCCAGCCTGGACCCTTACGCCAAAGGCGAGGTGGAAAACCTGTTGCAGGCTTTTTGCCAGGCCCACGCCCAGGCAACTGTCGTGTTTGCCAGCCATAACCTGGGCCAGGTCAAGCGCATGGCCACGCGTGTCGTGTACCTGGAGCGCGGCCGCCTGCTGGCTGATTTGCCGATCGAGCAGTTTTTTGATCCCCTTGTCTTGCAAGCGCATTGCCCCAGTGCACACCATTTTCTTAAAGGAGAGCTGTTATGACCGTCTCAATGAAACCCTGGATTTACCGGCCGCTGGGCTGGGCCGTCGCCGCTCTGGCGGCATGCGCCCTGCTCGCGAGCCCGCTGGTGCGCGCCCAAACGGCGCCGGTACTGGTGATGGCGTCTACGACGTCGACCGAGCAGTCGGGGCTTTTTTCGCACCTGCTGCCGGCGTTTTCCCAGGCCACAGGCGTTCAGGTAAAAGTAGTGGCTCTGGGCACCGGCCAGGCCATTGACATGGGCCGCCGGGGCGACGCCGATGTGCTGTTCGTGCATGACCAGGTGGCGGAGGAAAAAGTGGTGGCCGAAGGGTTTGCCATCAAACGCTACCCCGTGATGTACAACGACTTTGTGCTGGTCGGGCCGGCCTCAGACCCGGCAAAAGTGCGTGGCAAAGACATCGTGGCCGCTTTGGGCAAGGTCAATGCGGCCAACGCCGACTTCATCTCGCGGGGCGACAAGAGCGGCACCCACGCGGCCGAATTGCGGTTTTGGAAGCTTACCGCCGCCCCCGAGTCCAAAGGCAGCGGCTACAAGGAATGCGGCTGCGGCATGGGCCCGGCGCTCAATATGGCCGCTGCAACCGGCGCCTATGTGCTGGCAGACCGGGGCACCTGGTTGAGTTTTAAGAACCGGGGGGACCTGCAAATTGTGGTCGAGGGCGATAACCGCTTGTTCAACCAATACGGCGTGATGGTGGTTAATCCGGCCAAACACCCGCACGTCAAAGCGGTTGAAGCGCAAAAATTTGTCGACTGGGTCACCTCTGGCCCCGGCCAGACGGTGATTGCCAGCTACAAAATTGAAGGGCAGCAGCTGTTCTTTCCCAACGCAGGAAAATAGGCGCTCACTATCCTGCCCCCGCTGCGCGGCCCCGGCGCACTGGCTGAAGCAACACCACCAGTGCCCCGGCCCCCCCTTGGGAGGGCTGGGCTTGCACAAAGGCTACCACTTCGGTCTTTTGCACCAGCCAACGGTGCACCTTTTCTTTGAGCACAGGGGTTTTGCCCGGCGAGCCCAAACCTTTGCCATGGACCACGCGCACGCAGCGAATACCTTGCTTGTGCGACTCACGGATAAAGCTGCCCAGCGCCTCGCGCGCCTCGTCGCTGCGCATGCCGTGCAAATCCATCTGGCGTTGGATGCTCCATTTGCCCTTGCGCAGCTTTTGCACCACATCCAGGCCCACGCCGGGGCGGCGAAAGCTTAAATGCTCATCGGTATCTAGCAGGGTGGTCACGTCCACCTCATCGCTCATAGATTCTTGCAGCGCAGCCACTGCATCGCGCTCATGCTGCAGCAGCGCGGGCGCCGGCGGCAACGGGCGCAGGTCGGCCACTTCGGGCGCTTGCAGCAATTGCACCCTGCCAATGGCGGCCTGGAAAAGGTTGCGTGCAGCGGCCTTGCGTTTGGCGGCCAGGGCGGCGGCGGCTTTTTCAGCATTTACGGTTGCAGCGGCGGCATCGATCTCATTTTTCAGCCGTTTGAGGTCTGTCAGCCCCGCCATTACAAAAGCCCCCGCTCTGCCATGGACAGTGTCTGGCCTTGGCCTACGATCACATGGTCCAGCACCCGCACATCCACCAGGGCTAGCGCCGCCTTGAGTGTTTGCGTCAGCAACTCGTCGGCGCGCGAGGGCTGCACCGAGCCGCTGGGGTGGTTATGCGCCAGTACCACGGCCCCGGCTTGGTGGTGCAGCGCGCGTTTGACCACTTCGCGTGGGTAGACGCTGGTTTGGCTCAGGGTGCCGCGAAACATCACTTCCATGGCGATAAGTCGGTTTTGCATATCTAAAAACAGCACTGCAAACACCTCGTGCGCCAGCGCCGACAAGTGCAGTTGTAGGTAATGCTTGACCGCGTCGGGCGAGGCAAACACGGTGCGTTCCTGCAGCCGCTGGGCCATGGCGCGGCGGGCAAGCTCCAACACGGCCACGATCTCGGCGCGCTTGGCCGGGCCCAGACCCTTCACAGGCTTGAGGTCATCCGCCGTGGCGTTGAGCAAGCCGGCAAAACCGCCAAAGCCGGGTGCAGTCAGGCCGCCTTTGCCGGGCAACTGCAGCAGCTCGTCGGCCAATTGCAGCACGCCTTTGCCCTGGATGCCGGTGCGCAGCAACACGGCCAGCAACTCGGCGTCGCTAAGCGCACCAGGACCGCGCGCGAGCAGCTTTTCGCGTGGGCGCGCGTCGGGCGGCAGGTCTTTGATCGGCATGGTGGGCTGAAGTTTCTACAATGCAGGCCAGTTTATCGAGACTTGCATGACCACCAGCCTTCCCCGTGTGACCGAGTCGTCTTTTTTGACGCTGCATTACCGCCTCAGCGGCCCGGCGGGCGACATCATCAACACCTTTGACGACAAGCCCGCGACCCTGAGCTTGGGCACTGGGGAGCTTTCGCCCGATGTCGAGCGCTGCCTGTTGGGCCTGGAGGAGGGTGCGCACCAGACCTTTTCGCTGCCTGCAGGGGCCGCCTTTGGCCCGCGAAACCCCGCGATGCAGCAATGGGTCGCCGCTAAACTGCTACGCCAACTCGGCGACCCGCAAGAAACCTACCACGTGGGCGACGTGGTGCAGTTCCCTACACCCGATGGCCAAAGCAGCTACGCGGGCGCCGTGCAAGAGGTAAAGCCCGGGGAAGAGGGCGGCGCCGTATTGTTTGATTTCAACCATCCGCTCGCTGGCCAAGCGGTCACATTTGAAGTGAAAGTGATAGGCGTCTTATGAGTACATTGCGCACCGACAGTGAAATTTTGCTGGCTGAGCCACGTGGTTTTTGCGCTGGCGTGGACCGCGCCATCGAGATCGTCGAGCGCGCGCTCGACAAGTTTGGCGCGCCCATTTATGTGCGCCACGAAATCGTGCACAACACCTTTGTGGTCAACGACCTCAAGGCCAAGGGCGCCATTTTCATTGAAGATCTGAGTGACGTGCCACCTGACGCCACGCTGATTTTTTCGGCCCACGGCGTGAGCAAAGCCATTCAGGACGAGGCGCAGGCACGCGGCTTTAACGTGTTTGACGCCACCTGCCCGCTGGTGACCAAGGTGCACGTGGAAGTGGCCAAGCTGCACAAAGAGGGCTATGAGTTCATCATGATTGGCCACAAAGGCCACCCCGAGGTGGAAGGCACCATGGGCCAACTCGACAGCGGCATTCACCTGGTGGAGGATGTGGCCGACGTGGCGCGCGTGCAGCCCGGCCAGACCGAGAAGCTGGCCCTGGTAACGCAAACCACCCTGAGCATGGACGACGCCGCCGATATTGCCGCCGCCGTCAAAGCGCGTTTTCCCAAGGTGCGCGAGCCCAAGCAACAAGACATTTGCTACGCCACGCAAAACCGCCAAGACGCCATCAAGGTCATGAGCCCGCAGGTGGACGTGGTGATCGTGGTGGGCAGCCCCACCAGCTCCAATAGCAACCGCCTGCGCGAGGTGGCGCAAAAGCTCGGCACCGAAAGCTATATGGTTGACCACGCTGACGAACTGCAGGCGAGTTGGTTTGAAGGCCGCTCGCGCGTGGGCCTGACCGCAGGGGCCTCTGCCCCGGACGTGCTGGTGCAGGCCGTGATTGCGCGGTTGCGCGAACTCGGCGCCGTTTCGGTGCGCAAGATGGACGGCGTGGTGGAAACCATCAAGTTCCCGCTACCCAAGGGCCTAAAGCGCGACGCGGCCTGAATCGCCCCAACTCTACAATTTTTGGCTCCTGCGGCCCCTAACCCAATCACACAAGACCCATGCTCGACATCAACCTGCTGCGCAAAGACCTGGCTTCGGCCGTGGCCCGCCTGGAAGCCCGCAAATCGCCCCAGTTGTTCCTGAACGTAGACACCTTCATCGCCTTGGAGGCCGAGCGCAAGTCCATCCAGACCCGCACCGAAGAAATCCAAGCCAAACGCAACGCGCTGAGCAAGCAAATCGGCCAACTCAAGGCCAAGGGCCCGGCCGGTCAGGCCGAGGTGGACGCGGTGATGGCGCAAACCGCCGATATCAAGGGCGAACTCGAAACCTCCGCAGCGCGCTTGGAGCACATCCAGGCCGAGCTGCAAACCATGCTGCTGGTGGTGCCCAACTTGCCGCACGACAGCGTACCGCGCGGTGCGGACGAACACTGCAACGTGGTGGTGCGCACCTGGGGCACGCCCAAAGCCATGGACTTTGACATCAAAGACCACGTGGACCTGGGCGAACCCCTGGGCCTGGATTTTGAGATGGGTGTGAAGCTGACCGGCGCGCGCTTTACCGTGATGAAAGGCCCGCTGGCTCGCCTGCACCGTGCTTTAAGCCAGTTCATGCTGGATGTGCAAACCCAGGAACATGGCTACACCGAGTGCTACACGCCCTACGTGGTCAACGGCGACACCCTGCGCGGCACCGGCCAGTTGCCCAAGTTTGAGGGCGACCTGTTTGCCGCCAAAAAGGGCGGCCAAGACGGCGAAGCACAGCCCGACAACACCGCGCTGTACCTGATCCCCACCAGCGAAGTCACGCTGACCAATTTTGTACGTGATGTGGTGGTGGCTGAGGCCGACTTGCCCATCAAACTCACTGCCCACACGCCGTGCTTTCGATCTGAGGCCGGCAGCGCCGGGCGTGACACGCGTGGACTGATTCGCCAGCACCAGTTCGACAAGGTTGAAATGGTGCAAATCGTGCACCCTGACCACAGCTACGAAGCTCTGGAGCAGATGACCGGGCACGCCGAGGCCATTTTGCAAAAACTGGGTCTGCCCTACCGGGTCATGAGCTTGTGCACCGGCGACATGGGATTTGGCGCGGCCAAAACCTACGATTTGGAAGTGTGGCTGCCCGCACAAAACACCTTCCGGGAAATCAGCTCGGTGTCCAACTGCGAAGCCTTTCAGGCGCGGCGCTTGCAAGCGCGCTTCAAGAACGCCCAGGGGAAAAACGAATTCGTCCACACCTTGAACGGCTCTGGCTTGGCGGTGGGCCGAACCCTGGTGGCGGTGCTGGAGAACTACCAAAATGCCGACGGCTCCGTCACCGTGCCTGAGGCACTGCGCCCCTATTTGGGTGGCCTTGTCACCTTGTCTGGCTGATAGAATCACGTTCTCGCCAACATAGGCGGACACGGAGAGATGGCAGAGTGGCCGAATGTACCTGACTCGAAATCAGGCGTACCGCAAGGTACCGTGGGTTCGAATCCCACTCTCTCCGCCAAATTGAAACCCTAAGTGATTAATTTACTTAGGGTTTTTCTTTGAGCGATCGAAAAGTAACATCAAAAGATTATCTGCAAAAGCGCTCAATTTTGTCGCTGCTCAGCGGGGCT
>Ga0214919_10006513_pt1 | contig 16047 bp, 9 predicted proteins | sample LL1503_MetaG_FD_177994 | JGI IMG/M metagenome (GOLD analysis project Ga0214919, IMG submission 177994) | Freshwater microbial communities from Lake Lanier, Atlanta, Georgia, United States - LL-1503 | ecosystem: Environmental > Aquatic > Freshwater > Lake | place: USA: Georgia | collected 2015-03-15 | reverse complement strand
CGCCGGCGCTTTGGTGCCATAGCCTTCGACCGCCGACGGCTCGCCACCCGCTTGAATCGCCACGGCGCAGTACTTGAACTCTGGAATTTTCCCCACCGGGTCCAGCGCAGCGTTGGTCATCAGATTGGCCGCCGCCTCGTAATAGGCAAAGGGCACAAACACCGTGCCGTGCGGCGTGCCGTCGTCGCGGCGCACATGGATGGCCACCTGGCCGCGGCGCGAGGCGATGGTGATCACGTCGCCCGTCTCCAGACCTAGCTTGGCCAGATCGGCACCGCACATGGAGGCCGTGGCCATCGGCTCGATCGCATCCAGCACGGTGGCGCGGCGCGTCATGCTGCCGGTGTGCCAGTGTTCCAGCTGACGCCCGGTAATCAGCACATACGGAAAGTCGCCGTCGGGCCGTTCGTTGGCGGGAATGATGTCAGCGGGAACCAAATGCACGCGCCCATCGTCGGTGGCAAAGTGGTCGATAAAGACCGTGGGTGAACCAGGGTCATCCGCACTCAGGCACGGGTAGGTCACGCTGGACTCGCGCTGCAGCCGCTCCCAGGTAATGCCCGAGATGGCGGTATGCATGGCGCGGCGCATTTCGTCATAAACCTCGGCCACGCCGTCGAACTCACCCTCGTAGCCACAAGACAGCGGACGACCGGTGCCGTGGCTTCCTGCGGTGGTGGACGCCACATGCGGCGCGTGCGCCCCGACCCGCTCAGCGATTTGCTGGATGATCCAAAGATCAGGTTTTGCTTGGCCCGGTGGGTGGATAGCCTGTTTACCCAGTTGCACCATGCGGTCGGTGTTGCTGACGGTGCCATGTTTCTCGGGCCAGGCGGTGGAGGGCAGCACGACGTCGGCCAGCCAGGCGGTCTCTGTCATAAAGATGTCTTGCACCACCAGGTGATCCAAACTGGCCAGCGCATGGCGCGCGTGGTTCAGGTCGGGGTCGCTCATGGCGGGGTTTTCGCCCATGATGTACATGCCGCGCACCTTGTGTGTGTCGCTCTCGGGCGCCAAGACCTTGTGCATGATTTCCACCACGGTGTAGCCGGGCTTGTCGTCGAGCTTGGCGTCCCAGAAGTCCTCAAACCACGCATGCGCCGCACCGTTGGTGACGCGCTGGTAGTTGGGGAACATCATCGGGATCAGGCCGGCGTCAGATGCGCCTTGCACATTGTTTTGCCCACGTAAGGGGTGTAAGCCCGATCCGGGCTTGCCGATCTGGCCGGTCACGCTGACCAGCGCAATCAGGCAGCGCGCGTTGTCGGTGCCGTGCACGTGCTGGCTCACGCCCATGCCCCACAGAATCATGGAGCTCTTGGCGGTGGCAAAGGCGCGCGCCACTTCGCGCAGGGTCTGCGCCGCAATACCGCAAATCGGCGCCATGGCCTCGGGGCTGTAGCCCTTGACGTTCTCGCGCAGCGCCTCAAAATTACTGGTGCGCTGGGCGATAAAGTTTTGGTCCACCAGCCCTTCTTCAATCACCACATGGATCAGCGCATTGAGCATGGCCACGTCGGTGTCGGCCTTGAACTGCAAGGTGCGCCAGGCGTGTTTACCGATATCAGTGATGCGCGGGTCGGCCAGCACAATTTTGGCGCCGCGTTGGGCGGCGTTCTTCATCCACGTGGCGGCTACCGGATGGTTGGAGGTGGGGTTCGAACCAATCACAAAAATCAGCTCGGAATGTTCCACGTCATTGACCTGGTTGCTCACCGCGCCCGAGCCCACGCCTTCCAACAAGGCCGCCACACTGGACGCATGGCACAGGCGGGTGCAATGGTCGACGTTGTTGCTGCCAAAGCCGGTGCGCACCAGCTTTTGGAACAAATAGGCTTCTTCGTTGCTGCCTTTGGCCGAGCCGAAACCGGCCAGCGCCTTGGGGCCAAACTGGTCGCGCAAGTCTTTGAGCTTGCCCGCGCCCAGGGCCAGGGCCTCATCCCAAGTGGCTTCGCGGAACACCTCAGACCAATCGGCGCTGTCGCGGTTCAGGCGGTTAAGCAACTCCGGGTCTTTTCCCACACCAGACTTGCGGATCAGCGGCATGGTCAGGCGTTGGGGGCTGGCGGCGTAGTCAAAGCCAAAGCGGCCTTTGACGCACAAGCGGTTGTGATTGGCCGGGCCATCGCGCCCGTCCACGCTGACGATCACGTTGTCTTTCACGTTATAGGTCAGCAGGCAACCGACGCCGCAAAACGGGCAGACCGAGTCCACTTTTTTGTCTACCACCTGGCTGCCGATCTGGGTTTTTGGCATCAGCGCGCCAGTGGGGCAGGCTTGCACGCATTCGCCGCAGGCCACGCAAGTGCTCAGGCCCATGGGGTCGTTCAGGTCAAACACGATTTCGCTGTGCGCGCCGCGCAGGGCGTAGCCGATCACGTCGTTGACCTGCTCTTCGCGGCAGGCGCGCACGCAGCGGTTGCACTGGATGCAGGCGTCGAGGTTGACGGCCATGGCGGGGTGTGACATATCCGCCGTGGGTTGCTCGCGGCGCAGGGCTTTGAGTTCGGGGCGTACCGTTACTTCCATGCGGGTGGCCCAGTCGCTTAACTCGCCGTGCTGGCCGGTGCTGGGTGCAAGCGCGCCAGCTTGGGTCGCATCGTTCCACTTGTAGCCCACATCCGGCATGTCCGACAGCAGCATCTCCAGCACCATTTTTTGGCTCTTGACCGCTCGCTCGCTATTGGCTTGCACTTCCATGCCCGCCGTGGCGCTGCGGCAGCAGCTGGGAGCCAGGGTGCGTTCGCCCTTGATCTCGACCACGCAGGCGCGGCAGTTGCCGTCGGCTCGCAGGCCGTCCTTGTAGCAAAGGTGGGGAATGTCGATGCCGTGGCGCTTGGCGGCTTTGAGTATGGTTTCGCCCTCAAAGGCATGGATGGTTTGCTGGTCAAGCTTGAACTCCACCGTCACGGGAGTTACTTCGTTGATTTTGGTCGGTGCGTTCATGTCAGGCCACCTCGTGGGCAAAGTATTTTTGTACACAACGCACCGGATTGGGCGCAGCCTGGCCGAGGCCGCAGATCGAGGCGTCGGTCATCACGATGTTCAGGTCTTCGAGCGTGGCGTTGTCCCACAGGGGCGCGTCCATCAGCGCCACCGCCTTAGCGGTGCCCACGCGGCAGGGGGTGCATTGGCCGCAGCTCTCGTGGGCAAAGAATCGCATCATGTTGCTCGCGGCGTCGCGCGCCTTGTCATGCTGACCCAACACAATGACCGCAGCCGAGCCAATAAAACAGCCGTAGGGTTGCAAAGTGTCAAAGTCCAGCGGAATATCGCCCATGCTGGCAGGCAAGATGCCGCCCGAGGCGCCGCCGGGCAAATAGGCGTACAGCGTGTGGCCGTCCGCCATGCCCCCGCAGTATTCGGCTATCAGCTCCTTGACGCTGATACCTGCCGGGGCCAGCTTCACGCCGGGGTGTTTGACCCGGCCGCTGACACTAAAAGACCGCAAGCCCTTGCGCCCGTTGCGCCCAAAGCTGCTGAACCACTGCGGACCTTTTTGCACAAGGTCGCGCACCCAATACAGGGTCTCAAAATTGTGCTCCAGCGTCGGGCGACCAAACAGGCCAACCTGGGCGATGTAGGGCGGGCGCATGCGCGGCTCGCCGCGTTTGCCCTCAATGCTCTCGATCATGGCGGACTCTTCGCCGCAAATATAGGCGCCAGCACCCCGGCGCAACTCGATGAGCGGCAGCTTGCAAGGCGGGTGGGCGCGCAGCTTGGCCAATTCAGCCTCCAAAATAGCGCGGCAGCCGTGGTATTCATCGCGCAGGTAGATGTAGCAGGCGTCAATGCCCACCACCTGCGCCGCGACCAACATGCCTTCCAGAAAACGGTGCGGGTCGCGCTCCAGGTAGGTGCGGTCCTTAAAAGTGCCGGGTTCACCTTCGTCGATGTTCACAGCCATGAGTTTGGGCGCGGGTTGGTCGCGCACGATGCGCCACTTGCGCCCGGCCGGAAAACCGGCGCCGCCCAGGCCGCGCAGGCCGGAGTCTTCCATGGCTTTGACCACCTGCTCGGAGTCTTGGCTGCCAGCGGCCAAGGCGGTGGCCAGCGCGTAGCCGCCTCGGGCGATATAGGCGTCCAGGCCCATATAGGCCGGTGCGCTTTCGATGCCGCTGGTCGGGGAAACGGGCTGTTGGGCCAAACTGGCGGCGTCAAATTGCGCGCCATCAAAGGCTGCGGGGTGAGTTTTGGCGTGGGCTTCCACTGCCTGAGCTACGGATTCAACCGTGGCAAAAGGCACCGGGTTTTGGTGCACCGCCACGGCAGGGGCTTGCTCACAGCGGCCAATGCAGGGGGCGGCGACCACGCGCACGTCGTCGCGGCCCAAAATGGCGGGCAAGCGTGCCAACAGGTCTTGCGCACCGGCCAGCGCGCAGCTCAGGCCATCGCACACGCGCACCGTCAGGCCCGGGGCTTGGGCATCGCCCTTGAGGACTTCGAAGTGGTGGTAGAAGGTGGCCACCTCGTAGGCCTCCGTCATCGGGATGTTCATCTCCTTGGCCAGCGCCACTAGGTGGCGGTCGTGCAAGGCACCAAATTTGTCGTTGAGCACATGCAGGTTTTCGATCAGCAGGTCGCGCCGGTGCGGACCCTCGCCCAGCAGCGCGCGCACTTCGGCCACGGCTGCGTCATCAGCCTGGCGCCCCTTGAGCTTGCTTTTGCTGCGAATGCGTTGGCGCATGTCGTCCACTGATGCGAGCGCCACGGTTGCGGCTTGGGACGACGAGGGTTTGGGTGTTTGCATGGAATGGAACCAAGGGGAGCTTAAGCGCGCAATTTTGGTGCACGTTTAAGCAGAAAGCCCCGGCATCGCAAAAAAATTGCGAATCCAGGGCTTTGCGGGATCGCTGGAAACGTTAAGCGAAGAACTTTGCCACGCTTTGCAGGGTGCGGTAGACCCCCCAAGCCATGGGAATACCCACGGCCGCCCAGGCCAGCCAAACGAGCACCGGGCTTACCGCGTCCGAACCCGTCGCGTCGCCGCTGCGCACCATCTCCGACGCGCTGGCCCGCTCGTGCGCCAGGCGCTTTTCTTCGGCCAGTTCCGCGTCGGTCATAAACCACTTGGCATCCAGGGGTTTGACCAACAAGTTGCAAATCAGACCCACCACCAGCATGCCCACCAGGATGTACATGGTCTGGTTGTACACCTGCTCACGTGGAATGCCCAGACCAAGCTGGTATTCGCGCATGTAATTCACCACCACCGGACCCAGCACACCAGCGGTGGCCCAGGCGGTGAGCAAGCGGCCATGGATAGCGCCCACCATCTGTGTGCCAAAAATGTCAGCCAAATACGCTGGCACCGTGGCAAAGCCGCCGCCATACATGCTCAAAATGACGCAGAAAGCGGCCACGAACAAGACAATGTTGACCGCTGCGGCGCTACCGGGCACGCTGAAATACATGGCGCCGCCCAGCACGAAGAACACGATGTAGGTCAACTTGCGGCCCAGCTTGTCTGACAGGCTGGCCCAGAAAAAGCGCCCGCCAATGTTGAAGAGGCTCAGCAAAGCGGTAAACCCGGCTGCGACGGTGGCAATGGCCTTAAGCTGGTCTTTATCGAGTTCGCCAAACTTGGCCGGGATGCCAATCAGCGCGCCGCCAAACACCTCTTGCAACATGGGCGAGGCCATGCCGATCACGCCGATACCGGCGCTCACGTTCATGCACAGCACCATCCAAATCAGCCAGAACTGCGGAATGCCCCAGACCTTGGTCACATGCACGTGCTGTTGGGTAATCATGGTGTTGCTCACCTGAGCGGGCGGTGGCGTCCAACCTTCGGGCTTCCAACCGGTCTCGGGGACGCGGTAGCCAAAGGCGCCAGCCATCATGAACACAAAGTAAACCAAGGCCATTACGACGAATGTCTGCATCACGCCCACGTCGGTGGGGGTGGCGAAGTGTTTCATCAGGTCCGCCGCCAGGGGTGAACCGATCATGGCGCCGCCGCCAAAGCCCATGATGGCCATGCCGGTGGCCATTCCGCGGCGGTCCGGGAACCACTTAATTAGGGTGGACACAGGCGAGATATAGCCCAGACCAAGCCCAATGCCGCCAATGATGCCGGAGCCGACAATCATCATCCAAAACTGGTGCAGGTAGACGCCCAGGGCTGAGAACAGCATGCCGCCGCACCAGCACAGCGCCGACACGACCCCGGCCTTGCGCGGGCCCGCGCGCTCCAACCAACCACCCCAAGTGGCCGCACTAGACCCTAGTAACACGAAGAACAGGGTGTACATCCAGCCCAGCGTAGAGATTTGCCAGTCGCAGGTGGTGGTGAACAGCTGGCCAAAAAAACCGACGTCCGGGCCACATTTAATGGCCTCCTTGATGCCCAGTGCCTTGGACAAGGGCAACCAAAACACCGAAAACCCGTAGGCCATGCCGATGCACAGGTGAATGGCCAGGGCTGCGGGAGGAACGAGCCAGCGGTTGAAGCCGGGACCCGCAATGATGCGCTCTTTGTCAAGCAAACCGGGGGATTCGGTCGTCATGGGTGAACTCCTGTCATCTAGGTGGGAAGGAGCGAAACCAATAGCTCTTGGCTCGCGAAAATCGCAGCCAAAAGGGAATGACTACAACGCAAACCAGTATCCGGGCGCAATCCTTACAAAGGCTTACAAGCCAAGGGCAAACCCTAGTGGCCAGTCCAAATAATTTTCAATTAACTATTGAAAACTTGGAAACACTGGCGAGCGAGCGCAAAGGCACCCGGGTCGGCCAAGGCGAAAGCAGCCCAAGGCTCAAGTCGTTTTGGAAATCGTAATGCTGGGGAACTTGCTGGAGAAGTCTTTGTTCTTAGCCGCAATGGCCACTGCCACCTTGCGCGCCACCGCTTTGTAGAGGGCGGCCACATCGCCCTCAGGCTCTGCCACCACGGTGGGCTTGCCGCTGTCGGCCTGCTCACGGATGGACATGGCCAAGGGCAAGGCGCCCAGGTAGTCCATGGCGTACTCGGTGGCCATGTTTTTGCCACCATCAGCGCCGAAAATGTGCTCCACGTGGCCGCAGTTGCTGCACACGTGAACGGCCATGTTCTCCACAATGCCCAAAATCGGCACGCCCACTTTTTCAAACATCTTGATGCCTTTTTTGGCATCCAAGAGCGCAATGTCCTGCGGCGTGGTGACGATGACAGCACCCGTCATGGGCACGCGCTGGCTCAACGTGAGCTGAATGTCGCCCGTGCCGGGGGGCATATCTACCACCAGGTAGTCAAGCTCCTGCCAATGCGTTTGGCGCAGCAGTTGCTCCAGGGCTTGTGTGGCCATCGGGCCGCGCCAGATCATGGCCTCGTCCTGGGCGACCAAAAACCCAATGGACATCACCTGCACGCCGTAATTGAACAAAGGCTCCATGGTCTTGCCGTCCTCGGACGCGGGTTTGCCCGTGATGCCCATCATCATGGGCAGGCTGGGGCCGTAAATGTCGGCGTCAAGCAGGCCCACGCGGGCGCCTTCGGCAGCCAAGGCCAGGGCCAGATTGACCGCCGTGGTACTTTTGCCCACGCCGCCTTTGCCCGAGGCGACGGCCACAATGTTCTTAACGCCGGGCAGCAATTGCACGCCGCGCTGCACGGCGTGGGCCGTGACGTTCAGGCGCGGCTGGATCTCGACGTGCACCACGCCATCGACCGTCTGCGCGGCAGCGGCCAGGGCCTGACAAAAGCCGGGAATCTGGCTTTGGGCCGGGTAGCCCATTTCCAAATCAAATTGCACGGTGTCGCCTTGCAAGCTCAGATTTTTGATGCATTTGGCACTGACAAAGTCTTTGCCGGTATGGGGATCGATGACGGTCTTGAGAACTTCAAGAACCGCTTGTTCGCTTGCTGCCACTACACACTCCTCTAAATTGGGTTGGGCCCGAGTCTAGCGGCAGCGCAAATGGCCTTTGGTGGTATGGTTTAAGCAGCATCCCAAACGCTCCGACGCAGCACCGTGCGCCACAACCCGAACCCGCTATGCCGCAACCACCGCCGCCTGCGCACCCAATCACCGGACTCGTGCTCAGCGGGGGTGGCGCCCGCGCGGCCTACCAGGTGGGTGTGCTCCAAACGATTGCCGCCATCCGCCGTGAATGCGGTTTTGGCGCAGGGCCCAACCCGTTTCCAGTCATCACAGGCACATCGGCCGGCGCAATCAACGCCGCTGTGTTGGCCTGCGGTGCCGACGACTTTGACGGTGCCATGGCCGAGCTGGTGGACGTGTGGGGCAACTTCCATGTGGAGCAGGTGTATGACACCGGCGTCTTAGGCATGGTGCGCTCGGGCGCGCGCTGGCTCTCGCTGTTGTCGCTGGGCTGGTTGTTGCGGCAAAAACGCATGCGCCCCAAGTCGCTTCTCAACAACGACCCGCTGCACGATTTGCTGACCAAGCGCGTACGCTTTGAGCGCCTGCCCGGTCTGTTGCAAGAGGGGCACTTGAAGGCGCTTGCGATTACCGCCTCGAGCTACGGTACAGGTGAGCACGTCACATTTTTTCAAAGCGACGCTCCGGTGGCGCCTTGGGTGCGCAACCAGCGCCTGGCGCAGCACAGCCCAATTGGCGTAGCGCATTTGCTGGCCAGCGCCGCCATTCCCTTTGTATTTCCGGCAGTGCGTTTGGACGGGCCCCAAGGTCCGGCCTTTTTTGGTGATGGCTCGATGCGCCAAACGGCGCCTACGTCGGCCGCCATCCACCTGGGGGCAGAACGCATTTTGGTGGTCGGCGCCGGACGCATGCAAGAGCCCCGGACACTTTCAACGGTCGAGCCACACTACCCCAATTTGGCGCAAATTGCCGGCCATGCACTGTCGAGCATCTTCTTGGACTCGCTATTGGTCGACGTGGAGCGCTTGCGTCGCATCAACCAAACCTTGAAATTGATCCCGTCTGACAAGCGCACCAACACCCACTTGCGCCCAGTGGAGTTGCTGCTGATTGCGCCCTCGCAGCGCCTAGACGTGATCGCCGCCGCACATGCACAGGCCTTGCCGCCCACCGTGCAAAGTCTGCTGCGCACCCTGGGCCGCACCGACGCACCGGCCCAGGGCCAGGGCGACGCGCTACTGAGCTACTTGCTTTTTGAAGCGCCTTACACCCGGGCCTTGATGGATTTAGGTCGGGCCGACGCCGCTGCCCAAAGTGCGGAGATCCAACAGTTTTTTGGCTGGAACGCCCCCGCCTAGGGGCTTGGGTAGCGCTTGGCGTTTAGCAACATGCCTTGCGCATCAAACTGCACCAGCACCATGTCGCCAGAGCCCACGTTTTCGCCCATGTAAGCCAAGATGTTGACATGGTGGGTGACCAGCACCATGGCTTTTTCGCCTTTGGCTCCACCTGCTTGGGCCAGCCGCTGCTGCAGGCGCTGGGTAAATTCCTGCGCGCGTTGGGGTTCGTCAAAAAATGAAGCCAACGCGGGTTCTAAGGACACGTCGCCTAAGCCCAAGCGCAGGGCTGTGTCCTTGCAGCGGCACCACGGGCTGGTCAGCACTTGGGCGCTGTGCACGCCCTGCTGGCGCAACCACTGCCCGGCGCGCACCGCCTGTTGGCGACCTTCCTCGTTCAGGTTGCGTTGGCTAGCGCAGTCGGCCAAGGTATAACCAGCAGGGTCACCGGTTCCAGGGGCCAAGCTGTGGCGCATCAGCAGGGCGTAATCCGGGCGTTTAAGTTTGTCGGCCAGCTCGCTGGCGTGCCCCATGCCGGTGGCACACCACGCCAACACACAAAGCACCAGCCCAAACAGGCGGTTTCGTGGGAATGGGTGAAAGACGGCGAAGTTCATCGCTTGATTGTGGAACATCTAAAATCGCCCCCTTCGCCCCAAGGTTTCCACCCCCCATGCCGCGCCAACTCTTCGTTACCACCGCCCTGCCCTACGCCAATGGCAATTTCCACATCGGCCACATCATGGAATACATCCAGGCCGATATCTGGGTGCGTTTCCAGCGCATGCAGGGCCACGCGGTCAACTTTGTGTGTGCCGACGACACGCACGGCGCGCCCATCATGATTGCCGCCGAGAAGGCTGGCAAAACGCCCCAACAGTTCGTGGCCGACATCGCTGCCGGGCGCAAGCCTTACCTGGACGGCTTTCACATCGGCTTTGACAACTGGCACAGCACCGACGCCCCCGAGAACCACGAACTGGCCCGCCAGATTTACCGCGACCTGCGCGACATCCCGCAGGCACAAGGCGGCTCGCTGATCGAGCGCAAAACCATCGAGCAGTTTTTTGACCCGGCCAAGAACATGTTCTTGCCCGACCGCTTTATCAAAGGCGAATGCCCCAAGTGCCACGCCAAAGACCAATACGGCGACAACTGCGAGGTCTGCGGCGCGGTCTACGCGCCCACCGACCTGATCAAGCCCTATTCGGCGCTCTCGGGCGTTACGCCAGAGCTGAAAAGCTCGGAGCACTTTTTCTTCAAGCTCTCGGACCCGCGTTGTGTGGAGTTTTTGCAGGAATGGACACAAGACGGCAAATTGCAGTCCGAGGTAGCCAACAAGGTCAAAGAATGGTTTAGCGTGCGCACCAACCCGGATGGCTCGACCAGCGAGGGCCTGGGCGACTGGGATATCAGCCGGGACGCGCCCTACTTCGGCATCGAGATTCCGGACGCGCCGGGCAAGTACTTTTATGTCTGGCTGGACGCGCCGGTGGGCTACCTGGCCTCGCTGAAAAACCTGCTGGACAAACGGGGCGGAGATTACGCCGCCTACATGGCCCAGCCCGAGCTGGAGCAGTACCACTTCATCGGCAAGGACATCGTCACCTTCCACACCCTGTTCTGGCCGGCCATGCTGCATTTCAGTGGCCGCAAGGCGCCGACCAATATCTTTGTGCACGGCTTTTTGACGGTGAACAACGGCGAGAAGATGAGCAAAAGCCGTGGCACCGGGCTGGACCCGCTCAAGTACCTGAGCCTGGGCATGAACCCCGAGTGGCTGCGCTACTACCTGGCGGCCAAGCTCTCGGCGCGCAATGAGGACATTGACTTCAACGCGGATGACTTTATGGCGCGGGTCAATAGCGATTTGATTGGGAAGTTTGTGAATATTGCGAGTCGGGCGGCGGGGTTTTTGACCAAGCGGTTTGAGGGTAAGTTGACACAGTCGTTTGGCGAACAAGGCAGCGCGCTGCTGTATGAAATTCATGCCGCCAAGGACGATCTGGCCAAAGCCTACGAATTACGTGAATTTGGGAAAGCCACGCGCGAGATCATGCTGCTTGCCGACAAGGTGAACGCTTATGTGGACCAGCACAAGCCCTGGGACCTTGCCAAGGACGCCACCAACAACGAGGCGCTGCACCGAGTGTGTTCGGTGCTCATCAATGCGTTTGCGGAAATCAGCCGCTATTTGGCGCCGGTGCTGCCGTCCCTCGCGCAAGCCGTGCAAAACTTCGTGGGCACCAGCATGGATAAGTGGAATTCCAATGGCTATGTGGTCAACATCAAGCCCTACCAACACCTCATGCAGCGCGTCACCCCCGAACAATTGGAAGCTCTCTTCGAGCCGCCTGCGGAATTGGGGTCAGGCAAATTGGGGTCAGACCCCGATTTGCCTGACCCCAATTCCTCCGGCTCCGACCTCGCTTTGTCCATCCCCGGCGGCGAAGCTATTGCCCCCACCATCACCATTGACGACTTCGCCAAGATCGATTTACGCATCGCCAAAATCGTGAACTGCGAAGCGGTGGAAGGCTCGGTCAAGCTGCTGCGCCTGACCCTGGACGCGGGCGAAGGCCGCATGCGCAATGTATTCTCCGGCATCGCCAGCATGTACCAACCCACAGACCTAATCGGCCAGCTCACCGTGCTGGTGGCCAACCTGGCGCCGCGCAAGATGAAGTTTGGCGTGTCCGAGGGCATGGTGCTGGCGGCCAGCCACGCGGACCAAAAGGCGCAGCCCGGTATTTACATTCTTAACCCCTGGCCTGGCGCTGTGCCCGGCATGCGCATAGGCTAATTCATGCTAGACCAGTCCACGCCCCAGGCGCTGCAATTTGACGTGTTGATCGTTGGCAGCGGCTTGGCCGGTTTGAGCACAGCCTTGCTGCTGTCCGAAAAATACAGGGTTGCCATCATTACCAAGCGCGCGGTGCGCGAAGGCTCAAGCGGCTGGGCGCAGGGCGGTATTGCCGCCGTGTGGGACAAGGCCGACAGCTTTGCCGCGCACGTGGACGACACGCTGATTGCGGGTGCTGGCCTGTGCGACATGGCGGCCACGCAGTTTGTGGTGGAACAGGCGCCCCAGGCGATCGCCTGGCTGCAAGCCATGGGCGTGCCCTTTAGCACCGAAGACAACGGCGATCTGCACCTCACGCGCGAAGGCGGCCACAGCGCGCGGCGCATCGTGCATGTGACCGACGCCACAGGGGCGGCTGTGCAAACCACGTTGATCGAGCGGGTACAAAAGTCACCCAACATCCATTTGTTTGAAAACCACACCCTGGTTGACCTGATCACCAGCGACAAGGTGGCGGGTGACAAGGGCCAAAGCCGCCGCTGCGTGGGCCTGTACGCCCTGGACGACGTGACCGACGAAGTGCTCACGTTTTCTGCCCCGCACACCTTGCTGGCCACGGGCGGCGCGGGTAAGGTTTACCTGTACACCACCAACCCCGACACCGCCACGGGCGACGGCATTGCTGCGGCGTGGCGCGCGGGCTGCCGGGTGCAAAACATGGAGTTCATCCAGTTCCACCCCACCTGCCTTTACCACCCCCACGCCAAGTCGTTTTTGATTAGCGAAGCGGTGCGTGGCGAAGGCGGGCGCCTGCTGCTGCCCGACGGCACGCGGTTTATGCCCGCGCACGATGCGCGCGCCGAACTCGCCCCGCGCGACGTGGTGGCCCGCGCCATCGACTTTGAGATGAAAAAAGGCGGCTTTGACTGCGTCTATCTCGACATTTCGCACCAAAGCTTGGCGTTTATCCAGGAACACTTTCCCAACATCTACGCCCGCTGCCTGGAACTGGGTATCGACATCAGCCGCCAGCCTATTCCGGTGGTGCCCGCCGCTCACTACACCTGCGGCGGCGTGCTAGCCGACTTGCACGGCCGCACCGACTTGAGCGGCCTGTACGCCGTTGGTGAGACCGCCTGTAGCGGCCTGCACGGCGCCAACCGCTTGGCCAGCAATTCGCTGGTGGAATGCATGGTGTTTGCGCGCGCGGCCAGCCATGACATTGAACAACACCCCGGCGCATCCGCGATGGACTTGCCCGCCTGGGACGACAGCCGCGTGACCGACGCCGACGAGTCGGTGGTGATCTCGCACAACTGGGACGAGCTACGCCGCTTTATGTGGGACTACGTGGGCATTGTGCGCACCAACAAACGGCTGGAGCGCGCTGCCCACCGCATTGCGCTGCTGCAAGACGAGATCCAGGAGTTCTACGCCAACTTCCACGTCAGCCGCGACCTGCTGGAGCTGCGCAACCTGGTGCAGGTGGCCGACCTGATCGTGCAAAGCGCCCGCGCGCGCCATGAGAGCCGCGGCCTGCACTTCAGCCGGGACTACCCCGCCATGCTGCCCGAGGCGCTGCCGACGATTTTGGTGCCAGGGCAGCGGGGTTAAACCGCAATCTGGGCACAACGGTCCGCTGGCGCAAGCCCGCAGGCCACGCTGGGCCCTCCTACCACTCCCGCACCAGCCCCCCGTCCACCAGTCGAAACCCCTGCTGCCCGACCGAGCGCGCCTCAGTCTCATCGTGCGTGACCCACACCACCGCCATGCCGGAGGCCGCAATGCGCTCCAAAAACTCGGCGCGCAGGCTGTGACGCAAGTCGGCGTCAAGCGCCGAAAACGGCTCGTCCAGCAGCAACAGACGCGGCGCCGTAATCAGCGCGCGCGCCAGCGCCACGCGCTGCTGCTCCCCTCCCGAGAGCTGCCACACCCGGGCCTGCGTGTGCGCCCCAAGACCAAAGCGCTGCAGCATGGCTACCGCTTGGACGCGCGCCAATGCGCGGCGTTGGCCCTGCTCGACTAGGCCAAAGGCCACATTGTCTTGCACATCAAGGTGTGGAAACAGCGCAAAGTCCTGGAACATGAGCGCAAATTTACGCTGCTCGGGCGGCAGGTGCGTGATGTCTTGTGCGTCAAACAGCACCTGCCCGGCGTCGGTCGCTTCCAGACCGGCGATGATTTTGAGCAAGGTGCTTTTGCCGCTGCCCGAGGGACCCAGCAGCGCCACGGTTTGGCCTTGCGGCACCTGCAGGTTCAGGTCTTTGAGTAGCACGCAGACGGCGCCGCCGGGTGTGCGCCAGTGTTTTGTGATGGCTTGCAACTCAAGCATGGTGCCCCTCTGGGTTAGCAGGGTCTGAGCCAGGCCACTCGATCAGCAAAAACACCGCTAGCGCCAGCGCCATCAGGGCGCAGGCCAGCACCAAGGCCGCGTCCAGATTGGCAGCGCCCGGGCGGCCCAGGTGCTGGTAAATCAGGGTGCTGAGCGTGGCCCACTCGGGGCGGCTTAAAAACAAGGTTACGGCAAACTCACCCACGGCAGTGGCCGCCGCAAAGGCCATGCCCCGGCGCAGCGCAGGCAAAAGCAGCGGCCAGGTTACGCGCCAAAACGCCCGCCATGGCGAGGCGCCGAGGGAGCGCGCCGCCGCCTGCAGATTGGCGGGCAAACCGTCCAGACCCGAGGCCACCGACTTGGCGACAAAGGGATAGGCCAAGAGCGCATAGGCGGCAATGAGCAACGGCACGCTCGCCGTCCAGCTGGGGTAAAGCAGCAAAAGCCCAAAGGCCACCAGCACGGGTGACACCACCAGCGGCAAAAACGCCAGCGCGCGCAAGGCAGCCCAATGGCGCGCCGCCAGCGCGTGGCACAAGCCCAGCGCGGTAGCCAGCAGCAACGCCGCGCCCGAGAAGCGCAGCGTGTTACCCAGCGCCTGCAGTGTCTCGGGCTCCCACAACACGGCCCAGCTTTGCGCGCCCGCCATCACCGCCCGCAGCACGATGGCTGCAATCGGCGCCAGACAAAAAAGCAGCAGTACGGACAAGGCGCCTGCCAATGCCAGCCATTGCCCCGCACCGCAGGGCACGCGCCGGGCGATGCGGTCGGAGCGCAGCGGCGTGGCCAGGCGGCGCTCCAGGACCGAGTAGACCAGGGCGCACGCGCCGGTAATAGCCAGCGTCCACAAGGCCAGCACGCTGGCAGCACCGAGTTGCAGCTCGTAGGCCACCAGCGTGAAAATCTCCACTTCTACCGTGGCGTACTGCTGGCCACCCAGCACCAGCGCCATACCAAACCCGGCAAAGCAAAACAAAAACACCAGGCACAGGGCCGACATCAGCCATGGCAATATGGCAGGCCACTCAATGCGCCAAAACGCGCGCCAGGGCGTCGCGCCCAGGGTGCGGGCGGCAGCCAGGCGCGCAGCGCTGACTTGCTCAAGCGCGTCGGTGGCGCTGCGCACCAGCACGCACAGGTTAAAGAACACATTGCCGTACAGCAACAAGACCGGCGTGTCTTGCAGGGGTGCCCCGCCCACCCGTGCCCACAGGCCCTGCGGTCCCAAAAGCGCCAGCACGCCCATAGCAGCCACCAGCGTGGGCACGACAAAGGGCAGCATCAGCGCGCGCAGCAACCAGCGCCGCCCGACAAACTCATAGCGCGCCAGCACCCAAGCCACGGGCACGCCCAGCAGCAGCACCACGCCGCAGGTGATAGCCGCCTGCAACGCCGACCACATCAGGCGCCAGCGCAGATACGGATCCAGCCAGGGCTGCAACCAGGCGCTGCCACCCAGACCACCTGACACCATATCCAGCCCCGATCCGGCGTCGCCGGAAAGCCCCTCACCCACCAGCCGAAGCACGGGGGCAACCAGCATCACCAGCAAAAAGGCCAATGGCGCCAACGCCAGCCAGTGCGGCGAACGCAGAAAAGTGGGGCGGGAGGCGTTTGGCACTGTGCTTGTAGTTCAGTGGGCGCAGGACGCGGCCAGCTTGCGGGAAATCACTGGCCGTGCCGGGCGTAACCGTCGGGCGCTTACTTCAGCACGACCTTGGTCCAGCGCGCCACCCAGGCCGCACCCTTGTC
>Ga0214919_10006512_pt1 | contig 16049 bp, 14 predicted proteins | sample LL1503_MetaG_FD_177994 | JGI IMG/M metagenome (GOLD analysis project Ga0214919, IMG submission 177994) | Freshwater microbial communities from Lake Lanier, Atlanta, Georgia, United States - LL-1503 | ecosystem: Environmental > Aquatic > Freshwater > Lake | place: USA: Georgia | collected... | reverse complement strand
CACTCTCGTCGGTGAGATTCAACCAAGCTCCGGCAAGTTAGTCACAGGCATTACTGTTAAACCAGCTTTTTTAACCCAACATCTAGATGAGTTAGATCCAACATGGCGCGTACTTGAGGCAGTTGAAAAGATTGCAAACCGAGTCGAACTAGGTGGCGGGCGTGAACTATCGGCCTCCCAACTCTGCGAGCGACTTGGCTTTGACCGTGAATCTCAGTGGACTCCAGTGGGTGACTTATCGGGTGGTGAAAAACGACGATTGCAGTTAACACGTCTTTTGATGGATAGCCCTAACGTCTTACTGCTAGATGAGCCGACAAATGATTTTGATATTGAAACCCTGACCGAGTTAGAGGATTTATTAGATAGCTATGGCGGGACACTGATAGTTATCTCGCACGATAGATATTTTCTTGAGCGAGTCTGTGATCGCTTTGTTGGTTTATTAGGTGATAGCGCTGTGCGCGATTTACCGCGTGGCGTAGATGAGTATTTAGAGCTTCGCTACGAAGCGATGAATACGCCAGTTATTGCACAGAAAGAGAAGAAGAGCTCTAGCGCCGCCGAGGAGCGCCAGTTAAAGAAAGACAAAGTTCGCCTGGAGCGACAAATAGAAAAGTCAGATCTACGAATTTTAGAGCTAGAGTCCGAGTTAGAGGATGCCGCCTTTGATCCAGAGCGGTTACATACCCTGACCCAAGATTTGGATAATCAACGCACAGAGAGAGATAAACTCGAAGAGGAGTGGCTGCGGGTCACCCTCGAACTCGAATAATTCACTTAATTTTAATAGTCCAGCCATCTTGAGTTTTGAAATAGTTTCTTAGTTCCGTCCATTATCTGCCTCACATTCTTATTTGAGAATTCTATCGGAGGCAATAATGAACTTTAAGAGGACTATTTCAACCCTAGCCGTAGTGGCTATCGCAGGATCATTGAGTGCAGCTTCATGGCCTGAAAAAAAGCCTATTTATATGATTTCAACCAATGAGGCGGCAGTACTAAACCCAATTGCAACAACAGGTGATGTCATTTCTGGAACAGTAATCCGTGGTATTCCAGATGGAATGGGTGCATTTTTAAACGACAGAGGTGGGTTAACCGTTCTGGCTTCCCACGAAGTATCTATTACCGACAAGATTGCAGCCCGCAGCATGTCCAACGAAAATCCATGGGGCGTTTCAATCACCAAGATGAACTACAGCTTGAACGGAAAGGCAATAACATCTGCCGAGCCACTGATCAAAAAGATTAACTTTTATAATTATAAGACTGGGCTTTATCAATCTAACCCCCTAGGCGGTGAACCAACTGGTTCTACAGCTGGTTCATACGATGGTAAGACCGCAGGCTCATTTGGTTGGGGAATCAGCCGATTCTGTTCTGCAACATATTCACCGGCCGGAACTTTTATCTATAACGGCATCGGTTATGAGGGTGGCCTGTACACAGCCGGTGAAGAAGTTGGCGATAACTCACGCGGCTTTGGCTTCGACATGGATGGAAACGGTTATCAATTACCACGCATGGGAATGCTCTCATTCGAAAATATAATTCCTAGTACCAAGCCTGGACCAAACACCGTTGTGCTGAGCACAGAAGATGGCTCTGCAACAGATAGCCAACTTCATCTCTATATTGGTAAGAAGCAGTCGACAGGAACTTCTGTTGATAAGGCAGGACTGACTAACGGTGATCTCTACGTTTTAAATGTTCCTACAATTGCTGATGATAATATCTTGCGTACAACCGTTGCTAAATCAACTCCAGTGGATGCGACATTCAAGAAGATTGAGTGGAATGCCAGTGTTGCTGATTTCTCAAAAGGGGCAAAGGATAATGGATTTAGATTTTCACGAATTGAAGATGGAAATTGGGATCCAAACAATTCAAATATCTTTTATTTCTTAACCACTGAATCCAATAAAGATCCGGTCGCAACGAAGGCAAATCCTAATGAACCTACCTACACACGTGATGGCGGAGCGTTATGGCGCCTTACATTTAAGGATGCTCAAAATCCACTCTTAGGTGCAAAGTTAGAGATGCTTCTAAATGGTGGAGAGGCTCCATATTTGAGTAAGCCAGACAACTTAACTGTTACCAAAGATGGAACCATCATGATTCAAGAAGATCCAGGCAATAACGCTCACGTTGCCCGTCTAATTGCATATCGAATTAAGGATGCAAAGTTGGCAGTAGTTGCACAGTTTGATCCAAAGTACTTCACTGCCGAAGGCTCTAAGTTCATGACATTAGATGAGGAGTCCAGTGGAATCATCGATGTGTCAGAGTTCTTGCGTAAGGGAAACGACACTAAAACATATTTCATGCTTAACGCTCAGATTCACACATACAGCGGTGTTGCAACCGTTGATCCAGGGGTGAAGGGTGCACTTTCACCAGCTCGCCCTGACCTAGCTAATCGCAATATCGTAAAAAAGCTAGCTCTCGATACTGCGACAGTTGAAGGTGGTCAATTTTATACATTGACAATCTCTAACTGGGATGACATTTTTAAGGGATAACTAGATAGAGAACGAGAACGAGTGGTTGTCGAGGGACCCACTCGTTCTCGTTTCCTTTATTTCTAAGATTTAGGAGCCGTCAGTGTTATCGCCGGTGGCGTAAGTAATTCACGAGTGCAGAAACCAGAGAAGCACAAATAAAGAAGGCCGCAATTGCATATGACCAAGTTTTTACCATTGGAATCGTGGCTGCGTAATAACCAGCAAGAGTTATTCCAACCCCCCATAAGAGGGCACCTAAGGCATTAGCGCTTAAGAACTTGTAGTAGTTCATCTTGGATGCACCAGCGATTGGTGGGACAAAGGTACGTATCCAAGGGAAGAAGCGGGCAGCTACAACGGCCCACCACCCAGTCTGCTCGTAAAAGCGCTCTGATCGCGCGATCATGCTGCGCATACGGGGTGAATTATGGCGCTCCAAATAAGGGCGCCCAACTAAGCGCCCTAAAACAAAACCGATTTGATCACCAAAAAATGCGGCAATGAAGATAACTGTTACGAGAATAAGAATATTTACATTGCCATTAGCGGCTGCGACAAGACCGGCACTAAAGAGGATTGAGTCACCGGGCAGGAAAAATGCAAACAAGACACCGGTTTCAAAGAAAACGATAGCCCCAACGATTAAATAGATGAGGTACGGGGCAAGGGATGAGAGTTGGGCATCAAAGGATGCCGCAAGTTCAATCACACAGACTTCTTTACCGCCGCAGCAACTGCCTTAGTGACGTTTGGGTCAAAGACGCTGGGCACAATAAAAGATGCGTTGAGTTGATCGGCAGAGACACAGCCAGCGATTGCTTCAGCTGCAGCGACTAATAGTTCATCAGTGATTTTATTGGCGTTGGCATCTAGAAGTCCACGGAAGATTCCAGGAAAGGCTAAGACGTTGTTGATTTGATTTGGTTGATCACTTCGACCAGTAGCTACAACGGTGGCATATTTACGTGCGATCACTGGATCAATCTCTGGATCTGGATTTGCAAGGGCGAAGATAATCGAACCAGCGGCCATCGATGCCACGTCGGACTCGGTGATGACATTTGGTGCACTCACTCCGATGAATACATCGGCACCCTTCATTGCTCCCGCAATGTCTCCCTTAAAATTATCTGGGTTACTAGTATCAATAAACCACTGCTGCATCAAATCTTGAGATTTCATATCCCTAGTAATCACACCACTATGGTTGAATCCAATAATATTTTTAGCCCCACTCAGAACCAGCAGACGTGCAATTGCATTTCCTGCCGCTCCGACTCCGATAAGAATAATCTTAATTTCGCTGAGATTTTTCTCTACGAGCTTCAGAGCATTACGAAGTGCGGCTAGAACAACAATCGCAGTGCCGTGCTGATCATCATGAAAGACGGGGATATCTAAGAGTTCGCGCAGTCGGCGTTCAACTTCAAAGCAACGGGGAGCCGAGATATCCTCTAAGTTAATACCGCCATAAACAGGTGCAATTAACTGAACAGTGCGCACGATCTCATCGACATCTTGAGTATCAAGGCACACAGGCCAGGCATCAACGTCGGCAAAGCGCTTAAAGAGAGCGGCCTTACCCTCCATCACAGGAAGGGCTGCAGCGGGGCCAATGTTTCCAAGACCTAAAACCGCCGACCCATCGGTCACAACGGCCACAGTATTGCGCTTGATAGTCAGGCGCCGAGCATCGGAGGGGTCGTCAACGATTGCTTGGCAGATACGTGCAACGCCAGGAGTGTAAGCACGCGAGAGATCATCACGTGTTTTTAGCGGAACTTTTGAGGTGACCTCAATCTTTCCACCAAGGTGTAATAAGAATGTACGATCACTTACTTTACGAACAGTTAGTTCTGGATTTTTAGAAAGAGCGATAGTAATTTGATCGGCATGAGCAGAATCGACTGTGTCACAAGTTATATCGATGACGACTTTTTCTAGAAGTGATTCAACGACATCGAGTGCTGTAATTGTCGCACCGGCCGCGGCGATTACCGTGGTGGCAAGGGCTACTGGTTGTGATGCCGGCGGACCTTCAATACGAATTGTTATTCCATACCCTGGTGATGTCGATGCCATTTATACAACTCCATATAATCTGTCGCCGGCATCGCCCAAGCCTGGGACGATGTAACCATTTTCATCAAGTTTTTCATCGAGGGCGCCAGTGACAATAGTGATTGGAACCGAACTAGTCGCAAACTCTTTCTCAACTGCAGCGATACCTTCAGGTGCGCAGAGAATACAGATTGCGGTTATATCGTTTGCACCCAAATCTATTAAGTAATGAAAAGCGGCGATTAAAGTGCCACCGGTTGCAAGCATAGGGTCTAGAACGAAGACCTGACGCCCCGATAAATCATCGGGCAACCGATTAGCGTATGTACTTGCTTGAAGTGTTTTCTCATCGCGCACCATGCCAAGAAAGCCAACTTCGGCAGTTGGTATTAGCTTGCTCATACCTTCAAGCATCCCAAGGCCTGCACGCAAGATGGGTACAACAACTGGCCGCGGTTCGGCCATCTTTAATCCTGTGGTCTTAGTAACCGGTGTTGTGATTGAAACCGAATGCGTACGAACATCGCGCGTTGCTTCGTAGGCAAGAAGTGTGACTAACTCTTCAACAAGTCGGCGAAAAGTCGGCGAATCAGTGCCTTGGTCACGTAAAACCGTGAGTTTGTGTGCAATGAGAGGGTGATCCGCGACGTGTACTTTCACAGCCCTTACCTTACAGGGCTTTCATTCCTTTCCAATGAGTGGAACTATGAGCGCATGCCTGAATTCGATGAAGAGCTCGAGGATGAGATTGAAGAGTTCGATGCCCTCGATGATGTAGCTGAACCGATTTCAAAAGTAAGCGGCGTCACAAACGAGTTGGATATTGCAGTTGCCGCGTGGCATGAAGATGGTCGGTGGACGTTAGGGATACTCCCGGATCCAACCGATATCTCACAGATAATTACGAGCCTCAAATCTCAGCAGACAAATGGCGGCGCAATTGCACTGATATCTATCGATGAAGAGTTTTTTATTTTGATCCGCGTTCTCGGTTCTCATATCTCTCTTTTTTTAAGCGATGCAACGTGTGCATTGGATTATCCGGTAGCTGAAGAGCTGTTAGAGATTGCAGATTTACCAATGCCAGAAGATGAGGATGATGCAAATCCGATTGGACATATTGAGATTTTGTCAGATCTCGGTATGAATGGAATGGAGATATCGGCGCTCTGCGATGATGGAGAGCTTTTCCCCGATGAACAGTTAGAGGCGATAGCTAATCGACTTGGTTTTGGCGATCAGTTTGCAGAGCTCTTACAACTGTGAATGATGAAGAGTTAATGCGCGCAGCTTTAGCTGTTGCGCACGGCGCCCTTGCGAGCGGTGACGTTCCAGTTGGCGCAGTGATTATAAATAAGCAGGGTGAAATAGTTGCTACAGGTCACAACGAACGCGAGCTCCATCGTGATCCAACTGCTCACGCCGAAATTGTTGCAATTCGCAGGGCATGTGAAAAATCTGGCCAATGGCGCTTAGAAGATCACACAATTATCGTCACACTTGAGCCCTGTGCCATGTGTGCCGGTGCAATTGCACAGTCACGTATTTCAACGGTTATTTTTGGAGCATGGGATGAGAAAGCCGGTGCCGTTGGCTCGATTTGGGATCTTCTGCGCGACCCACGCTCACTGTACAAAGTTGAAGTCAAAGCTGGTGTTTTAGTAGATGAATGCTCAGCGATGCTAAAAGAGTTTATACAAGGAGTTCGTAAGAGGGATTAAGAATTATCATCGATCCCTCTTCTTCACCAACCATTCCCTCAGCACGCATTTGTGAGCCGACTTCAAGGCCAACAATTTCGCGTCGGCCCAAGAACTGAAGTGAGACACCACCAGTCTCATCCCAAATTTCAACCTGCAATGTAGGGGCTGCGCCACGGGGCGCGGTTTTTATAGATGTTACGCGACCCTCTACTCGCGCCCGTTTGCGCCACTGGATTGCACCGATAGATGTGATGTCTTCGGTGTAATGACTAACTGGTTCGACGTTTATCGGAGCAGAGGTCCTTGGTGTAACAACTGGAGCCGCTGCCTTTACATCATGTAAGTGACGAACCTCAAGTTTTGATGTTGAGGTAATGCGATCAACATCAAAAGGAACGATTGTTGCTACAACTCGGGGCAACTGAGAGATAGGTGCTGCGATTTCTTCAGCAGTTTGATCATGTAGTAAACGGCCCAAGAAGCCTGAATAGGAGCGCCGAGGAAGCAGTAAGGTGAGTTCGACATCTGCCTTTTCGGTCATGCGGATTGCATAATCAAGGGTCGAGTTAGCTAAACGCCTATCTGGGCAGTCTATGAGCTCAAGAGTCACATCATCTAGTGCATCCGATATCGCCCAAGCTGCTTGAATAGCTTCAGCGCGACGATCATCGATAACAAAATGGACAGCGGTCAGGTGTCGTGGATTCAAGCTACGGGCATAACGAATGGCGCCAACTGTAGCGATGTCGACGCTATCGACAAGCACAGTGACATCATGTCTAGAGATTGATGTAGCCCGCTCGTGTTCGCGCTTCACCGATAGTGTTTCTTGCTCGCGCGTATATTGACGCCGCAATCGCAGGAATGTCATAACTAAAATCGGCGCCGCAACCAGAACTAGCCAAGCACCTTCAGTAAATTTAACAACTGCAAAGATAATCACAACAGCAAATGAGATAGAACCTGAGAGTGCATTGATAAAGACTTTGGCTCGCCAAGCACCAGTGCGGTTACGCAGTGCATGGCGGGTCATTCCAAATCCGGCAAGACAGAAACCCGTAAATACGCCAAGGGCGTAGAAAGCCACTAAGTGTTCGACAGAACCACCAGTGAAGAGAACTAGGAAAACTCCACCACCGGATAGAAGAAGAATTCCATTTGAGAAAGCTAGACGGTGCCCACGCTTTGTTAATTGTCGTGGCAGGTATCCGTCAGTGGCTACGAAGTTACATAGGAGCGGGAAGGCACTATATGTTGTATTCGCGCCGGCAAATAAAATTAACATCGTTGCCAACTGGACCATCACGAACATCGCTTGTCCAAAAGCACCGTTTCCTACTATTGATTTAGCTATCTGCGAAATCACTGTTGGGGTGCCTGACTCGTATGGCATCGCATGAATCTTGTGGGCAAACCATGAAACCCCAAGGACGAGAGTTCCCAAAACCCCGCTCATTACAAATAATGTGCGACGGGCATTTACATGTTCAGGCTGTTGGAATAAGGCAACTCCATCAGAGATTGCCTCGAGGCCAGTTAGGGATGAGCCACCATTTGCAAAGGCGCGCAGTAATATAAAGATCGCAGCAAAAGTTAGAAGTCCCTGACTCTCACCGACTTCAATCGCACCTGGTGCATTAGTCGCTAAAACTTCAAGAGTGCCATTGAAGTGACGGTATAGGCCCATAGAGAAAACCACAAACATACAGGCGACGAAGAAGTAGGTCGGTAAGGCAAAAACCTTACCTGCCTCTTTAACTCCACGTAGATTTCCATACGTCAAAATCCCGATCACTAATAAGATCATTGGAATTTTCCAAGAGTTAACTTGCGGAAAAGTTGAAATAATCGCTGCGACACCGGCCGCAGATTGGATAGCGACGGTAACGATGTAATCGAGCATTAAAGCTACTGCAGCAATCTGTGCAACGACTGGCCCAAAATTATCGCGCGAAACAATATACGCCCCACCAGTTTTGGTATACACATTAATTACGTTGCGATAAGAGAGAGTAATAATCGTTAAGATAACTAATACAACTACGGTCATCGGCATCAAGATTGCAAATGCAGCTAAACCAAAGGCAGGCAGCAGCGCGATAAGAATCTGTTCAGAACCATATGCCGATGATGAGATACAGTCCGATGCCAAGATCCCAAGTGCGAAACGCTTCTTTAAGCGTTGATGTCCCAAGGAGTGTCTATTTAATGGATTGCCTAGAATCCGACGTTTAACTGTGTAAGCAAAAGAATCCTTCAGATGCGCATGATCCTTGAGCACGGCTGGGGTGGGCGCATCATCGGTCCACGACTTAGGCACTATTACTCCTTAATCAATTGCATTTCACGCAACTTAATTGCAATGCCTCTATCGTAGAGCGCACTGGCTTCAACTTCTTGCAGGCAGAGCGTATGCTGACCCTATGCGTACACAGTTATATATCGATGGCCAATGGGTTGATGGTGCTAGCAAGGTCGCCGTCTATGATCCAAGCGATGGTTCGGTAATTGCCCAAGTCTCAATGGCATCAGATGCCCAGTGTGATGCCGCCATCGCTGCAGCCGATGCCGCAGCTGTTGAGTGGGCAAAGACTGCGCCACGATTTAGATCAGAGATATTGCGTAAAGCCTTTGAAATTATGACAAGTGAGATCGAAGCGATTGCAACGTTAATCTCGCGTGAAAATGGAAAAGCTATGCCAGATGCTCGCGGAGAAGCAGGGTATGCAGCAGAGTTTTTCCGTTGGTTTGCCGAAGAGGCAGTGCGCACTCCAGGTGATTTCCGCAAATCTCCATCAGGGGATAAGCGCATCTTGGTAACACATCAACCAATTGGTTTATCAATTCTTATTACCCCCTGGAACTTTCCAGCAGGAATGGCAACTCGCAAAATAGGACCAGCAGTTGCTGCAGGCTGCACAATGATCTTAAAACCTGCAACAGAGACACCATTAACAGCGATGTATATCGTCGACATTATGGAGCGCGCAGGTCTGCCAAAGGGAGTTCTGAATTTAGTACTCCCAGAAAAAACAGGTCCAGCAATCTCAAAAATGCTGCACGATCCTCGTGTTAAGAATCTTTCATTCACTGGATCAACTGAAGTGGGACGAGTTCTACTTAAAGAGGCAGCGGATAAGGTTATCCGTTGCTCAATGGAGCTCGGTGGCAATGCGCAAGTTATCGTTCACGATGATGCCGATCTTGCAGTGACAATTCCACAGTTACTCCTTGCCAAGATGCGCAACGGTGGCGCTGCCTGCACATCTGCTAACCGAATTTATGTACAACGCCCAATAGCCGATAAGTTCACCTCTGAATTAACTAAAGCTATGTCGGCTTTTGTTGTAGGCCGCGGTACCGATGCGATGACAACGCTAGGTGCAAGCGTGTCAATGAAAGAGCGCAATAAAATCGCAGATTTAGTTGATGAGTCAATTGCAGCCGGCGCACAAGTAAAAATCGGTGGAGTTAAGCCCGATGGGGAAGGCGCTTTTTACCCGGCCACAGTTTTAACAGTTGAAAAAGATAATCCAATTCTGGGCCATGAAATCTTTGGCCCTGTCGCCCCAATCATTATCTTTGATACCGATGCCGAAGGTATTGCATGGGCAAATGACACAGAGTTCGGTCTTATTAGTTATGTATTCTCTTCAAACTTAACCCGTGCATTGCGCACAGCAGAGGCGATGGAGTCGGGAATGGTGGCCATCAATAAGGGCGTAATTTCAGATCCGGCGGCACCATTTGGTGGCGTCAAGCAATCAGGCTTGGGCCGCGAGGGTGGCTTCGATGGAATTCATGAGTTCTTACAGACTAAATACATCGGCGTAGAGATTTAGGGCTTTGTAACTCAATCCTTACCTATTATCAATTTATTCTCGGAGTTCATGTAAGCGGCAGATACTCGCTCAACCAAGCCGCATGGGATAGCTCCATATATATGTGGATATTTCTCTCCGTTACTGGCATCCTCAACTCTAACCTCAATACCGGCGGCTTTTAACTTGTTGGTATCTAGGTGCAGGACGACTAGTTCCTCATTTGATTCTGCAAACACAAAACCAGCAACCCTTTGAACCTGATCGGTAAATGATCCGTGAATAAAACCAACCTCGTCGAGAGTTTTACCTTTAGTGGATAGGGAGTAAACACCAACGGCTAATGCATCCTCCCAAGCGAACTTGGTCGTCAGGTGCATAAATAAACTTTGATTCTGGGTCATAAAAGGCAACATAGCATTTCTTTAAGCTATTGAATCTGGCAAAGAGGCGAAATGAGTACTAAAATTCGACTATGAGAGTGAAACCACAAAAAGGATTGGCTGTAGTTATAAGCCTTTCAATTGGTTTTTCAATGTTAAGCATGGAGGCTGGTATATCGGCCATTAAAGCAGGAGCAACATGCTCCAAGGCTGGGCAAACAACTCTCCTTTCGGGAAAAAAATTTACTTGCATCAAAGTTGGCAAGAAATTGCAATGGGATAAAGGCGTTATAGTGCAGGTAACGAAACCAACTAGCTCACCTACTACTCAACTAAGTGGCCACGATTTAGTTATTTCTCAAATAGAATCCAATTGGAAACTATGGAGAAGCAAAAGCAGCAACACCTTTACTCCTATAAGGCTAATTGTTCAGCCTGGCTATGACTCAGCATGGGGCGGGGCAAGTAAGGCGTCAGATCTACTTATTTCAACCTTTACTGGCAATGGATACTCTCTTCTTCAAGAACCCTTTGCTATTTTTGGTGACACCGAAGAGTGGTTAGCAACAACCGGAAGACCAATAGCATGTGGGAGATCGGTTCCAGAGCAACCTCTTGGTATTTATTGTGGTCACGTACAGCTGGGATACGGATACTTTGCTTTAAACGCCACGCAAGGAGAAAAATTTATTGGAAAAATTTTGACTCCTTCGCAAATAAATACCTTAAATTACATGGTAGTTCATGATGTAGCTACGATGTATGAACTACAAGCGCAATACGGGTCTAGTAATTATGATGGAACAAAGAATCAAATTCCTGCTTGGATTAGGGAGGGATTTGTACAATTATTTGGAGCTCTCGCCATTTCAGATTCAAATGCACAGAAAAAGTCTTATTTTGATTTTTTTGCATCATCAAACATGATTGAAGGCTTTCCAAAAGCCCTCTGTACGAAAACTCTCCAAGACTTTGAATCAAAAGATAGAAATTGGGGCGGAAGCTGTATGTCGAGCCAAAACTTCTACGGCGTTGAACTTCTTGCCGCAAGACATGGTGGATTAGATGCCCTATTCAAGTTTGTATCCCTATATGGAGTATCGAATGACTGGACTTCAGCATTTAAGTCCGCTTTCGGAATTAGCCGAGAAGACTTCTATACAGAGTGGTATGACTACTTAAAGATCCCTCAAGGAAATAGACCCGCTTTAACGCCACCTGCACCTCCAGCGCATAACTAAATCACCAGCGGAGGATGAGGGATTTGAACCCTCGAGACTTTCGTCTACGCGTGTTCGAGACGCGCGCACTCGGCCGCTATGCGAATCCTCCGCGTGAATCATACGTGCTTATTGGAATGTTCAGTAGTCAAGCGCCAGATTTCTGAACGATTCAGTGCGAGCACATTTTTCTCTGTATCCGATATCTATGCGAATCACATAGCGAACTATCAAATCGTCGTAAGAATCTACAAATGTTATGGCTTGTTATCCATTAGCTAATAAATCCTGCTTCACTTTGTGCAAAAAATTCGACTAATTGTTCAATTTGTTCGGTTCGAGATTTAGAAATGGGAGCTTCGCCTGAGTAACTATTTTCAGTTGCTAAAGCAGGGAGAGCGTGCCAGACAAATCGATCATCCTTAATTTTGTATTTGAGCAAGTAGTTACCGTTTTGGCGGGAAAAAGATCCTTTTTCAAAAAGAATAGCTGCTTGTAATTCATATCTTGACCTCTCTACTTGCATTAATCTGAAACATTCAGCAATAACTTCCGACTCCCTAATCTGTTGTGCGGGAGTTAAGAAACCTTCATCGATGTTCATAGAAAAAGAGTATCTTAAGTTCCACAGTCGATGGGATTAATAATGCGTGATAGCACATGGCGTGCGTACTGCCATTTACCATCAATAAATGCCTTTGAGTAAGCAATACCGTAATATGAAGTAGTTTCACGGTTTTTGCAGTACACATAAGTGTCAAAGTTTTCAACTTGATCTCGTGGAGAAGTTATCCCGATACTTCTCTTAACAGTGCTGTAGACGAAATGATTAAGAAATTCACCGGTTTTCCACAATTCCACGGTCAATGTAACTTTACTTTGTGGCGAGTGACATCTTGAGAATGCATCTACTTTCACCGCGCGCTTCCCAGTCTTGATCCAAAGGTCCTTTGATATATGGGCGATACTAATTTCGATGCGGCAAGGCAATTTTGAACTTTGCGCCTCCGCGCTATCATTACCAATCAGGGTAGTTATGACAAGCAATAAAGCAGTTATGAGCGCAGATACTTTTTGTGTCTTCATGCGCGAAGAGTCACAACATGACGTGACAACCCTCAGAAGTTATCCACAACCTTTTAAGAAAGTGACAGAGAGTGATATTTGTCTTGCGGCTGCCTTTGCCCTGATTCAGCCAAAGCAACTGGTGCGAGCGGAGGATGAGGGATTTGAACCCTCGATAGGTTGCCCTATACACGCTTTCCAAGCGTGCGCACTCGGCCGCTATGCGAATCCTCCCGAGAGGTGAACTCTATCGGTGGCTATAACTATGATTACGCCAGATCCCTCGTACGGCGCTACCGTGCTGAACTCCCCCAGGGTAGGAATGCAGCAAGGGTAGGTACGCTCTGGCGGGTGTGCGAGGGGTCCCTTAAAGTGTTTAATACATGCAGTCAGGCGCAGATGAGTAGAGATAGAGGAGCGTAGCGATGTCTTTAGCTTTGTATCGTAAGTATCGCCCCTCTGTATTTGCCGATGTTATTGGTCAAGAACATGTCACCGTTCCACTATCGAATGCATTAACTGGTGATCGCACACATCACGCATATTTATTTTCAGGTCCACGAGGTTGCGGAAAAACATCGAGTGCACGAATCATGGCGCGCTCACTTAACTGCGAAAAAGGCCCAACACCGAATCCATGCGGTGAGTGTCAATCATGTAGAGATTTAGTTGCAAATGGTCCAGGATCCTTAGATGTTATTGAACTGGATGCTGCCACACATGGTTTAGTCGATGATGCACGCGATTTGCGTGATAAGGCATTCTTTGCGCCAGTGCAAGGTCGTTACAAGATTTATATTATTGATGAGGCACACCAACTTGGGCCAGGGGCTGCAAACGCGCTATTAAAAGTCGTTGAAGAGCCACCTCCCCACGTCATCTTTATCTTTGCAACAACTGAGCCAGATAAGTTAATTGCAACCATTCGCTCTCGCACACATCACTATCCATTCCGCTTAGTTCCACCCGGAATCTTGGCGGCGCATTTAGAAAAGATCTGCAACCTTGAAGGCGTAAGCGTTGCTAAAGGCGTTATTCCACTAGTAGTTCGTGCATCGGGTGGCTCGGTCCGTGATGCGCTATCTGTACTGGGCCAACTGCTTGCAGGTGCTGGCTCTGATGGAGTTAGTTATGACATTGCGATTCAACTACTTGGCTTTACCGATGGTGCTTTATTAGATGATGCCATTGATGCAATTGCCGCCCATGACGGCGCTACTTTGTTTAAGACAATTGATCGAGTTATTGAATCTGGCCATGATCCACGCAGATTTACAGGAGACTTATTGGAGCGAATCCGGGATCTAATGATCGTTGATGCACTCAAAGATTCAACCGCCAACTCAATCCTTCGCGATATGCCAGATGATCAGATGGAGCGCATGCGCAATCAAGCTAGTCGAATTGGAAGCGCCAATCTCTCTCGCGCCGCCGATATCGCCGCTGAGGGACTTACTCAGATGCGCGGTGCGACAGCTCCTCGCTTAATGCTCGAACTTATTTGTGGCCGCATACTGTTGCCAATCGGTGATTCAAGTGAATCCGGGATGCTCTCGCGTATCGAACGTTTAGAGCGTGCAGAGAATTTAGCTCCCATGTCCACTGTTCGTTCTTCAGAGCCCGTGGTTAAAAAGGCAGATGCGAGAGTTGAGATTAAGAAGAGTGATGAAGCAGAGGTTACAGCTGACGTTAAAACGTCTGTGTCAGCGGAACCTGCTGCAAGTCACTCTTCAGCAAAACAACAAGGTGCCTTCGATATCACGGCGCTTCGCCGTGCATGGCCCGATGTTATTGAAGATGTAAAGAAGCGGCGCAGGCTTACCTGGTCGCTACTGAGTGCATCGGCTCAAGTATTGGCCGTCGACGACACCGCTATCACAATTGGAATTGTTAATGCCGGAGCCCGTGATTCATTTGTGCGCTCTGAATCTAATGAGATTTTGCGCAAAGCCTTTGTAGATGTAGTGGGCATTGATCGTGCAATCGAATGCGTAGTAGATCCATCAATCGATACAAATACTCCTGCTGCGCGCGCGGTTCGTACATCAGAGTCACCAAGTGATAAAACTCTATTATCGGGTGCTGCGCTTTTGGCACAAGAGCTCGGCGCCAAGTTGATTGAGAAGTAAAGATGTCGGGAATGTATGAAGGCGCAATACAAGATCTCATCGATGCGCTAGGTCGCTTGCCAGGCATTGGTCCAAAATCTGCACAGCGCATCGCCTTTCATATCTTGGGGGCCGAACCCGAGATCGCCGCAGCTTTAGTAGATTCAATCCGCACGGTAAAAGAGCGCGTCAAGTTTTGCACGACATGTGGCAACGTCTCTGAAGAGGATGAGTGCCGCATCTGTCGCGATCCAAGGCGCGAGAACTCATCGATATGTGTCGTTGAAGAGAGTAAAGATGTCATTGCGATCGAGCGCACACGCGAATTTCGCGGCAAGTATCACGTGCTCGGGGGCGCGATCTCTCCCATTGATGGAATCGGCCCAGAGCAGTTACGTATCCGCGAATTAATGTCGCGCTTAAGTGATCCTGAAATCAAAGAGGTTATCTTGGCTACCGATCCCAACCTTGAGGGCGAGGCCACTGCAACGTATTTAGCTCGCATGATTAAGCCACTAGATATAAAGGTCTCTCGCTTGGCATCGGGTCTGCCTGTTGGCGGGGATCTCGAATATGCCGATGAGGTTACGCTCGGGCGGGCCTTTGAGGGTCGCCGCAACGTTTAATCCCACAATGTGGTACGCATAACGTCTCATATATTGAGAAAAATAGGAAATCTCTTAGCGCCAATGAAATCTATAGGCCACCATTGATACATGGGACTCATTGTTCAGAAATACGGCGGATCATCGGTGGCCGATGCCGAGGGCATGAAGCGGGTCGCCAATCGCATCGTGGCGGCAAAGCGCGACGGTAATCAGGTCGTCGTTGTCGTTTCGGCGATGGGCGATACAACCGATGAGCTCATTGATTTAGCTAAACAGATCACGCCAATCCCATCAGGGCGCGAGTTAGATATGTTGTTAACTGCCGGTGAGAGAATTTCAATGGCCCTGCTTGCAATGGCGATTACAAATTTAGGCCACGAAGCCCGCTCTTTTACTGGAAGCCAGGCCGGTGTGATTACAACGTCGACACACGGTCGCGCTCGCATTATCGATGTAACACCTGGACGAATTCAAGAGGCGCTTAAAGAGGGCGCGATTGCAATCGTCGCTGGATTTCAAGGAATCTCTCAAGATACAAAAGATGTCACAACACTTGGTCGTGGAGGAAGT
>Ga0214919_10006510_pt1 | contig 16054 bp, 12 predicted proteins | sample LL1503_MetaG_FD_177994 | JGI IMG/M metagenome (GOLD analysis project Ga0214919, IMG submission 177994) | Freshwater microbial communities from Lake Lanier, Atlanta, Georgia, United States - LL-1503 | ecosystem: Environmental > Aquatic > Freshwater > Lake | place: USA: Georgia | collected... | reverse complement strand
CTAGTTGCTAATGTTCTGCCAAAATTAGGTATAGCTGAGATGGCGCGAGTGCAGGTGCAACTGGCACTGCGAGACTTTAGTAAAAGTGCATTCTGATCAGCTTTAGCGGTTCGACTCCGTAATCGGCTGTCAAACCATTACAAGAAAGCATCAACTGGCCTAAAGCTTAATGAAAGTAAAAGGCTTTGATACTTAATTCGCAAATTAAGTTTTAAGCATTGTGCTTTTGCAGTTGATCATTGCCAACAATATTCTTATCTTTGTTGGTTCCTTTGTGTTGTAGTTTAAATTTTGGGTGGTGATCAGTTTTGATTAGAAACAGCTCCCATAGGCCAACTGGCATCTTTCTGTTACCAGATTCCCACCATTGCCATGCCCTTAATTTAACGTGCACTAAGGCTGCTGCTTCACTTTGCGTTAATCCAAAAAAGTTACGAAGGGCTTTGATTTCATCAATCGGAGGAGACTCGTAGTCTGACAGTTGGAACATTTTCATAAAACTATTTTACGCACAATGTGCGCATCAATTGAATTTTTCGATAAGATGAATTGAGGCCTCAAATTTTTCAATAAATTAGTCAATTCTTCAAAGGAGCCAAGATGATCCCATCTGAACAACAGCTACACGAATCACTCAATACAAAAAGTTTTGGCCCTATTGGGTTTGGTCATGGCCAATTGAAATACTCAGCAGAGATAGCTGCAAGTCTGTATGGATGTGAATGGGCTTATAAAAATCCGAAATCATTAGAAAGTATTGAGTTAAAAATTCGCTTACGTGACTTGGTTTTATCAAATACACCTGCAGCACACAGCAACAGGGACGTTGTTTGGCAACGATTTAGGCAATATGCCATTAAATATTGTTCTGAAGCAGTTCATTAAGGGGAATCAAAGTGACAAATCACGATCAGAACCTTAATAACGGATTAACTAAAAGATTACACGTTGAGCCGGGTGTTTCGATGGACTTCAGCCACGGCCAACTGCGTCGTGCCGCAACCTTTGCAGTGAAAGAGTGTGGTTATGAATGGGCTTTAAAAGTTTCGGTTATTCGTGAACAAAAAGAGCACAGAAGTCTTCGAAGAAAAATAAGAAATATCGTTGAGCAGGTTGTTGCAGCTCAAGGTAAATCAACGGAAGGAGTTTGGCGTCAATTTCGAGTCCATGCAATAAACATTGCATCGAGGTTTGAATCAAAAAAGATCATCAGTCGAATTTCATCGATTGCCTAATTCAACAGGAATTGCTATGACTAAGAATAAATTATTCGATGCGGCAGACTGCAAAATGAAGGTGGTTTGCGGTAAGCAGTGGACTGACTTGAATGCAACTGAGCAGGAGGGTATTCGCTTTTGTAGTGAATGCAAAAAGCTAGTCTTTTACACAACAACAGCTGCCGAGCTCAAAGTGGCTGCTGAAAAAAATCTTTGTGTTTATATTGTTCCCGATACAAGTGCAGAGCAAACAGAAAATTTCAATTCATTTGTTAAGAATTTCGTGCCGACACTACAGCGTATTCGTAGGATTGAAGCTAAAGTCTTAAGCAGAATAAAAAAGCCGCTGATGGGACACGTCATCATTCGTTGAGACTATTACGAATAGTAGTGCTTGCGTAATTCTTTGCAATATGAAATAAACCCACTAGCTGTTGTGAGGAAAACTGTTGTGTATTCGCTATAGCCTGGAAATGATCAATGGCAATTCATTTCAAATTTGGGTAAAACAAGTATGAGGATACTGAATAGGGTGTGCTGCTTAGTTGTAAGACATACCAAGAAATAATTATTTACCAATGGAATTAAAATGCATCTTGATCTTAATGCGGCTCCAATAACAGTCACTGAATCACTAGCAAAAGGTCTTAAAGATCGTTTCTTCAATGAAATGATTAATGGGGCAAAAATAGCCAGCGATAAATTTGTAAAGAAAAAAATAACTTCAAAAAATAGAAGTTCATTTGCTAAGCTTGCTGCTACTGTAAAGTCATCATTTGAAGAGAATGCACTTATCGTGTATGAGGGTGGATCAAATGGTAAGCCATATCTAATATTTGATTTACTAACAACAATGGAAGACCGTCAATACAACAGCTGGGATGAGAAATGTCTTACTGGAACCACATTCTTATTTAATTACAGCCCTAGCGTGACGCTAGATTCTTTCACTACCTATAGCATCAGCGAACATGCAATCGCAAGGCTATATTTGAGAACTAAGCCAGTTTTGAAAAATGGCATAGTTGACTGTAAATATATAACGCGTGAATTGTTTTATGTTCCTATATGGGCATCTTTCTGGGGGGCAATTCTTTACGCTTACGGTTCATCTAAGTTCTTTGAGAATGCTAGCCCACTTATACCTACTCATAGCGGGATATTTATTTGCGACTTTGATGAAAAAAATATGAAGCCAGAAATCAGAACCTTCGTTGATGATGTTCATCTGTCTGAGTCACAAGTTGCTACAAAAAATCTTATGCTTCAAGCCTCTAAAGGACTAGAAGTAAGTCCGTTAAGCTTTTTGGTTTTGCTTGCACGTTCGGGAATCGATAATGCTGAGATGCTAGCTTCAATCATTGCAAGAAGAGTTCTTGCTTCAATCGATTACGACTCTTTGAAAAACTCTTTTTTCTATCGCATTGAAGATGATGTTAAACGTGCTTCTATCAAAAATGAATTTGACAAAGTTCTCAAAATGGTGTCCGATCCAGCTACGCAAAAAATAGATGATGCACTTAAAGTCTTAGGTGTAAGACGTTTTCAAGCTGAAATAAAAAAAATACTTATTCAACCCGATTGAGTTGTAATCTATTCAACAAATATTACGCTTATTGGCTGATTGAATGTATCAGAATAATTATTGTTCGTTACTGAGAAACTCATTGAAATCCTCAAGCTCCGATTCTTTTATTGGAGATACCTTTTGTCTTCCTTCGTCTTGAGATCCGTGACGAAATTTATTTCGCAAACTGCGTTCGAACGAATCTGAACCTTGGCATAAGTTTTCGTATGTTCCTATGTAGCAGAGCGTCATTAGCGAAGAGTTTTCATATTCTTGCCAAATGTCATTAATTCTCTTAGTTAATTCAAAAAATATAGGAGTTCTCTTCAATCTGAACTCTGCGATTACTTGGCTAATTTCTTCTACAAAGAGGGAAATACTTTCATCATCATCTTCGGTAAATAAAATTGCATAAAGATCATCTTCAAGTGCGTCAAAAAGCGAGTTGAGTGACGGATACCAGTAAAAATAACTTGGATTAAATGGAATTGGATCTTCTAAATAAAAACAATAGTGCCCAACCCCGCCTGTTGATGCATCCTCTAAGTTGGCTAATGATATTTCGATATTGTTCATAGTAGTGTGTAACTGTATTCTTAAAGAACTCTTTGATAATTATCAAAATCTTTTCTGTATGGAATCCATATCATGAAGTCACGTGTTGTGATCTTTTTATAGATTATCAGATGTCAAAAAATAAATGAGCTTATCTAATTCATCCTATCTTTGAACATGATTGACTATGGCGGTCTGGTCTATGTACTCACCATTTTCAAAAATGATTGATCCTTTGATCCAGTAGGTGCCAGAGGGTAGGGCAAGGGCTTCTACCTCCTCGTAGAGTGCATTAGGTGCTATGACATAGCCACCATTGTGTTTTTTTAGGGTGTTTGTTTCAGCCACCAGGGCAAGCTTTTCTGGTTCGATCCACTTGGCTTCTGTCTGATTTTCAATGCGCCTTACTTGCAGCGCAATCTGTCCTACTCCGCCATCTGATTTGATAGTAACTGGCACATTACCTCTGTTGCTTGCTTTGACATGAATCACTAGCAACGAGTTCTTCGTATCTGACTTTATAGTTTCTGCGTCGATAAGCAACACCACGTTTTCATCGAAAGCCCCAGTTACAAAGTAGTCGGTGACGGGTTGCCACAAGTAGAAGATTGCAGCACCTGCGACAGGGACAACAAGTGCTAGCCAACTGGCGGATATTTTTTGCAGTTCCAAGCTAGTCATCCCATGCAAATATAAAACCGCCCTGGGATGCGAACAATGCAAATGCAAGAACTTGTTTACTCAAGCTGCTGTTGATTGATTCGAATTCTTCCGCTGAAAGCGAGTTTTTGAAGATCGTAGATTGAGCCTTGGGGAAAAGGGCGATATTTCCTGAGTTGATCTCGTCTTTGGCTTGGTGAAGAGCGATGGCAATATTTTTTGCGTCTTCTTTACTCACAGCTTTGCAGTAACCCCATTCCTCGGGATCGTAGGTGGGCTTGAAGTGCTTGTCGTAATCAGGTGTTGGGTGATCAAGGTCGTTGGCATTGACAGTGCCACTAGGTTGCCATCCGAAGGATTCAGCTAGTGTCAATAGCTGTTTCCAAGTGTCGCGATGGCAAGAGTAGAAGCGAGGCTCAGCGCAATCCTCTTTTCTGTGAACCATTTCTACAATGAATGCCATGTTGGTGAACTCTTAAAGGTTTACCAATTGTCATCGTTCATGCCAAATTTATTGGCTTTTGATCCGGGCCAGTCATCAGGCTTGTTAAAGACAGCGCCCAGTCCTGTAGCTGTGCTGCCCATCCTAGTGCTGCCGTCCGTGCTAAAGCTGCCCATCTGCGTAAACGTGGATCCATCTGATCCCACCGTAGTTGATCCCATTCGCGTGTAGGTTGTACCGTCGCTGCTTACGCTAGTGGTGTCACTTACTCGCTGGATAGTTTCTCCCTCGCTGGAAACTGCTAATCTTCCCAAAATTTGCCAAAAAGACATGATTGACTCCTTTAACAAAAGATACCGCTATGCTAAGTGTCTATATTATCTTGAATTGCTCTTTGGTGCATCATTTTGATTAACTAAAGATGATTCTTATGCTAAAGTGGTATAGAAATATCATTGGGGACAGTTTTGGCCAGTAAACAAGTCGTTGAACAGCTGAGTGGACTCTCACAGGCCCAAAGGGAGAGGCTTTTCTATATAGAGGTCAAAGCCTTTTTTTGTGGCGATTTGACCCGTGCTGACATTGAGCGCCGCTTCGGAGTCAGGCCAGCAGCGTCTGCCAGAGACATCTCTAGCTACAAAAGTCTCGCCCCAAACAACCTCGTTTACAACGCAGCTCTGAGAAATTACGAGCCGACTGATCGTTTCAACCCAATTTTTGAACATAGTGCCGATCGAGTGTTGGCATGGTTCAGGGATGGCTATGGAGACAGCTTAGATCTCAAAATCCAGCGAACTGTTCCATGTGAAGCTGCTTCAGATCTAGTTCGACCAGACTTAGAGACTCTGGCTGTAATGACTCGAGCCATTGCTGGGCGTAAGCAAGTCAAGGTCAACTACTTATCTTTGACATCTGGATCGTCTACAAAGACACTTTCACCTTTGGCTTTGGCGGACACAGGCCAACGTTGGCATCTTCGTGCCTATGACTGTGAACGTGAGCGTTTTGCTGACTTTTCAATCACACGTATTGTCAAAGCCAAGTCACTAGAGATTGACATTCCCTTGAATCAAAGAATTGAAGCTGATGTTCAGTGGGCGAGAGTTGTTCGACTTGAGTTGGTGCCTCATCCCGGAGTCGAACATCATGAAGCTATCGAAGCTGACTATCAGATGAAGGGTGGGATGTTGGTTCTCGATATGCGTGCGCCGTTGGTCGGGTACGCGTTGAGAAGGTGGGCCGTTGACTGCTCTCCTAATCATTTACTTGATCCAAGATCACATCATTTGTGTCTCAATAACTTACAAACTTTGTATGGTGTTGAAAGTGCCTCTTTAGCTCCTGGCTTTACCGAATCCTTTTAAATATGCTGATTCCTCACCAAGCAAAATACATTGCACACGACTTAACGCTCCAGCATGCTGGCGGCGGAATTGATAGACTTTCTCAAGCGCTTTTTAATGCTAGTGTTGACTTAAATCCGCATCAAATAGAAGCAGCTGTATTTGCTTTGCGATCTCCGTTGTCCAAGGGTGTACTGTTGGCCGATGAAGTTGGTTTGGGTAAAACAATTGAGGCTGGCATCGTGCTTTGCCAATATTGGGCTGAACGCAAGCGTCAGATTTTGGTGATTTGTCCTGCTTCCCTACGAAAGCAGTGGGCGTTAGAACTTGAAGAGAAATTTAATCTTCCAGCCATTGTTTTGGACTCGAAGATGTGGAGAGAGGCTCAACGCAAGGGTGTTGCACCGTTACGTCAAAAAGCAGTAGTGATCGTTTCTTATGCTTACGCTACCCGTATCAAAGAAGAAATTCGATCAATGGCTTGGGACTTAGTCGTCATTGACGAAGCCCATAAATTGCGAAATGCTTATCGTGACAGTAACAAAGTAGGCCAAGCGCTTCGGTGGGCTACGGCAGATAGCCGTAAGTTATTGCTGACAGCTACGCCATTGCAGAACTCGATCGTTGAGTTGTACGGTTTATCTACCCTGATTGATGAAAATATCTTCGGTGATCTCAATACATTTCGTAGTCAATTCACTGGTGCAAACGGAGATCTGACGGAGTTACGTGATCGGCTTGCTAGTTTTTGCAAACGTACTCTGCGGAAAGATGTCACCGAGTACATCAGTTACACGCAACGTAAGCCACACACTCAAAAATTTCGTTCTACTGATGATGAGCACCGCCTATACGAAGCGGTTACTTCATATTTGCTTCGAGAGGATAGCTATGCCATCCCAAAACGTCAGCGACATTTAACTGAGCTAGTCTTGCGCAAATTGTTAGCATCTAGTTCACAAGCTGTAGCTGGCACCTTAGCGGTATTAAAAACTCGTCTCGAGGGATTACGTGAAGAAAAAATCACCTCACAAGATGATTGGATTCAAACATTAATTGAAGATGAAGAAGTAGAGGAAGACTTACTTGATGAAATTCTGAACGAAAGTGATGACGATGAAGTTCAAGAGACTGACCTTGACCAAATAGACCGAAAGCTTCTTAATGATGAAATTTTAGAACTTGATCGCTTGCAAGCGTGGGCCGATGGAATTGGCACTGACACAAAAACACGAGCACTATTACAAGCTTTAGAAGTTGGCTTTAAGGCAATGGCGGAAACGGAAGCAAATCGTAAAGCCTTGATCTTTACTGAGTCAAAGCGAACTCAGGAATATCTCAAAACATTCCTTGAAAATAATGGTCATGCGGGGCAGGTAGTTCTTTTTAGTGGAACAAATAGTGGGCCTGAAGCTGCCAGCATTTATGAAAACTGGATAACTCAAAATCAAGCTTCAGGGCGTATAACTGGTTCGAAAGATATTGATATCCGGACTGCTTTGATTGAGCATTTTCGCGATTCCGCGTCTATCCTGATTGCTACAGAGGCTGCAGCTGAAGGTGTGAACATGCAGTTCTGTTCACTCGTTATCAACTATGACTTGCCTTGGAATCCCCAGCGGGTTGAGCAACGAATTGGCCGCTGCCATCGCTACGGGCAAAAGCATGATGTTGTAGTTATTAACTTTTTTAATGAACGCAATCACGCTGATCTGCGTGTGCTTGAGTTGTTGGCTGATAAGTTCAGCTTATTTAATGGCGTATTCGGTGCGTCAGACGAAGTGCTAGGGACGATTGAGTCAGGTGTTGATTTCGAAAAACGAATCCTGTCAATTTATCAAACTTGTCGTACACCAGCAGAGATTGATGCTGCGTTCTCTGCCTTGCGTGCAGAAATGGATGACAGTATTCAAGTTCGCATGCAGGACACGCGACGCCAGCTAATAGAAAACTTTGATGCCGATGTTCATGAACGCTTGCGTATTCAGTTGCAAGACACCAATGCAAGCTTAGATAAATTTAGCCGACGATTTTGGGACTTGAGCAAATATGTCTTAGCAGATGTTGCAAGGTTTGATATGCAGCGCTTGAGTTTTGATTTAAAGAAAAAGCCTGCTGCTGACATTCCCGTAGGTCGATATCACTTGATATCGCGCAACCAACCGCAGGACTCTACTTCTCTAGCAGTAAATGAATCCAACCTTGATGGGTACACATATCGCCTATCGCATCCTTTAGGCGAGTGGGTAATTCACGCGGCAAAAATTCAAAACACGCCAGTTCAACGTGTTGTTTTTGATCCCCCCAAAAACGAAGCTCGCATTACCGTAGTGGAAAATCTGCGTGGCAAATCCGGTTTGCTGACCCTTCATAAACTCAGTGTGAATAGCTTTGAAATGCAGGAGTACCTGTTATTTTCAGCTATGACTGATCAAGGCCAAAGCCTGGACCAAGAGACCTGCGAAAAGCTCATGGGCACTGTGGCCACCTTGAAGTCAGATGCGGCCGCAATGTCACAAGAAATGACCAGTCGATTGCAACAAGAGGCCAAGCGACATGCTGATGCTACCGTGGCTCATTCACTCGAGACTAACAACAAGCACTTTGCGGAAGCGCGTGATAGGCTTGACCGCTGGGCCGACGACATGGTGCTAGGTGCTGAGCAGACACTTAAAAACACCAAAGAACAAATTAAGATAGCTCAGCGTGAAGCGCGCCAAGCTCCCACACTTGATGAACAACAAGCTTTACAAGAAAAAATAGCCAAGCTTGAGCGATTACAACGCAAGCAACGGCAAGAAATCTTTCAAATTGAAGATGACATTCACGATAAGCGTGATCAACTCATAACGCAACTCACCCAGCGAATGACTCAAAAAGTTGATTCGCAGCATTTATTCACCATTGAGTGGCAAGTCAAATAAAGCCAACATCCAACAGAAAATAAAATGGCCAATAACAAACAATTCGATCGCCTTAAGTCACTTCTCAAAGACCTATTTCAACTCGATCAACCCGAGCTCGACTTTGGTCTTTACAAAATCATGCACGCCAAAAGCGTTCAGATCACTCATTTTCTGGAAAACGATTTACTAAAGGAAATTGAGTTGGCTTTTGGCGATCGTCATGGCGTCAATGCAGAACAATTGCTTGCACAAGCCAAAGCCAAATTGTTTGAAAGCTTGGGCGATACCGCCTTGGACGCCAACGAGCAACTTAACCCTGCATTTGTTACATTGCCTGCAGGTAAAAGATACCTTGAAGACATTGCAGCAGCTCAGGCGGTTAAAGAATCATTGAGCGCTGATGCGGAAATTTACGACCATCTCTACCGCTTTTTTGAGCGTTATTACGACAACGGCGACTTTTTGAGCCGCCGTTACTACGCCCGCGAGAGTGACACACGCGCCGCACCTTACAGCGTGCCCTACGACGGACGCGAGGTGTATTTGCATTGGGCCAACAAAGATCAGTACTACATCAAGAGCGGTGAAAACTTCACCCACTACACCTTAGACCTGATCGAAGCCGTCAAAAAACATTTAGACAGCGCAAAAACCAACGGCCAAGACGGAGCCTTTGATTTTGAAGTGCCTACTACTGCCACTGGCGAACAAAAAGTCATGAAGGTGCATTTACGTATTGCCGAGGCGCAAGAGGGCGAGCACGGCAACATCAAATCCAGTGGTGACCAAAAGCGTGAATTCATCCCGCTGCTGACCAAGCCGGCTGAATTGGATGCTGATGGAAACTTGGTACTGAACTTTGAACACAAGGTGCTGCCCGAAGGCTACCCCTTTGACGAGGCTGCCATCAAATCTAAGTTTGGCAGCATCAATCAAGAGCACATGCCTGCCCACTGGATGGCCGATGTGTTCTTCCAGGCCATGGCCCAGTTGCCTGAAGGCCAAGCTGCGGACTACATGCGCCTGCTCAGTCTGTTGGCCCCCACCGACAAACAAACCAAGCGCCCCTTGCTGGCCAAGTACATCAGCCTGTACACCGCCCGCAACACCATGGATTACTTCATCCACAAAGACCTAGGTGGCTTCTTACGTCGTGAGCTGGACTTCTACATCAAGAACGAAGTCATGCGGCTAGACGACATTGAAAACGCCGATGCACCCAAGGTGGAGCAGTATCTGGGCAAGGTTAAGGTGTTACGCCGTATTGCTGATCAACTTATTTCATTCCTAGCCCAGCTTGAAGACTTTCAAAAAAAGCTTTGGTTAAAGAAGAAGTTTGTGACCGAGGTGAATTACTGCATCACCTTGGATCGAATTCCAGAGAAGCTCTATCTAGAGATTGCGGCTAATGAGGCGCAGCGCGATGAATGGGTAAAACTATTTCGGATCGATCAGATAATTGGTGATTCATCTCGAATTGAATATAGCGTTCCATTGACAGTAGGTTTTTTAAAGGAAAATTTATTATTGCCGATAGATACGATTTTATATACAGATAAATTTAAGCAAAATTTGCTTAATGAAATTGATGATTTGGATCAAAAATATAATGGAGTTTTGATTAATTCTGACAATATTCATGCTTTAAATTTAATTCGTTTGAAGTACGAGAAAAGTGTTCAACAAATTTATATTGACCCGCCATACAACACTGGGGCAGATGATTTCATTTATAAAGATGGTTATCAAAGATCGTCTTGGCTCAGCATGTTGAGTGATCGCATTTCATTATCAAAATCATTTCTAAATAATTCAGGAACATTTGCCTCTAGTATTGATATAAAAGAAATTGATCGACTTACATCTTTGTTGGATGAAATTTTTGGGCCTGGCACAAAGAGAAACTCTATTGCTATTAAAAGAGGGTCAGCTACTGGTGCTAAGGTGATTAATCCTGGTGTGGTTAATGTGTCCGAGAATATTTTGTTGTACTCCAAGGAAGCTAACTCGTGGTTTGCTAATAAAGTTTTTAAGCAGAAAGAATATGATTCCAGATACGGATCATTTATTGTAAATTTTGAAGATGATTACACTGAATGGAGGTTTTCCAGTGTTTTAGATCAATTTTCGATCTCTCTTGGATTTAAAAAATCTTCTCTTAAAAAGGAATTGGGTGAAGAATACGAACAAAAGTTGGAAGATTTTGTCATATCAAATTCTGAGAGAATTATTCGACTGGCTAGTCTGGATGAAAACAGTATTAGCGCAGAGGCGAAACAGTTGAAAAAAGAATCGCAACGCAATCTGGGTAAGATTTATAGATTATCCAGAGATGGTGCTAATGATTACTATATTATAAATGGCAGTGCAATATTATTTTACAAGCATAGATTAATATCAGTTGGTGGCAGGTTGGTGCCTGGGGAGCCGGTAACGGATATATGGGATGATGTTTTGCCAAATGATTTGCACAACGAAGGAGGCGTAGCCCTGCGAAAAGGTAAAAAGCCTGAAAAATTGGTTTCCCGATTATTTGAAATTGGATCGGTGAAAAATCAAATTGTCCTAGATTTTTTTCTTGGAAGTGGTACGAGCGCAGCCGTTGCCCAAAAAACTGGTAGAAAATGGATTGGTATTGAACAAGCCAACTATTTTGATGAAATAACAAAGCTTCGTTTAATTAAGGCTTTAAATGGGGATGCTTCGGGTGTAAGCGGCGACTTTAATTGGATTGGTGGTGGTGCTTTTAAATATTTTCGCCTCGAAAGCTATGAGGATGTACTCAACAATTTGATCGTATCTGATGATGCTGCCCGTGATCGCGCTTTGAATGCAAGTCCAGAGCTTCGTTCTGCATACATGGTGAACTATTGGCTGGATGTTGAGACACGGGGTAGCCCCAGCTTGTTGAATGTGCGAGCTTTTGCCGATCCCACCAACTACGTCATGAAGATCAAAAGGCCGGACAGCGATGCATTGGCACTACAACGTATTGACCTGATTGAGACCTTCAACTGGCTGATTGGTTTGTGGGTGGAACATTTTGCTGCCCCGCAAACTTTCAGTGCTGAGTTTGAACGTGAGGTAGACAAAGATTTGCCCAAGGATGAAAACACTCGTCTGGTGTGCAAGCGCCTGAAGCAGGATGATCAAGGTCGGTACTGGTTCCGCCTGGTGGAGGGCTATACGCTGAAGGTACCGGGTGATGACAGCTCCCGCCAAAAAACGCTCGTGGTTTGGCGCAAGCTGACCGATAACCCCGAGCAAGACAATGCTGCATTGCAAAAGTTCCTGATGGAAAAATTGCAAATCTCACCGCGTGAGAACACCTACGCTGTGATCTATGTAAACGGCAGCCACACGCTGCCCAACCCCTTGGTGGAAGCTGAGCAGACCAAAGTGCGTTTGATTGAAGAGGCCTTTCACGCAGCCATGTGGTCGCAAGAGGCGAACTGATGGCTACCCGTTCAAAAACCGCACGGTCAGTGCCAGTTTTGCCTTTCTCACAAAAACTGGTGCTCAACCAATGGTTGATTTCGTTGTTTGGCATCGACCCATTGCAGCAGCATCAACACAATGGGCGTACCGTGCGCCCCATGTATGCGCTAACCAAGACTTTGCGCGATTGCCGCGAGGGCCTGGATGCTGACAACCTTCATTTTTATTACAAGCAATTGCAGTTGGGTTGGCTGCCGCAGGCATCGCTGCATCCTGATCGTTTGCTGGCCTACGAGCAAAACATCGTTGCGCATACCCAATGGCTCAACGAGGGGCGGGAACGACCGATTGAGTGGAAGTATTACCAATGGTTGTCGCTGTTATTTACAGAAATTTATCTGGACCAATACTTCAACCATCAGACAAATTTATTGTCCAGTTTGAATGGTTATGTAAACCGCTTCAATGCGCACTGGGCCTTGCAGGCCATGCCACACGCGACCGGGATTGACCCGTACACCGAAGACGAGTTGAACAAGCTGTGTTTGCAAAACGCCACTGGGTCTGGCAAGACGCTGCTGATGCACGTGAACTACCGTCAGTTTGCCCATTACGCCAAAGAAGCGGGCAAGCCCGATGTGGTGACGCGCACCATCCTCATTACCCCTAACGAGAGCTTGAGTCAGCAACACGAGTACGAGATGCGCCAAAGTGGCATTGAAGTGTGCCGCTTGGTGCTGGACAACAACGATATGTTTGCTAGCCAAAGTGGGCATTTGACGCGCATTGACTATATAGAGATCACCAAGCTGGGTGACAAGGATGGTCCTACATCCATTGCCACCCGTAACCTAGGCATGCAAAACCTGATACTGGTGGACGAAGGCCACCGGGGGATGGGTAAGGCCGAAGAGGATGGCTGGTACAAGCAGCGCTCAATGCTGACCGAACAGGGTTTTGCGTTTGAGTATTCGGCCACCTTCCGCGAGGCAGTCACTGCAGCTGCAAGCCCAAGGATTGAGCAGGCCTACGCCAAGGCGGTGCTGTTTGATTATTCGTACAAATACTTTTACGAGGATGGTTACGGCAAGGATTACCGGATTTTCAATATTCCAAAATCCCAAGAGGACGTGGAGTTTTTGTACCTGACGGGTTGCCTGCTGACGTTTTACCAACAGCTTGCGCTGTATGAAGAGCGCAAGGCGCAATACGCAGAGTTCAACCTGGAAAAGCCACTTTGGGTGTTTGTGGGTGGCAGTGTTAGCAAGGCTGTTGCCAGCAAAAAAGTCAAAGGCAAAGTGGTTGAAGAGGTGGATGAAACTGCTTCAGATGTGGTGCAGGTTTTGAGCTTTTTGGCTCGGTTTCTGGCAAATCCGGACAGGGCTAAGAATGCAGTTCAATCTTTGTTGACGAAAAAGGGCGACGAGACGGGCCTTGTCAGCAACAACGTGGATATTTTTAACGGGGCGTTTTTGTACTTGCTGCAACAGATGCAGTCGGGCAAAACGGTCGAAACCATCCACTTAGACATCTTGGCCAAGCTGTTCAACAACTCAGCGGGCGGTTTGCTGCAAGTGCAGCGCTTGAAGGGCGACAGTGGTGAATTGGTGTTGCTGGCCGGGGAGGCTAGTCAGCACTTTGGCTTGATCAATGTGGGTGATGCACTCGGCTTGTCTAAGCACTTGGAGTCATTGCAAAAGTCTGACGCTTTGCCACCGATGGTAGTCGGGGACAGTGATTTCCTTGCCGCGCAGTTCAACAGTGTCAAGGAGTCAAGCTCGCCTATCAATCTGCTGATGGGGGCTAAAAAGTTCGTTGAAGGGTGGGATTGCTGGCGTGTTAGCACTCTGGGGCTAATGCGAGTAGGGCGGACTGAGGGTTCGCAAATCATTCAGCTTTTTGGTCGTGGTGTGCGTCTCAAGGGGTTGGAGTGGAGCCTCAAGCGTTCGAGCCATGCACGGCCTATGGGTGCCCCGCAATACATCAACCTGATTGAGACCTTAAATGTGTTTGGCGTGCAGGCCGACTTCATGGAGAAGTTTCGTCAGTTTTTGCAGGACGAGGGCCTGCCAACCAATGACAGTAAAGAGGTGTTCACGATTCCCATGAATGTGACGCATGACTTTGGTCACAAGCTCAAGATCGTTCGGCCTAAACTCAAGGACGGCGAAGGGCGCGAATATAGCTTTAACCGCGACGGCGTGATGCCTCTCCTGGGGGAGGTGCCCGAGTACTTGACGCGCAACCGAATTGAGGTGGATTGGTATCCAAAAATTACTGCCATTGCAGCCCCTGAGGTTGGCAAACAGGCCGGTGCTGTCATTGAAAAGAATCAAGCACTTTTTTCAGCGCAGCATGTGGCGTTCATCGATAAGGACCGCCTTTATTTTGAACTGGAAAAGTACAAAGCCCGTGAGAACCAATACAGCTTGATCATTCGTCCTGAAAGCTTGCCTGGTTTGCTTTTGGACACCAGCTGGTACAGCTTGTTGGTACCCGCCGAGCTGATGTCGCTGCAAAAATACAGCAACGTGGCCGTTTGGAATCAACTGGCGTTGGAGCTTCTCAAGAAGTATTGCAGCCGCTTTTTCGACTACAAGCGCGATGAGTTCATACGCCCTAGGCTGCGTGTGGTGGATCTTGATTCAGCACATGAAAACTTGCCACAGCTTGGTGAGGTCTACACGTTGACGGTGGACGCCAGTGAGACCCAGCTGATTGCAGATATTCAAAAATTACAGTCCGACATTGAAGCCGCGCAACAGACCAAGAGCAGGCACAAGTTGTTGGATGTAGGACAGCTCAAAGCTTACATTCTTGGCAATCACCTGTATCAACCGCTTTTGTCGGCCAAACGTGGCACGCCAATCAGCATTGCACCAGTTGCTTTAAACGAAAGTGAAACTGGGTTTGTAACTGCACTGATGGGATGGCTTCACAGGGAAGAAGCACGCCTCTTGTCAGAAAACACAGCTATCTATTTGTTACGAAACAAATCACGTGGGAGTGGAATTGGTTTTTTTGAAGCCGGTAACTTTTACCCAGACTTCATCTTGTGGGCAGTCACCGGGAAGAAGCAGATAGTGGTTTTTGTCGAGCCTCACGGCATATCACATGAAGGCCCCCAGCACCCGAAGGTCCAGTTTCACAAGACCATCAAGGAAATCGAAGGTCGACTGGGTGACGCAGACTTGCGCTTAGAAAGTGCCATAGTGACGCCTACCGCTTATGCGAGTGTTAAAGACAGGGGACTCAGCATACAAGATTGGGCCGACAACCATGTCTTTTTTATGCTTGATAGAAGTTCTGATGAAAAGTCTGACTTTATTGATCGTGTTATGAGCTTAGTCGTTGAAGATCGCGACAGTTTAAAAACAACTTCTTGAATCAAAGTTCATTATCGATATCAAACTAATTCAACAGCGGCTTTCAATTGACTTGGGCTGCTGTAAAGATACGCAGCGGTAGTGCTAATGCTGCGATGACCAGCAAGCGTTTTTAAAATATGAATTGCAGTGCCTTTATTGGCAAGGTTTGTCAGGAACGTTCTGCGTCCACTGTGGCTGCTAGCACCTTCAAGTCCAGCGCCTTCGTAAAGTAAGGCAAATGTCTGAGCCAAGCTGTTTGCACTGAATCCTGCCCGGATGCTTTTCTGACTGGCAAAGAATGGATAGCTGCGATCCACGCACTTTGCTTGCTCTGCGTAGGCCTGCAATTCTGCTTTGAGTTTTGCGCTGACAAACACAGTACGAGCATGACGGCCTTTAGTCATGTCGGGTAATAAGCGGATTTCGTCTTTAATCTGCCCATCTGTCGTTGTGACATCGCTCCAGCGCAAGCAGGCAACTTCACCAATTCTTAAACCTGCCCAGTGTGTGAGCAGCATCATTGATCTGTTGCGAGCTTCGTACTTGCGTGTATTGATA
>Ga0214919_10006509_pt1 | contig 16054 bp, 14 predicted proteins | sample LL1503_MetaG_FD_177994 | JGI IMG/M metagenome (GOLD analysis project Ga0214919, IMG submission 177994) | Freshwater microbial communities from Lake Lanier, Atlanta, Georgia, United States - LL-1503 | ecosystem: Environmental > Aquatic > Freshwater > Lake | place: USA: Georgia | collected... | reverse complement strand
TAAACCATCTATTAAAGTTTGTTAACAGTTAAAGAGCGGTTTATTTATTTACCTTCTTAATCTTCTGTTCAACCTCCATTTGAAGTGCCATCAATTGTTTATTTATTTTTCTTAATAATTCATTTGGATCTTCCTCTGATTTAGGAGGAGATGCTTTGGAAGCAGAAGGCACTACTTTGGGTGCTGAGGGAGGTGCTACTTTAGGGGAAGAAACAGGAGATGATTTTGGCGAAGAAACAGGTGATGAACTTGGTGATGAAACTAAGGGTTGTTTTTGGATTTTTTTAATTAATTCTTGAGCTTTTTCTAATCTTTGTTTGGTATTAGGGGACGAAACTTTACTTATTTCTTTGGAGGTTTTTTCTTGAACTTTTTTAATTTCTTTTTTAATGGTTTTCTTAACCATATCACGTTTAGTGGGACTGGATACTTTTTTTAATAAAGTTCTTTGTTTTTCTTTTAATTTTTTAATATGTTGATCATTGGAAAGAATTATTACTTTGATATTTAATAATTGTTTAGGAGCACTAGCAGGAATAGCCTTACTTATGATATCTTCAACTAATACCAATTTAGTAACAGGGGGTAAATTATTAGGAACTTCAAGATTACTTAAATTAAAAATAAATGCTTTAGATGGTGGGGTAGGTGCTCTACGACTAGATTTAGATTCACTAACATATAATTTTTGTTTACTTTTAATTTCATCAATACTAAAATCTGTTTTTTGTCCATTTAATTCTTGATATCCACTGAATAATGAATAATGTCCAACAGTTGATGGTTTTGGGGGGGTAGGTGAATTATTGACAGAATCACGCACTGATAAGAAATTATCGAATGTAAATAGATCGTTATCAAAACTATTCATTATATATATTAATATATATATAAAAATTATATACAAATCTTAAAAAATAAACCCTAAAAATAAACCCTAAAAAGTAAACCATCTAAAACTAAATAAACCCTAAAAAGTAAACCATCTAAAACTAAATAGTCTATTTCTTCTCTTTTTTATTAAGTATTCTATAACTAATAACATCTTCACCTAATAAATTCTTTTTAGGTTTAAATACTTTTTTTTTATAGATAGAATCATAAATTTCTTCCGTATTTAAATTATTTTTTGTCATTTCATAATTTATATTGTTTGTATCTTTTTTATTTATTTTAAAGCATTTATTTAATTGAGAATAATGAGGAAGACCATAACCTGATATTGATTGTGGTTCAGATGATAGATCTTCTTTCGGAGTTCCGTCATAGGGCATAGTATCGCAACATCTCATATTACTTTGAACTGGAGTTCCGATATTATCAAAAACTGAAGCATATAATGATTTATTTGAACCATCTGTTCCAACAACTAAATAATTATTTTTTGACATTCTATATATTATTGTATAATAAAAAATCATTATTTATAAGTTGGCATTATAGTTTTTACATTTATATATTTTTCAATTATTTTTTTTGATTCTATAACAGGAATAACATCAATTGATTCTGGATAATCAGCATAGTCAAAAATTGGATACATTACTGTTGTGTATGGATAATATCCCCAACCCCAAAATGGCCCACCACCAGTTCCTCCTAATGTTCTAGATGTTGATGTTTGTCTATATGGTACCCGACCACTGCTTCTATATTTTGTGCGATTCGCACTATAACCTGACCCTCCTCCACGTCCTATGTCTCTAGTCCTAAATTCTTCTAATTCTTTCATTAAATATATATATTTATTTTATAAAAATATTATATATATATTATATAATGTTATCATTTTTACAATCTTTTTTTACAACTGATAAAGAACCAGAAATACAATCACCAGTATTAAACGTACTACGTCAACAAGGATTAAAATATAAAGAAGTTAAAGGAGGTGTTCAAGTAAATATTCATGATGAATCAGAAAATATTTATTTAATAACAATACCGTTAAAATTCATAGGTTACATACAAATTATAAAGGAATTAAAAGATAAAAGTGGTGATTGTTTTAATTGTGTATATGTATATAAGTTTAAGAAAGATGAATTAGTATTTGTAAATAGAATTAAATTAATAAACTCACTTAATCCAGATATGATAATTGATGAGAATGATTCAAGAATGAATGTACATTTACTTGGAATTGTTGAAAAATTAGTAAAGAATATTAATAATGAAATCATAAATGGAAGTAAAAAAGATAATTCAATCGATTTAATTATTGATACTGATACTAGTTTATCAGTTACTAAATCTGACGTAAATGATTTTAATTATATTAAATATAAAAGTAAATATAATAATTTAAAAAATACACAAGATGTTACTATGTTATCAACTGTTTCAAGCGCCGATTCTTTAAGTTCAAGTATTCAGTCTGATTCTTCAGCAAGTGTTCAATCTGTGATTAATACATCAGATTCTGAATGATTTATTAGAATTTTAAATCACTAAAAGCACCATTTTTATCAAATCCTTGAACATCACTTAAATTATTAGATTTTAATTTTTCATCTTTATTTAATTTTTCTGGCATATTTTTTATTCTAGCACATAATTCTTTTTTAGCATAATTTGCTCTAATTAATCTTTCTACATCGGTTACACAATCTCTTTTTTGAGAAATTGTTTCTCTAGCAGTATTAGCATCTTTTGCTAATGTACATTTTTTCATTAATTTTGCTTCCATATTTTTTTCATCATCTTTAATTTGAAAACAGCCATCACGTATTTCTTTGCAATGACCATCTAAGTTTTTATCATTATAATTACATTGTTTACGAGCATTTGATCTAGCTAAATTGGGAGTGAAACTTTCACGGTTATCATATAATAGTTTCATAATATATAATCCTAAGATTACAATTAAGATAGTTTCTTTATTATCATTAATGAATTCCATATTGTCTTTAATATATATCAATTTATATATTTTTTTTATAAATATATAAATTAAAAAATCTCATAAAAAAATGAAAATTAAATATATTTCTACATAAGTATATAAACATATATATAAACAATGAATTTAGAATATGACATTTCTGAGAAAACGCAAATTATTTTACTAAATATTTGTAAAATGTTACAAAATCGTAAATTAATTAAAAACTATAATGATTTATATGATAATATTAAAAAGGTAGGTGATAATTTAGAAATTAATGTTAATTATGAATCTAAAAGTTTTGCTATTAAAATTATTTATAACTCGATTACAACAATTAAAGATAGTGGTGATATTGAAAATTTTTTAGATAAGTATTCTAAATATCATAAATTCATTGTAATATCATCAGTTTCAAAAAAGGCTTACAAACAATTTATTGAATACCAATCTACTGAAGTTTTTCAAGAGATTGATTTAATGGTAAATATTCTAGAACATGATTTACAACCTAAATTTAGATTATTAACAAAACCAGAAGTTGATGAATATTTTGTAACATTTGATAATAAAAAAAGAGAAATGCCACGTATTTTAGATTCCGATCCGGTGGCTAGATATTTTGGAGCAAAAATTGGTGATATTCTTGAAATTATTCGACCGTCGGTAACATCAGTTGAAGCTTATACTTATCGTATTGTTGTACAGGGATCGTTGAATTATTTGAATTATTAAAAATGGTTAAATCGGTTAAAATGGTTAAAATGGTTAACCAGTATACTTATTTTATAAACCTACTATATGGAAATTAAATTATTTAATTTGGATATAAGTGGTCTGAATACTTTATTAATACCGATGACAAAAACAGATGTGGTATCTGTTGGAATGTTTATTCGTATTGGTTCTATTAATGAGAGTAAAGAGAATAATGGAATAGCACATTTTTTGGAACATATGATGTTCAAGAGTACATTAAATTATCCAAATAAAGCTTTATTATCAACTCTTGATAATCTAGGTACTAATTACAATGCTGGTACTTCTAAAGATTATACATTTTATGAAATAAATGGATCTAAAAAGGATATTAATAAAATAATTGATATTATATTAGATCAATATTGTAATCCAGTGTATGAAACAAGTGAAATTGAATTGGAAAAGGGAGTAATAATAGAAGAATACAAAATGTATTTAGATGAAAAATCAAGAATCATATATGATATTATTATTGGTGAAATATTTAAAGGTACTCCATTAGAAATGCCAATAATTGGTACTGAAACAAATATAAAGAAATTTAACAAAGATGATATTACAAATTTTCGTAAATTATATACTAAAGAGAATTCATTATTAGTAGTTGCTGGTAATTTTAAAAAAAATAATGTAATAAATACAATTAAAAAGGGACTAAAAAATAAAACTTTCAATTATAGCAAATCAGATGATGTTAAAATTGTTTATAATATTAATACAGTTAAACCAAATGTTTATATTATACCAAATAAAATAACGAGTCAATCATATTTATTTGTTAGTTTTTATACCAATAAATTAACACTATTAGAAGAATGTATTTTAAATTTTATAGCATATTATTTATCATATGGTTCAACATCAAAATTATTTGAGATATTAAGAAATAAATTAGGAGCAAGTTATTCAAATGAAGTTAGCATATATGATTTTCAATTTGAGAATATCTTATTTTATATTTTTTGTAATGTAAACAATTCATTAATTTATGAATCATTAATTGAAATTTTAAAGATCTTAAATGATTTAAAAAATAATAATATTTCAGATGATGATATGAAAAAAGTTAAAAAATTATATGATACTAGTAATTTATTTCAGATTAATAATCCACGAACAATTATGATGTATCATGCTAAAAAATACTTATTTAAGCGATCTGAGAATTTATTTGAAGAAATAAATATTATGGCTAAATTAGATTCAACTACTATAAAAAATTTTTGTAATTCTTTTTTCCAGAGAAGGAATTTAAATATATTTATTAATGGTTATGATATTGATCAATCTAAGTTATCAAAGATTGTTAATGAATTCTAGAAAAATTGATATATGAATTTATTTATACTATACTATATAAATTCACATATAATGAAGCTTTTTATCGTTGAATCACCTGGAAAGATAAAAAAGATCCAAGCTTTTTTAGGTTCTGAATATAAAGTAACTGCTTCAGTCGGTCATATTCGTCAATTAAAAAAATCTGATTATTTTGATGATGAGACTTTTACGCCAAAGTATGAAATTATTGAAGATAAGAAAAAGGTAGTTAGCGAATTAAAGAGTCTCGTAAAGAGTTCTTCTGAAATTTATTTGTGTGCAGATTTAGACAGAGAAGGTGAAGCAATTGCTGAATCAATTCGTGCTGAATTAAATTTAAAAGATAATTATAAGCGGGTTACCTTTAATGAAATTACCAAAGCTGCTATTTTGGAAGCATTAAAAACTCCTCGAAAGATGGACTTTAATATGGTAAATGCTCAGGTAAGTCGTGCTCTTTTAGATCAAATTGTAGGTTTTAAACTAACCACATTATTGTACAAGAAGATAAACAAATCAAAACTTAGTGTCGGACGAGTTCAAACTGTCGCTGTTAGATTAGTTGCTGATAAAGAAGATGAAGTTGTTGATTTTTTAGATAAGAGTAAGGGATCATTTTACAATATAAATGGACAATTCAAGATAGATAAGAATTTGATTAAAACTACCTTATATACGGGTGGCAAGATATTTGAAGTATCTGATTCTGAAATAGTTAAAAAACTGTTGGTATCATTTAATAAAGCATATTCCATATCTAAAATAGAATCAAAAACTCGTTCTCAAAATCCATCTCCTCCTTTTATTACTTCTTCTTTACAACAAACTGCTTCTACCAAATTTAGATATCCAGTAAAGAAAACAATGATGATTGCGCAAAAGTTATATGAAGCGGGTCACATTACATACATGAGAACTGATTGTCCAACTATGTCTCAACAAGCTCATAGTGACATTAAAAAATATGTTGATTCAAAATTTGGAAATAATTATTATCAATATCTTCAATATTCATCTAAAGCATCATCATCTCAAGAAGCACATGAATGTATTCGTCCAACACATTTTGAAATTAATGATATTGAAGGAACTGCTGAAGAAAAGAAATTATATTCCTTAATTTGGAAAAGAACCATTGCCTCTCAAATGAAAGCAGCGGTATATGATGTTCTAGTTGTAACAATCAAAAACGAAGCCCATAAAGACTATACTTTTGTAGGAAATATTGAGACACTAAAGTTTGATGGATTTTTAAAAGTCTATGATATTGGTGATGATACTGAAGAAGTGAATGAGAGTAATGAATTAAAAACTCCTATAACTAAAGATTCAAAGTTAACATTTATGGAGTTAATTTCACCAGAAAAGATTAAGGAACCGCCTTCAAGATACACTGAAGCAAATTTAGTTCGACAATTAGAAAAGATGGAAATTGGTCGACCATCTACATATGCGAGTATTATTGATAAAATTCAGAGTCGTGGATATGTTGAAATTAAGAACGTGGAGGGGATTAAGAAACAGGTAAAAACTTTTCGATTTAAGACGGAATTAAAGGAGGAGAGTAAAGAAATAATGTATGGTAAAGAGAATAGTAAATTTGTTCCGACTGAATTGGGATATGAAGTTTTGGAATTTATGGAAACATATTTTCCGTATATTGTAGATTATGATTTTACAGCAAATATGGAAAAAAAACTAGATGAAATTGCGAATGGTAAAATTACTAAGGTTGAAATCATGGGAGCTTTTTATAAAAAATTAATGGCTGAAATAGGGAAAGTAACCATCAAGGGTGAGAAAGTTACTATTAATACTGATAAATTACTTGGTATTGAAAATAATATTTCATATTACATTACTAAAACAAAATTCGGCGATGCTATTAAATGGGAAGAAGGTGGTGAAACCACATATAAATCATTAAAATTTATTGATATTCCAGTTAATAATATAAATCTTGATTCTTGTTTAGCCTATATTAAATATCCAATTGATTTGGGAGAAGATATTAAGCTGTATAAGAATTCTAAAAATGGTACACTATATTTGGGATTCAATAAAAAATATTATACTATTGAGAATGAAAATATTAGTTTGGAAGATGCTAAAAAAGTTATTGCGGATGGAGGTTTAAAAGACGGTGGAAAAAAATATCCATTTGAATTGAGTAAAGAGATTAAATTAGGGAAGAATAAGAAAACTGGTGGATTTTATTTGATTTACAATGGAAAATTTTTTAGTGCTCCAAATGATAAGGTTACTTTGGCGGAGGCTAAGAAGATTGTTGAGAAGAAACTCTAAACTCATTTGACTGTTTACTATCTTTGACTTTTTACCTGTTTACTTACTTATTTGGTAACCCTTAATTAGTAATCCTTAATTGGTAACCCTTAATTGGTAACCGTTATTTGGTAACCCTTAATTGGTAACCCATAATTGGTAACCCTTAATTGGTAACCCTTAATTGGTAACCGTTATTTGGTTACTAATTCTGGTAACCTTTAAAGATAGTAAACATAGTTAACTAGTTAAAAAATTGTTTTCTCACATCGCTAACACTCGTTCGCCCCAATTTTTTAATTAATCTTCATTTCATTACGATTAATTAAAAAATTGATTTATTTTATCCCTACAATTATTCTAATCATTATTATAATGATTAAAATAATCCTATTTCTTGCCAATCTTATCATACTAAATGCCATTAATCATACCAAAGATCGACAAACACATCTCTTGGAAAAATATATTAATAAGACTATCATTGATTTAAAATTAATTAATGCTGTTAAAAATCAGGAATCTCCTGAAATAATTCAAAGTTTATTAGATGAAGGTGCCGATACATGTAATCCAGAGTTAAAGAAAATTAAGAATTCAATTTATTATTGGCAAAACTATGATTTTAAATTGATGTGTTATCCATTTACTGAACCAACACATTTAAAGAATAGAGTTGAATGCCCTGATGATATATTATACGATATAAGAAATTATAATTTTGAAAATGTTACAAAGTATTTTTTAGAATATCCATTTATGATTACATGTGGTGAAGGAATAGAAACTGTTTTACATCAACCAAGTAATCCAATATATTCCTGGTATGGATTTTTTTCATCTTTTAATCCGAAAGACATTGAAATGGCAAAGTTATTATTTGCTTTTGGAGCAAGAATTCATATACCAGATCGCTATAATAATCCAACTTGGATTGAAATGTCTTGTACTGAAAAGTTAGATTCAGATTGTAAATTAAATGGAGAACCACATCTAGGTAATATATTAGTTAAAATAGGTTATTGGCATTTTAATTGGTACTCATAATAAACTAAAAAAATTGATTTATACACCATATATTCATATATAATTAAAAGTTTATTATATTAATAACATGGATCCAGCATTTATCTGCCCAGTAACTCAAGATGTCATGGTCGACCCAGTAAGTGCTCCTTGCGGACACACATTGGATCGCTCAACACTTCAAAGTATTTTTAGTCATATTGGACATCATGGACAATGGCAATGCCCGACTTGCCGAACTCCGTGGCCGTCAACTTTTAATCCTACAACTGCTTCCACCAATTTTACACTTAAAGAATTAATTCAGAAAGCCTTGATGCCTGCTGTGAGTGGAGGAGCTGGAGGTGGGGGGGCATCTAGTTCATCAAATTCAGCAAGTTCATCGAGTTCAGCGAGTCCAGTAGAAGTACCTCCACCACCAATTAATATTAATGTAAATCGTTTAACCGGATCTGATAGTTATCATGTTTCATTATCTGCTGTTGACACTCCTGATGCTACCATGCCAACTCTTTTTATTAATATTTTAGATAAAAGTGGTTCAATGAATAACTCTTCTATGGATGAAACACAAAAAACATCAGATGCTGCTGGATTTAGTCGTATTGATTTGATGCTTCATTCAGTAGCAACAGAAATTGAACTTTTACGCCCCCAAGATGAATTAGCAATTATAACTTTTAGTGATGATGCTTATACTATATTAAATCCTTGTAAAATGGACGCAACTGGTAAAGCAATTGCAAAAGCATGTCTTCCCAGAATTAAGGCAAGTGGTGGCACTAATATTTGGGCTGGATTAAATCATGCTATTACACTTATTAAAAATACTCCTCCTGGTAAAAATATTGTAGTAATTCTTCAAACTGATGGTGAACCTACACCAGAATATGAACCGACTCGTGGAATTCGTGATACATTTGGAACATTTATTGATATTAATCCTGATTTACACTTTACACTTCATACTGTTGGTTATGGTTTTGGAGATAAACTAGACATGGGACTACTTAAAGATTTAGCTCAAAAGGGTAAGGGAACCGTTAATTACATTCCAGATGGTAGCATGGTAGGAACTGTATTTATTCACATGTTGGCTAATTTGATGAGTTGCTTATATCGTAATGTTAAAATTTCTATCCTTGAAACTGGACAACAAATTAACTGTGGATTCCTTCAAGGAGGACAAACTCGTGACTTCATAATTCCTATTAGCGCAGCTGATTTTAATATACAAGTAACAACTGGTAATTCAACAAGTGTATTTCGTAAGCAAGTTTTAACATCAGATACTCCAGTAGTTGAACCAGGATTTCATGTAGCATTAAATCGTTTTAAAGATGGAATTAAAACCGCCATGCTCACTATGGAAGCCGGAGCTGCTGCTGTAGATCTTGCTCCTTTATGTTCTGAACTAACTGCTATTAATGGTGGTAATATGTCAACTCAGGCTTTGTTAATTGATTTGGCAGATCCTAGTAAGTATAAAGGACAAATTGGAAAAGCCTTAGCATCAGTAGATAATTTTAAACGATGGGGACAACACTATTTACCAGGAGTTTTATGTGGTCACGCTAACCAATGGGCAATTAATTTTAAAGATGAAGGATCAAAGTTGTATGGTGGAGAAACTACTAAACGTGAAATTACGCGTGGTGACACCATCTTTAATACACTGCCTGCTCCTAAAGCTTCCGTTGCTGAAGAATCATATGCGAATGTTCGAGCAGCATCTATTGCTATGGGTATGATGCCGCCAGCACCTCCAGCCGCTACTCGGATGCCAAGCTTAGCGACCGTTAATTATTCAGCAGGACCTTGCTTTTTGGGTGATGGAATGGTATTAATGGTTGATGGTAATGAGTTACGTGTAGATCAAATCCGTAAAGGGCATCGTGTTAATGGAAATCATAGAGTTTTGTGTGTAATTAAAACATTGGTGACTCATTCAAATGTAGTAAGATTAGGTGATGGTATTGGATGTGGATTTACTGAATGGCATCCAGTATATATTGGCGGTAATTGGTATCATCCAAACTCATTGAAGAAACCGACCTATATGGAGACCGATGCTATTTATAACTTTGTATTAGAATCTGGACATACTATGATAATTAATGGTATAATGACATGTACTCAAGGACATGAATTTGAGGGACCGGTGATTGGTCATTCATATTTTGGTAAGAGAGTTGCCGGACAACGCCATATAATTGATGATTTAATGAAAAGTCCTGGATTTGATGTGGGATATGTAATTTGGAAGAATGTTCGAGTGTTTTATGATCCGGATACAATGATGATTAATGGGATGGATGCGGAGTATGAAAGTTAAAGTTAAAGTTGGTTAAAGATTTAATTTATAATAAAAATATTATTAATATATATATATGGATAATATTTTGAATTATGTTAAGGAAATGAAAAAAATGAATGATGGTAAAGAAGGCGATCCAATGAGTGTGCCAAAAGCAATAATATTTATGTCAAAAATGGAAGAAAAGGGTTCTGATTCTGGTGAAATTATTAAAGTATTATTTAGATTTCGCCAACAATTACATATTTATCATTGGCAAACTAAGAGTTATGCTAGACATAAAGCATCTGATATGTTATTAGGAGAATTAACTGAATTTATTGATGAATTTATGGAAACTTACTTTGGTAAATATGGTCGAGTATATTTTTCAAATGATATATCACTAAATTTAGGAAATATGAATGATGCTAAAGGATTAGAATTTTTAGATGAAATGATTGCTTACTTTACTAATGAATTACCTAAATATTTAAATCCTAATACAGATACTGATTTATTAAATCTGAAAGATACTATTTTGGGTAAGACTAATCAGGTTAAATATTTATATACATTAAATTAGTATCCCTCACACAACATCATCAACTCTCTAAATACAGTACTACAAAAATTTCTATTTAATGATCGTACTTGATCATCATCTATTTTATCCATATTTATTTTCATTACGTGATAACACAATACTAATAACTCAGATATTCTAGAATCATTTAATTTAACAATTTTATTAACATCTCTAAAACATTTTTTCATATTAATTGGTTTCCCTATTATTTTTTGAACATCGCTAATTCGATCTTCAATCATTTGACGATTACATTCTTTATACGAGGCATGGAATTTTTGACTTAATAAAATAGAATATACATCTAATAATTGATGATATTTTTTTGATTCTTTTCTTACATCTAAAATATCTTGAATTTGTCTGGCTTCAAAGCTTAAATTGTAAAGTGGTGGATACTTTCCAAAATTATAATTTAGTCTTTTGTTTTCTGTAAATGAATTGGTGTTTTCTTTAAATGCTCCTCCATTATATAAGGTGAATACGGAGGGTAAATCAGAAAAATGTTCAATTCCCTTAGCTAATAAGTGAATACCTAGTAAGGACATGGTGGAACCTATAATATAATTCATTATTGTATATATATATTATTTTATAAAATAAATTAATTTAAATAATACTTACTTATTATTATTAATGACAGAACTATTTAAAAATAAGAAAAATTATACAACTGATTTTTATAATTTTTTAGGTGAGCATAAAGTTAAACGCGGAGAACCATATTCTCACACTTCATTAGGCCACCCTAAAGGCTGTTATCTTATTGAGCTAAAAGATAAAGACAAATTTTTTAATTTATATAAAAAAAGTTATGGGGAAGGAACCGAATTATTTATGAGTGAGGTTCACCGTAGTCAGGGTCCGATAATAATTGATTTGGATATTAAATATGTCAAGGAAAAACAAATAGATGGACGAATATATGATAATATATTAGAATCATTTTTAAAATTTTACAATGATATTATATTAAAATATTTGGTTACTGACGAGGATGATTTTCTAACATTTGTATTTGAAAAATGTAAACCAACCGAACGTCAAGATTGTTTCAAAGATGGAATCCATATAATGTATCCATACATATGTGCTTCCAACAAATTACAATACGTTATGAGAAATGAGCTAGTTCAAAAAATAAATGAAGTTGGATTATTTGAAGGATTGGGTTTAATGAATAAAACCGAAGATATTATTGATAAAGCTGTTATTGAAACTAATAATTGGATGTTATATGGTTCTAATAAAGAGGGTAATCCACCATATTTACTTACAAAAGTTTTTAATTATGATCGTAAAGAGGTTGACAAGAAAAAGTATGATAATGATTTGATATATGAATTTATGAGTATTCGTAAATTTGGAAAAGAAAATTTAGCTGAATATCGTGAAGGGTTTGATGAAAATTTGGTATTAAAAGAATATGATAAATTGAATAAAAAGAAAATTTTGGTTGGGAGAAAACATTTTACTGTGGTATCAAATCAGGAGGATATTAAAACAGCAAAAGAATTAACTGAAATATTAAATCCGGATCGGGCTAAATCGTATGAAAATTGGTTAAGTGTTGGTTTTTGTTTACATAATATTGACTATTGTTTATTGGAAACGTGGGTTGAATTTAGTAAATTATCACCCGGAAATTTTAAAGATGGAGAATGTGATCGCTTGTGGGATACTTTTAGAAATAATAATTACTCATTAGGATCTATGTATCGATGGGCTCGAGAAGATAATCCAGAAAGATATTCTGAATATTTATTAACTAAAATTAATGAAGCAATTTTAGAAAGTATTGATGGTACATCATATTCTATAGCAAAAGCATTTTATAAAATTTATCGATTTAATTATGTTTGTGCGGATATAAAAAATAATATGTGGTATGAATTTAAAAATCCGAGATGGATAGAATGTGAAGAGGGTCATACTATATATACAAAATTAAATGAAGATATGGCAAATCAGTATGAAAAATTAGCACATGCTCTATTTACCAAAGCATTACTACCGATAGTGACGGCAAAAGAGAAGGAAGAATTAATTGATAAGAAGAAGAAGGTAGAAAAAATATATGAAAAAATTAGAAATGTATCTTTGAAGAACAATATTATAACTGAATGTAGGACATTATTTTATGATCCATTATTTAAAAGTCGATTAAATGAGAATAAAACTGTATTAGTATTTAATAATGGAGTGTATGATTTCCGTGAACATCGATTTAGGGATGGATTACCAGAAGATTATATGAGTTACACTAGTGGTACCAATTACATTAAATGTGATCATAATAATAAAACTATCAAAGAAATAAGTAATTTCTTTTTATCAGTTCAACCTGATCTGGATATGAATAAATATATTTTGGATAATTTATCATTATGTTTAGTTGGTTTAATTCCTGATGAAAAATTCCATATTTGGACGGGAACTGGATGTCATTCAAAAGGAACTAAGATATTGATGCATGATGGTAATTATCGAAATGTTGAAGATATTCAAATTGGGGAACATGTTATGGGGGATGATAGTAGAAAAAGAGTTGTGAATCAAATATTTCGGGGTAAGGCAATGATGTATAAAATAAATCAGAATGATTTTCATTCATCATATGAAGTTAATGGGGATCATATTTTGTGCTTAAGAATAATAAATTCAAAGATAATTAAGGATTTAGAACAATATATATTTAAATTCAAGGATTGTCATTTTTACCAGGAAGAGGGATATTATTACTTGGAGATAAAATTAGATGATTATTTAAAAATAGAGGAAAAACATCGAAAATATTTATATGGATTTAAGAAACGAATTTGTGATAATAATACGTATAATAATGAATACATATTATATGCTTACAATCCGCAATATATTGATAATTATGATAATATAATGAACAATATGCTCAAGCAAAAGAAAATAAGAAGATTAATATATAAGCATCAAATTACTGAGAATACTGATTTGAATTCTAATTTGGTCATTGATGAAAACCTGTATAAAAATATTAGATTATTTAAAATGAATAAAAGGATTGCTTTATTAGATTCAATTATGGGTGATAATTCAGAAATAAAAATAGATGAAATATCGGATGTAATAGTAGATGAATTAGTTAAATTATCACATTCAGTTGGATTTCATTGTATTATTTATGAAGATGTTATAAAAATTTATAAAAATTGCCAACCTATATCTAGAATAAAGGTTGATAAATTAAAAGAGGATAATTTTTATGGATTTGAATTAAATTGTAATCATAAATACATGTTAGAAGATGGAACTATTACTCATAATAGTAACGGTAAATCATTAACGGTAGATATGTTAAATAATGCTTTGGGAGATTTTGCTGCTGAAGTTCAAATTACATTATTAACCAGAAAGAGACCTGATTCAACAGCACCAAATCCAGAATTAGCCAGAACTAAAGGAAAAAGATTTGTTACCTTACAAGAACCTGAAAATACAGATACATTACAAATTGGTTATTTAAAGTCACTAACTGGTGGTGCGAAAGTATCAACTAGAACTTTAAATGAAAAAACATTTGAATTTGAACCACAATTTAAATTATTTTTATTATGTAATAAAGTTCCAGAAATACCATCCAATGATGGCGGTACTTGGCGACGTGTTCGAGTTTCACCATTTGAAATGAAATTCGTGGATAATCCGGTTCAGACATTTGAGAGGAAAAAAGATAATGATTTGAAAGAGAAGATAAAAAGTGATACATGGAGAGAGGCATTAATAACATTTTTGATAGATCATTATGAGACGAATGTGGCGAATAAACCGATTGTTGAACCAGCGAAGGTTTTAAAATATACCAAATTATATCAAGATATATCAGATGTATATCAGAATTTTATCAATGATAAATTTCAATTTACGAATAATAGTAAGGATATTCTTACATATAAGGAATTATATGAGGAATTTAAAACATGGTTCTTTAATACTAGAAATATTAGAACTACCATTAAAGCAAGTGAATTTAAAATAGAAATTATGAATAAAATGGCACCAGATATGGTAAAGACATTACATATTAAAGGTATATTATTTAAACCAGGTGATAATGATCCGCATAAGAGACATGATATTGATGATGATGAGAAACAGGCTTATGCTTAAAAGAATGTATACCAGTTCACCAGTTCACCAGTTTACCAGTTTACATTGTAGTATCAACATCAATCAAAGATTGTGCTACATCTGGCAATAACATCGCAGCAAAAGCCGAAAATAATATTAAGGAAATGAGTACCATTATTGGAGTATTAACCCATTGATAATTATAACATTCTTTATCTTTCTGCAAAGTAGTATGTTGCATATAAGAAGTAACAAGAGCAATTAAAGCATATGAAATTACACCATAATCAATGTGAAATTTTATTATGGTGCCGACAGTATATTTTGCTGAATCAATAAAATTCATTTTATATATTATATAATTAGTTTTTAAAATTATTTAAAAAATTGATAAATATATAATTTAAAGTTGAATATATATAGTATAATATATAGGATGAATTTTTGTAAAAAGTGTAATTATGTTTTGAATATTACAAAGAAGACTTTAAATGAAGATGAGAAAAATCATTATAAGATTATAAATATGGAATCATATTTAAATTATGTAAAATACAATATGAATGAAGCAAATCAAACGGTTGATATTAAAATTGATCGTGAATCATTAAAAGAAAAATTAGTAGCAAAATATAAGAAAGATTTGGATAAAGTTGATGAATTAATGAATCAATATGATATTATATCGTCAAAGAAGAATAATTTTGATGTATATTTGATTTGTAATAATTGTAATTCAACATATACAATTGAATCAAAGACTATTATATTGACAACTAATATT
>Ga0214919_10006507_pt1 | contig 16056 bp, 14 predicted proteins | sample LL1503_MetaG_FD_177994 | JGI IMG/M metagenome (GOLD analysis project Ga0214919, IMG submission 177994) | Freshwater microbial communities from Lake Lanier, Atlanta, Georgia, United States - LL-1503 | ecosystem: Environmental > Aquatic > Freshwater > Lake | place: USA: Georgia | collected... | reverse complement strand
CACCTTAAAGCCTTTACTACTTTTCTTGCGTGCCCCCAACGGGATTCGAACCCGTGTTACCGCCGTGAAAGGGCGATGTCCTAGGCCCCTAGACGATGGGGACGTTCTAAGGCTTCGCAATCTTACCTGCCATTGAGCGTGCAACCAAACCCGATAATTAGGCGCAAAAAAGCCACTATCCCACCGGATAAACGGGCTAGTGGCTCTGTTGCTAAATCAGTGTTTGATTATCCGATGGACCAGCGAACTGCCACAGAGACAGTCACCTTTTGTTCTCCTAAGTCAATCTGCGTTGCAGCATCTTCAGCCTTAGCTGAAACCCCAAAAACTGGATATTGAGTTGGTGTTGAAGTTTCGTCTAGGTAAATAACCTTTCCTAGTTTTACTCCAAGCAGCTTTGCATACGAAGCAGCTTTTGCTTTTGCATTCTTAACTGCAGAAGCACGGGCTGTTTCAGTCGCCTTGTCGTTGTCTAGAACAAATGGGCTTGCACCATTTACCTGCAGATTATCTCCACCAGCAGAAACGATTGCATCTACAACTGCGCCGGCAGTTGAGGCCGCGCGAACAGTGATGTCAAAACCTTGTGAGGCGCGATAACCAGATAGGACCGGTGTGGCATTTGCTGGGTATGTGTATTCGGGATAAACAGAAATTGATTGTGTTGCAACATCTTTGGTTGCAATCTTATTAGCTGTCAACGCCTTGCGAACAGTAGAGGCGGTTGTGCCAGCGGTTGCAAGTGCCTCCTTTGATGTTTTTCCAATTACAGAAACCGTTGCCGTGATTCGCACCGCGTCTGGCACAACATTTGTTGATCCTGTTGCGCTGATGGTGATGTATCGGGTGTCGGCTGCATTAGCTGGCGCTGAAAGGCCAACTGCGCCAATTAGGGCGAAAACGAGGGAAAGGATGGTAAAGGTGCGAAGTTTTGTAAGTTTCATACTCTAAGTATCTCTTATTTACTGGGGTAGGCGTTAGTTATTGCTGGGAATAGTGGGAGAATTACTGGGTGAGCCAGTTCTTAAGCAAGTGCGATGCATTGGTAATGGGTGATGCCGCAGCAGTTTTGATCAATGGTGGCTTAGTGGCCTTTCCAACCGAAACTGTTTATGGGTTAGGCGCTGATGCGTGTAATGCTGCCACCGTTGCACGCATCTATTCCGTAAAGGGCAGGCCTGCAGATCATCCTTTGATTGTCCACGTTGCTTCGATGGATGCACTGGGTGATTGGGCAGCTGATGTACCGGCATATGCAATTGCACTTGCTCGTGATTATTGGCCAGGGCCAATGACTTTGGTGGTTACGCGCAGTGAGTTAGCAGCAGATTTTATTACAGGTGGTCAAGACACTGTGGGTGTGAGAGTGCCCAATCATCCTGTTGCCTTGGGATTACTAGAAGCTTTTGCAATGACCGGTGGCAAGGGCATTGCAGCACCTAGTGCTAATCGCTTTGGCAATGTCTCACCCACAACAGCTAACGCTGTGAGTGATGAGTTAAGTGATTACTTGGCAGATGAAGATTTGATTCTTGATGGTGGAGCGTGCAATGTTGGTGTGGAGTCAACAATTATTGATTGCACGGGCGAAGTACCAAAGATTTTGCGACCAGGTGCCATTACAGAAGAGATGGTTAAGCACTCAACAGGACTTGATGTGTTAGATGCTGATGGTGTTTCAGTACGTGTGAGTGGTTCACTTGAAAGTCACTACTCACCAGTCGCAAAGGTTGTCTTGGATCAATCCCCCTTGGCCGGTCAAGGCTTTATCGCTATGGCAGATATTGCATCTGATGCCGGGGTCATAAGACTCGCTGCACCAACAACACATGATGAGTTTGCAAGGGTTTTGTATTCAGCGCTACGGGCTGCAGATGAGCAAGGGTTAAACACCGTTGTTGTTGCTCAACCTGGCGGAAATGGCATAGCTATTGCAATACGTGACCGGTTAAAGCGAGCCGCAAAATGAAGCTAATTGAGTGCAGCTACGTCGGCATCAACCATTAATTCCGCTAATTCTCTCCAATGAGTCTTCGCGTTCCACATTAATTCCATAGAAGCTTTTGTGGGATCGCCAACAAGTGCATCAACCTCAGTCGGCCTAATATAACGTGGGTCAATTTCTACATGTTCCTGCCAGCTCAATCCGACTTTTGTGAAGGCGGCATCGGCAAAATCGCGGACGGTCGCGCCAACTCCAGTAGCAACCACGTAGTCTGATCCAGAATCTTGCTGAAGCATCAACCACATTGACTCGACATACTCTTTGGCATAACCCCAATCACGAATAGAGTCAAGATTTCCCAAATACAGTTTAGTTTTTGATCCATTTGCAATTGCCGCAGCAGCGCGTGTGATTTTACGAGTTACAAAAGTTTCACCCCGTCTTGGTGATTCATGATTAAACAAAATTCCATTAGTCGCATGCAACCCGTATGCTTCACGATAATTTACAGTTGACCAATAAGCCATCAACTTCGCTGCGGCATATGGGCTTCGTGGTCGAAACACACTTTCCTCGTTTTGTGGGGGTGGTGTCGAGCCAAATAATTCAGAAGTGCTTGCTTGGTAGAATTTTGTGTTTATTTCTGCCGAACGAATTGCTTCCAATAAGCCGACAGCGCCAACAGCATCAACTTGTGCAGTGTATTGAGGCATTGTGAAAGAAACCTGTACATGCGATTGGGCACCTAAGTTGTAAACTTCTGTTGGTTTTATTTCCCTGACTAAATTTGTTAATCCAACTCCATCGATCAAATCTCCATAGTGCAAGAATAGTTTTGGATCTGGTTCATGTGAATCTTGATATATGTGGTCAATTCGTGATGTATTAAAAGTTGAAGACCTTCGAATAAGACCATGTACCTCGTACCCTTTTGAAAGCAATAATTCGGCCAAATAAGAACCGTCTTGACCCGTAACCCCTGTGATTAAGGCAATCTTTTTGCTCATAGCCTAACTTCCCTTCGGACTACTGCTTGCCTGTACCAATTAATAGTTGATGCAATTCCAATATCGAGTGTAATCGTTGGTTCCCAACCCAGTGCGGCAATTCTTGTCACGTCTAGAACTTTTCTTGGAGTCCCATCTGGCTTACTCCTATCCCACACAATTTCACCTTTGAAACCAACTTGCTCAGCGATTTTTTTGGCAAGATCTGAGATTGAAATCTCTTGGCCAGTTCCGATATTCAAATGTAAAGAGGAATCATATTTTTCTGCCGCAACAATGACTGCCTTAGCTAAATCGCTTACGTGCATGAATTCACGAAGAGGGGAACCTGTCCCCCAAATTGAAACGCTATTTGCCCCAGCAGCCTCTGCTTCGATGAATTTTCTAATTAGAGCTGGAAGAACATGTGAGGTTTCTAAGTTAAAGTTATCACCAGGTCCGTATAGATTGGTTGGCATCACAGAAATCCAGTTGAGGCCAAACTCTTTTCTATAAGAATTAACCATCTCGATTCCGGCAATTTTTGCTATCGCATAGGCCGAGTTCGATGATTCTAGAGGGCCAGTCATTAGATACTCTTCCTTGATAGGTTGCGAACTATCACGCGGGTAGATACAGCTTGAGCCAAGAAACACGAATTTTTCGACATCGGCTTGAAATGAAGCTTGCATTAAATTACTTTGAATTGTCAAATTGTCTGAGAGAAATTCAACTGGCTTAGAATTGTTCGCACCAATTCCGCCAACTTTGGCTGCCGCATCTATAACAAGATTTGGCTTTGTTGACATGAGATATCGACGGGTTGCATCCAAATTCAATAGATCGAATGTTGTGCGATTAACAGAAACTACATCATGTCCTTCAGCTTTGAAGGCTTTTGATATTGCCGATCCAGCAAGACCAGTTGCGCCCGCTACGAGAACCTTCATATACGAAGCCTAACAGTGAGGGTTAGTCTTTTGGGTGGTGCCTGTCTTTTGTATGTCAGTCAACATTTGATTCTTAGCCAGAGGGGGTGCTGGGAGATAAGATTTTGAAGGCTTATTCTAGTGTCATGCGAAGAGAGTTGTTGTGAGCAAGGCACCTAAAAGGAATTTAGTTGTTAAGGCCCATGGGACTTCTCGCAACAAGTATTTAACTTTGATTCCAATTCTGGCGCTCTTGATTAAAGTAGTAATTACTTTGAACATAAAGCAACCTGATGGTTCGATTGTGGGCGGCTGGCTTGGTGCTGACGGAGAGAGTTATCTTAAAGGGGTAAATGGTTTAATTCTTCAAGGATACTTTAGCAATGAAGGTGTCTTGAGTTATTGGCCGGCTGGCTATCCAATTCTTATTTGGATTCTTTGCAAGATTTCCGTACTTTATGTGATTCTACTGCTATCAATCTTTCAATCAATTTTCTACTGCCTTGCATGTTTATTTTTTGTGCGAAGCTTGACTAATTCAATTTTACAACCATATTTGATTCCGATTGCATTAGTTTTATCTTTTAATCCAACCCTATCCCTGAGCTCGTTAGTTGTGGGCTATGAGAGTCCAGTCGCCTCTTGTATTTTATTTTTAGTTTCAATCATTCTGGTGAATATTGAAATGAAAAATCAGCAAAAGTTGAGAGGACATGTTTTCTTCTTCGGGTCGATTGCTGCCTTGGCAACGTTCATGCAGCCACGTTACTTTCTCACAGTGATAGTTTTGGTGATTGCCTGGGCAATTACTTATGATAAGAGAAGAGTACAAATTTATGTACTAACCTTGACACTGAGTATTACTTTAATCGCACCTGCAATCCTAATTCAGCGCAACGCAATCTCTATAGACAAGGCCGTAATCTCAACAAATCTGGGAGTAACCATGAGGTTGGGGGCAGGCGAATCAACTACTGGAAGTTATCGCCATACTGGTCCGGAAGTTCCATGTAATCGTCCGAATGCATCACAAGTAAATACTGATGGCGAATTAGTTAAATGTGTAATTCAGTGGTACTTCAGTAATCCTGAAAAAGCAATGCGGCTTTTTATTAATAAAATTTGGTATTTCTGGTCCCCCTGGTCGGGCCCTTTCAGCAATGGAACAATGGCCCGCAACCCTTGGCTCAAAGTTAACCCGTTGGTTGAAATTGCAAGCAATAGTCAAAAAGGAAACGATTTGGTCTACAAATTGGTCGGCAAGAGCATTTCGGTGCTATGGGTACTGGCAAATCTATTTCTTTTGATGATTGGGTTACATTATTTGCACTCGTCGAAAGGGATTCTCCGGAGATTGGCATACTTATCAGCAATTCCGGTGGTGACGTCACTACTTGTTTCAGCAATAACGATTGGTGATCATCGCTTTCGTGTTCCAACGATGCCATTGAGTCTATTTCTTCAAGTTATGGGGCTGATTTTTATCAGGCAAGTTTGGAAACAGTTCAGAGATAAACCTCAATTGGGTAAATTGACCTAAAATGCTTTACAGTTGTCCTGCCAACCCGAGAATAAACCTTCAAGCTTTGGCGAAACTATATGGGGCCTATAGCTCAGTCGGTAGAGCAACGGACTTTTAATCCGTGGGTCGACGGTTCGAGCCCGTCTGGGCCCACTATGTTGCACCTGAACTCGAAATCCAGTGCTTGAGGGGAGTGGGACACAAAATGAAAATGAAGGAGAAATCATTCCAGCTCTTGCGAAGGGTTTTTGAACTTTGTAAATTTCTAATTTTCCGAAAAGTTATACAACGAAGATTTATACCACTTAGCATAAGTAGTTCGAAGAGCCAGAAGGTCTACGACAGAAGTCAAAAGAGAATCTTGAATTTCAATATTCATGACTCGGATGAGTATGCAGTACTTTCACAAATCTTCTTTAGGGAAGACTACAATGTTGAGAGATTTAACGACATGCGTGTTCAAAAGCGTTATGAAGAAATAATCCAAAGTGGACGAACGCCTTTAATTCTCGATCTAGGCGCGAACATCGGACTAGCAGCAAAGTATTTCGATTTGATTTATCCATCGTCCAAGATAATTTTGGTGGAACCATCATCGAGCAATCTAAATCGTGCTAGGCAAGAATTGCCCTACTCAAACTTAAATTTCATTCAAGCCGCAATCGGACCCAATTCAGGGAGTGTAAAGTTACACAACCCGGGGCATGGAAAAAATAGCTTCAGGGTGGAAGTTGACCCTCAGGGAGAAATTGTAATGCTCAGCGTTCCCGAGGTCTTGCGGGAGTACGGAGATGAATGCATCCCGTTTATTTGTAAAATAGATATTGAGGGTTTTGAATCAGAATTGTTCTCTATAGAAAGTTCTTGGGTTGATGAATTCTCTATGGTGATCATTGAATTACACGACTACCTATTTCCAGGTGCAGGAAAGTCTCGAAATTTTCTAGAGAAAATTTCGAAATTGGACAGAGATTTTATACACGTAGGGGAAAATTCTTTTTCGATAAAGAATTCAAAATAGAATATTCAAAAACCCAATTCAAAGTAAAAGAAGTGTAGTTGTTAAGAAACTGAAACTCTATCGACTATAAGTACGAGAGTTCCACGAAGTTTGAATACATTTCAAGTGGCACAAAATTAGATCTCAGATACCAATTTTTTAGGGTTGTAAACACGTAAAACTTCCTTCCTATAAAGCTCTAAGTCAATTATACAAAACGAAGAATTTCTGTGCGTATAGAAATTCGAAGTTGTCAGTACAACTTTGGAGTCGATGCGGTTGACCCTTAAAAAGTATAATAGAGACCCTTTGGAAACCCATGAGTATTCGAGGTCGGAGATGATTGAAAAATCTCCAAGTCTTCTAAAATGCGGGAAGGGGGCATTTGGACCGAAAACAACAAGCCCAGCATTAACTTGCTCTCCGTCACATTTTTGTAACTCATTTTGATAGAAATTCATTTTTGAATTAAATGGCGTATACATCAGTTCTTGGAATCTTATATTCGTGAGCGATATGCTAAGCGCAGGTAATAAAATAACCATAACTATTTGGAAAAAATGATGTCTAGTTAAAAGTCTAAATATATGAATCCCAATTAAATATACAACAGAAAAATTTAAGCTTGGTAGCATTCGAAATTCATACTGATTGTTTGAAGTTACCAATAAATGTGCAGCCGGTAGAATTAGAAGCCAAATGGAAAACAATAGAATAGTTAGGATGTTTTGTCTTATCGCGTCAGTTGGTTTCCATAAAGTCTTACACAAACAGTGAGCAAGAAATAAGATAAATGGTGCAGCGGTAATAATTGCAAATATAGGTGATGGACTATCGATCATGAAAGGTCGAAATGCAGTAGCAATAGGCCTTGTTAAGAACCATTCAATTTTTATTAGGTATTGATCTGGAGATATAAATCTTACTCTTTGATTCATGCTCAGATTGAAAAGGTGCAATATCAATCTCGAAAAAATTGCCGAGATTACGTAGCTCATTAATATCAACGTTACTTGCTCAACCATTATTTTTAACTGTAATTTTGTTCCTAGGTGTTTATTTATAGACACCAATGCGCCGTAGGAAAAAATCCAAAAAGCCATGGGCGGGTAAGCTAAAAATACAACCGATAGCAGGGCTGTAGCTACGGCCCTGCTCCTAATATTTCGCTTGCACCAGACCTTGTACGAGTACAAACTCAAGATAGAAAGCCAAGGGGTAAGCCACATATGTAACCAATGAATCTGCACTTGAAATGAGGGAAGAGAGAGACCAATCGCTATTGTTAGAAACACAATCCATTTTCTATCCATATCATTCTGCAAGTTTCTAGCTAGAAAGCGAGCAAGAAACAATAAGCCCAGAAAGCTCAAGAATTTAAAGGCTATAACAAACAATAGATTGAATTTTACTAACTCAAAAGTAATGAAGAGAAGCAGAGCGGAAACAGGTCTAGCATCCTTCAACATGTGGAACGAATTAGATTGATTATTGGAGAGAGCCGCGTAATCATCACTCCAAAGATTCAGATAAAAAACACCGAATAGGTAGCCACCTGAAAGTACCAAAAGCAGACTTATTTCCCCATAACTATTTGGTTTCAAGAGGGAAATCCGTCTAAACACGCATATCACCTCCGTGGGAATCAAGCACAGGTTGGTATTCTAGAGGAGACAACTAATCCTATTTGATTTTGTAAGAAAAATGGTAATTGCGAGTCGGCTGCTTACATTTTCAAGAGAGGTTCAAAAATCTACAAATGTCGAAATTGACAAAGTTGCCTTTGCGGGCCGTCGTCACGGACATCATTTTGTCTCTAATTACATTCTTGTTGCTTTTTTCATTCCGTAAATTTGATTTTGATGGTGGCCACGAAGGATATTTGCTTACCACAGCTATTGCGCAGGCTGATGGCTTTCAAATATACAAAGAATATTTCTCTCTGTATGGAAGTATTTTGCCTTGGACCCAATCCTTGGTCATTTCAGTCTCACGATTTGGGAGTGCAATCAATTTAAGAATTCTCGACTCACTGATTATTGCATTGATCTTTTTCTTGATTTTGAATTTGCGTAGATTTATTAGCCCTAAGAAACAAGGCGTCCATCGCATTCTTATATTTTCGGCAATAACTTGGATTCTTTTGGCTTACTTCTTCAATGGAATGAGTCAACAACCTTGGAGTTCAACAATGGCTTTAGCAATGCAATTGGTAATTGTTAACTTATTATTTTGGATATTAACTCTGCAGCAGTCAAAAAGGATAATTTATTTACCGATCTTGGTTATTGGAGGGTTGCTGGCCATCTTGCCTTTTACTCGCCTAAATGTTGGCATAGCAACTTTGATTAGCACATATTTAATTCTATTTACATTCGCAAAGGCGAATAAATCTTATCACTTTGCTAGGGCACGAATACTGGCGGTAAACTTAATTGGAATAGCAATGTTTATCTTGTATTTTGTTTTGAAAGGCTCAATCTCAGCGTTGTTCGAACAAAGCATCCTTATCCCACGTCGAGTCTTTACTTCATCTTGGATGGTTGGTCCAGAGAATTGGAATGCAATACCAGTTATAACTCGTTACTTTTTCATGAGCCTACCACTCGTAGTGATTGTGATTCTTCTTGTGCCCATCCTTAATCGCAAGATCCCTGAGATTGATACCAACAAGACAAAATACGTAGTAGCTATCAGTGCAATACTTCTTGGAACCCTTATGGCAATCTTCTTAGATGTTTCGCAAAGAGGATTCTGGCTGTATCAACGCCTAATAGTTTTTGTTATGGTATTTGGAATTATAATTTCAGTCTTATTAATTGTTCGATACATGATTAAAATTTTTACCAAAGTGAATATGTCCAATGAATTTGCACACGTACAAATTGTAGTCTTAGCTTTCTTTGGACTTTCCGGAATAGTGCAGATTTATCCTACTCATGACCCTAGACATATTTGGTGGGGTTTACCACTCTTAATTCTCTTGGTGCCCTTTGCACTTGAGCTTCCGAAGGCACTCCCAAAAATTTCTCTAGGTACTACGGCATATGTAACTACAATCTTGGTGTTGGCAGGTGCAGTGTTCGCTCTTGGTGCTCAAGAATCTCTGTCTTCACGCCGGGTGAGCATAGATTTTGATTCACCGTTTAGGGGAATGGAAGTGACACCCGAAAAATATATAAAATTAAAAAGTGAATTTCTATTTTTAAAAGAACATCTTAAACCCAACAGTTGGGTGTACTTTCAATGCGGTGTCGATGAGACCCATTGGCTTGCAACATTCGACGGTAGATATCACTCAAAGAGCCCCTGGTTTGTTGATCTATCTTTCTATCCTGGCCACCCAAAACCGCAATATCCTACGAAAGTCGGGGATCAACTGATTATTTGTGGTGATTCCAATCGACAAAGTAAGGTTGCATTAGAACTTGGTTTTGCAATGACTGCAAAGTCGAAGTACCTTGCAATAGCAGAATTGAAAGTGAAGAATTGATTATGAATTCTCACAAAGGTGTGTCCTTAATTATTCCGGTACGAAATGAAGCAGGCAATGTGATTCCCCTGCAAAACAAAATCATGAGTGCATTTAAATTGATTGAAGTTGACTTAGAAATAATTTGGGTAAATGACGCATCAAGTGATTTAACTTTTGATGAACTTAGATCTTTCGACAGCGAGCTAACAACCGTGATAACCAATAGATCGTGTGTTGGTCAGTCTCAAAGTATCTATGAGGGTTTCAAGAGAAGTAAGTTCAACATAGTTGCCGTCATTGATGGGGATGGTCAAAATGATCCAAAAGATTTGATTCCAATGATCAATTTAATAAATAATAATGGCAGAGTGGACTTTGTTCAAGGTAAGCGATTACATAGGCAGGATAACTTCTTTACAAGGATCGCACTTTCAAAAGTTGCCAATTGGTTGACTCGGCGTCTGCTAAAAATCGAAATTGCAGATTTAGGTTGTGGTTCTAAAGTGTTCCGAAGAGCTGTTATTGAAACAATCCCATTGCGAGGTGAAATGCATCGGCTTTATGCGGCCCACGCTGCTGTTCACAAGTTTCATGTGGTCGAAATGGAAGTTAGCCACTTTCCAAGATTGCATGGAGAATCAAAGTATGGGTTATCGCGTATTTTCAAGTTCTTTTTTGACTTGTTTTTCGTTAAATTCCACTTTCAAATTCAAAGCAGACCTGTCTATTTGTTCGGCAAAATCGCTGCGTCCTTTGGATTCACAGGAAGCATCATGATTAGTTTTAGTCTTTTAATGAAATTAACTGGCATGAAGTCATATGTGGATGCCTCCTTAGTAATTGGTGGATTAATCATGTTTGCACTAGGGGTAATTTCGCTCTTCCAGGGACTAATTGCAGATTTGATTGTTCGCAATACGGCCAACAGAGATTAATAATTATTATGTGCGGATTCCTAGCGAATGTGAATTTCGAAAGTAAGCCCAACCCTGTAATCTCACAGCTATCTCATACCTTTAGTTTTAGGGGCCCTGATGAATATACAGAAAAAAATACTACAAATTCAATAATCGGCTTCGCAAGACTCTCTATTGTTGATATTGAGCATGGTACACAACCTACACTTTTCGAAAACGGTATTATCGGTATGGGAAACGGAGAAGTTTATAACTTCAGAGAAATAGAAATAAGTTACCACAGAATGCGCAATTTAAAATCGTAGGATCGGATATCCAGGTAGCACTGGAGTACCTCTTAATTTTTGGCAATGAAAAAGTGATTGATTTTGAAGGAATGTTTTCTCTCGCATTAATTGATGAGAGCAAAAAAAAAGTGACTTTATTTCGAGATCGTACTGGCGAGAAACCACTTTACTATAGGTGGAAAGAGAATGAAATTACTTTCGCTAGCATGCAATCCAGCTTGATCTCTAGTGTTGAAAATAATGAGCTATTGCGTGACTCAATTCATACATGGTGTCGATATGGCCTATTACCAGTTGGACAAACATTCTTCAAAAACATTTACGAAGTAAAGCCAGGAACATATCTAGAATTCGATTCATCTGAAATAATTGAAAACCGATACTGGAACTGGCCCAACAGGGGGAATCGCAAATTTGACGTCGCTTTTTCTGCTGAATTGGATTCAATTCTAAGGGATTGTTCAAAAGTATTTATTCAAGCAGAAGTTCCATTGGCTGTTGCGTTGAGCTCCGGAGTCGATTCCAATGCAATGAATAGTTATATTAGAGATCAACAAGTGAAGAGTTTAGATTCTTTTACTCTAGGATTTAGCAGTGAAAATTTTGACGAGTCAAAATTTGCTCTGCGCAATGGAGGCTCCAAAAGCGCAAAGCAGCACATCGTTAGTTTTGACGGTATTAGTCATCAGTTTTTAGCAGATCACATAAATGAATTTATGGATGCCCCAATATCCGATCCAGGCGTGATCGCATTTGCTGCAATTTGCTCTGAAGTAACTTCTACGCACAAAGTTATTTTGACAGGCGATGGTGCTGATGAATTACTTCGTGGTTATACCATATTCAAATACTTTAATTTTGCTAAACTTGTTATGAGTTTATTGCATTTTTTGAACCCACCAATAAGAAAGCGCCTTATAACAAAGCTGTTGAATAAAGAAGATGATAGATATCTCGGAACAAATCAACTATTTTTAAGATTGTTAATCGGGAGCCTTCAAAGATCGGAGGATAGATTCGCGATTGCGATGTCTAACAGTTTTCTGCATTCTTTTCTGATGCCTGAATCAATGGAACCCAAGTTCAAAATACGAACAAAGCTAGATTTAGAAAGGTACTTTCAAGAGCAGAATTTGCCTCAGGTTTATCTGCAAAAATCTGATAGAGCTTCAATGGCTTTTGGCATTGAAGCTAGATCCTTTTTTTTGCAACCCCAAATTATAAATCACTTCATGGACCTTAGAGCTGGACACGCAACAAAAAAGAGATTCAGAAGTTTTTTAGAGAAGAATTCTAGAATTGGTGAATTACCCAAGAAGAAACATGGATTGGGTGTTCCTATGACGAAATTTATGGCGGTGCAAACTGAACCAAAATGGCAAACGAATTTAATGGGTATCGAAGTCGAAGTATGCAGAGAGGTTTGGAGGAATCGCAGCTCGAACCCTGCTTATGCGAATATAGCATGGTCCTACTTAGTGCTTAACTCTATGATCACCAATTGGTCCAGGTTAGGCAAAATTCATATTTCTGATTTCGAAAGGTCACCACATGAAGCGATCTAAATCAAAGGAAAAAATTTATCAACAGACAATTAGTGATTTTGGTTCCCAATGGCGAATTCACGGGGAATTGAGAAACACATATTGGACAAGTGATGCCATGTTTCGAGATCATTTTGGTGAGTATTTTGACCCCGCTGTTTTGACGGGTAAAAGAGTTTGCGATATTGGATCTGGTTCTGGTCGCATATTGGAGATGATCCTCAAATACAATCCGAAAGAATTAGTTGGGATAGAGCCATCATCTAATTCTAGCGTGCTTGAAAAGAGATACTCAGGGTTTGCAAATGTTGAAATAATTAACATAGAGGGTGAGAAATTTAGGTGTCAAAAATTCGACTACATATTTTCTTTAGGGGTCATTCATCATATCAATAGGCCATTTGAAGTCATCGAAAATGCTTATGATCACCTAAAGCCGGATGGAAAGTTGTTAATCTGGGTATATGGATATGAAAATAATCAGGCCTATGTGGCACTACAAAAATACTTTAGATTCGCTACACAAAAGTTCAATGACAATTTTCTTGATAAAATTTCGCTAGCATTAACTTACGGCGTCGATTTTTACTACCTTGTCTCCCGTGGACTATTTTTTGGAAAATTGCCGTTAAGTGAGTACGTTCGAGAAGTATTTGGACCTTGTTCCAGGCTAGAAAAGAAGTACATCGTTTTTGATCAACTAAATCCTGCCTATGCAAAATATTATCGGCTTAAAGAGCTTGAAGAACTAATCGAAAATTTTGATTTCAAGAAAGTAGAGTATTACCACCGTCATCATTACAGTTGGACAGTTATTTGCACTAAGTAGCAAGTGCTTTTCTTGCGTGCTGATACTGAAGAGAAATACCCTCGAGAAGATTAGTTCTTGGCTGCCACCCCAATTCCCGCTTTGCTAATGAGTTTATACCAGCAGTATGTTTTTGATCTCCGGGCCTATCTGGATACTCACGTACGATTAGTTTTTTCCCAGAGTATCTTTCTAGGATATCGATTACCTCGTTCAGCGATGCGGACTCGTCGCCACAGATGTTCATTATGTTTTTAGTTTTTTCGCAAGTCATCGCTAAAATGGTCGCATCGACTATGTCACCTACGAATGTGTTTGAGCGAGATTGATTTCCATCACCAAATTTAGGAAATTCTAGGTCGTTCACGAGTGATTCAATTATTCGTGCGTACGCCATATCCGGTCTCTGGCCCGGGCCATACACTGAAAAATATCGAAGAATATGAATAGGCAATTCAAAGTTGGCTTCGTATGAAAGCAATAGATTCTCGGCAGCTAATTTTGTAACTCCATAAGGTGAAAATGGTTTTGTTTCACCACCTTCATCCGTTATTGCATTTTTTCCATATACGGAAGAAGTGGAAGCTTGTACAAATTTATGGAGGGAAGTGTCTTTCGCCCACTCGATTAATTTTTGTAGTCCAATCAAGTTGTTTGATGCGTAAGCTTCGAAATTAGACCAACTCTGAGGCAAACCTGGCATCGCCGCTTCATTTACCACGTAATCAAAATCTCTATCTAAAACATCGTAATTATCATGACGCAAATCAAATTCTTGGAACTCAAAATCCTTCTTGGATTGCATCAGCGCAATACTTGATAAGTTCTTTTTCTTTAAAATAGGCGAGTAAGAGTCAGCCAAAAAATTATCAATCCCAACGACACTATAATTTCTTTTTAGTAGTTCTATGCACAAATTGCTACCAATGAACCCTGCTGCTCCTGTAACAAGGACCTTTTTGCTCATGGTCGGCCTAATTTCTTAAATTCTGCTCTGACCTTAAGTTTACTCGGTAAATCAAAATTTGTTTTTCTCTTCCTGACTGCCTGTTATTTGTCATCAACCCTTTCGGTAACCAAGGCGTTGTCACACGAATGTCAGCCGAAAAGCGGAATACCGGGGCGACTCACTTGACCTAACGCCAGCTCCTGATCCTCCACGGCATGGCCGAGGGCAAGACTAACCACGAACTAGCCACTGAAGTGGGCTTTTCAGCCTCAACGGTCCGGCCCGAGACTATGCAGATCTATCGGGCCCTTTCTGTCATTTACCGCAAGGGAGCAGCCAAAAAGGCGCTCATGCTCAGCCTGGCATAGGCCTACAGACACACTCAAACCCTCAATACACCCTTTACCCATGCCCATCCCATAGACTAGAGACCTGATTCCGGCAGGGTTGTTTCACGCTGCCATTCGGCGAAAGCCCTGCTCGCACTTCCCCCCATGTATCAGGTAAAAATAATTCCGCTAAGGGCACAACATTTGCCCCTGCGCGGTGTCTTAACTAATAGAGGGCAAGACGTTGCTCATCTTTTACAAACTCGCGGGAGTTACTCAAATGGCACTATTAAAGTCAAAGGCAGCGAAACAAGCTGCGATGACTGCCGCCACCCGCATTCTTGAAGCTGCCCCCGCTGCAGCTGCCGGCTCTGCTGCAGACTGGTCTATCTCTCAGCTCTCAGCGCTCTACACAGAACACCGCACACAGCTTGTTTCACAGGCTCGCCGCATCACCCGCGATGAGGCAGAAGCCAATGAAGTAGTCCAGGAAGCATTCTTGAAGTTCATGCTTGCCGCCCCAGAGCTAGATTCAGCAGATCGTGCGATTGCATACCTTCGCACCTCTGTTACAAACCTATCCCTGAACATCATCCGCGCTCGCGGAGCACGTCCTAACTTGGTTGCAATCGATGCTGACACAACCCAGGAGCGTCTGAACGAGATCGCCTCTGAAAACCACATCGATCTAGACACCACAATTACTGCCGCAGAAGATGCCGCGATTATCCGCGAAGCTCTAGCTCGCCTAACATCAGATCAGCGCACAGCCCTTGTGATGTGGGAAATGGAAGGCCGCAGCACAGAAGAGATCGCAACTGCGCTTAACACAACCCCAGCAAATGTTCGTCATATCCTTGCACGCGCTCGCAAATCTATGGTTCGAGTTCTTGAAGAGTGGGTCGTTGATGAGTCAACTGGCTTAACTGCACTTAATGCACTTTCTACTACTTATAAGAAAGCTGCCCAGATTGCACAAAAGTCATCTAAGGCTGCTCTTTCACTTCTACTTGTAATCACCGCATTCCTTGGCTTTAACTCCATGACTGGCAATGAAGGCTCAGTTGTTTCAACAATTCCTCCAATGACATCTGTTGCCAAAGCACCTGCAACTGTTAGCCAATCACCATCAGCGTTAGCTGCAACCAAGGCTGCAGAAACAGCTGCTGCGAAGAAAGCAAACGCTGCAGCGCTCAACGCCAAGATTGCAGCGCTAACATTTTTTGGTTTGAATAAAGATGGTCTGCCAACTGGATTCACTGTCACAGATTCAAAGAACTCACAAGGTGTTGGCCGCGTGACTAAGGGAATTTCTTCTGTTGGAACTGATGGAATCGTTGTTAACAACCAGTTCATCACAGGCTC
>Ga0214919_10006506_pt1 | contig 16057 bp, 15 predicted proteins | sample LL1503_MetaG_FD_177994 | JGI IMG/M metagenome (GOLD analysis project Ga0214919, IMG submission 177994) | Freshwater microbial communities from Lake Lanier, Atlanta, Georgia, United States - LL-1503 | ecosystem: Environmental > Aquatic > Freshwater > Lake | place: USA: Georgia | collected... | reverse complement strand
GCTCTTCGATCTTGCCATAGCGCCAAAGAAGAAGCGCGATCGCCCAAACCACGGCGAAAGCACCAACAATGAAGTACCCAGCGCTATTTAAATCAAAGGCCAGTGCGTAATCCCAGAAGTCACCTGAAAGACTTAGTTGATCAGCGATTACTTGGCAGATTTCCAGACCACCGACAAATAAAGCAACTGCCACTGATAATCCAGTAATAATGATGTTGTAATAAACCTTGCGCACTGGCTTAGAAAATGCCCAACCATAAGCGAAGTTCATAAACGATCCATCAATTGTGTCTAACAAACTCATGCCGCCAGCGAAGAAGAGTGGAAGTGAAATGATTGCCCACCACGGTAAACCGGCGATTACTGATGAACCAGCTAAAACTAGTAAGCCAACTTCAGTTGCGGTGTCGAAACCAAGGCCGAAGAGAATCCCTAGTGGATACATCTTCCAGCTCTTATCGATACGACGGGCAATTGGACCGAAGAAGCGCATCAATAAACCGCGAGAATTCAAATGTTTTTCTAACTCTTCTTCGTTATATAAACCTTTACGCATTTTTAAAAAGACACCGACGATAGAAACTAGGATTACCAAGTTTAAGATTGCGATCAACATCAAGAATGTTCCAGAAACGGTTGTGCCGATTAGCCCGGTGTAATGATGCAGCGATGAATTATCATCTTTCAGTTGTGAGCCAAGAGCCTTAATTCCAAAATTCAAAAGAATTGCCAAAGTAGCAACCACGGATGAATGGCCAAGAGAGAAGAAGAAACCAACCGCTAATGGGCGCTGACCTTCTGACATTAATTTACGAGTTGTGTTATCGATTGCACTGATGTGATCAGCATCGAAGGCATGGCGCATACCTAAGGTGTAAGCCAAGGCGGCGGTGCCCCAACCAAAGAGTGATCCATCGGCTAATTTGTAATTTCCATTTGTCGCTTGCCACATCAATAAAGCGCCGGCAATATGTAAGAAAGCGATAAAGCCGAACATGGCAGCCATACGGCGCCACTCATCGCGGGTTAGGCGCTCGCGCAGTGGAATGCGAGGTGCGGCCGTGACGATCGTGTTCATGGGGCTCCTGATAGGGCTAGGCCTAGATGCAAATGATTTGCAAGAAGACAAGGGTAAAGGAGGGAAGTTGAGCCTGTCCACTCGAAATCATCGGCATATCCTTAAACATCATGGTTCGAATTCTGCTGGCACTCATAACCGCACTTGGGGTAATTACCGCGCCGCCAGCGCAGGCAGATGGTTGTTCAAGTCAAACTAGCGGCTGGGTAGCGCGTGAAAATAGCAAGGCCGGTAGCAAGGAATGGAACGTCGGGGCACCTTTTCGCTTGAGTGCAGATTTCTCTCGCCGCAAGTCAGCTAATCGGATTGAAGGTTTTTTCAATTCAACTTCTATCCGATGTGGCGGTACGGCAACTATCACTTTGGTGGGCGCAGCAAAGGCGACTGCAACGGTTTATCGAACCGGTTATTACCAAGGAATTGGCGCTCGCCAAGTTGGAAAATTTTCTATCGCTAACGGGTGGAACTTTAAAGCTTCTGACCAATTTCTACCAGGTATATATTTAATAAAACTTTCGGCACCAAAGAGATTATCTACCTTCGTGCCCATAACAATTAGCTCCCCAAATTCTAAAAGCGACCTGACTTTTATTTCTTCAGTATTAACATGGCAGGCATATAACCAGTGGGGTGGCAGTTCTCTTTACAAAGGTCCGGATGGAAAACGCGAATCCCGCGCCGAAAAAGTTTCATTTTTGCGGCCATACGATGGCGATGGCTCTGGGCAATTCCAGTATATGGAGGCACCGCTTCTTAAGAGTGCAGAAAAACTTGGGTTAAATATTAACTATGCGACAGATATTGATTTAGATAAAGATGCGAGCATATTAAGAAATACCGGTTCAATTCTCCTTGGTGGACACAGCGAATATTGGACAACAAATATGCGCGATGCCGTCGAAAAGGCAGTTGATCGTGGAGTTAATTTGATTGTGCTCGGTGGAAACACCGCCTATAACCGAATCGATATTCAGGGCAAGGAGATTACAAATATAAAATCTTGGCGAGATATCGGCCGTCCAGAAATTCAACTTCTTGGATCTCAATATTTAACTCTGGGATTTCATCGCGACATGGTTATCGAAACAGAGTTGTGGCCCTTTGACGTTCTACCCAAGGGCGCCGTAATAAAAGGTGTAGTCGGTTATGAAGCCGATACCCCAATAACTTTTAACGGCCCACCTGTTGAGTCGATCGCCCGTTCTTCAATCTTGCCTAACGAAAAATCGATTCCTGCCATGGCTACTTATTACACGCGGCCATCGGGGGCGGGGATCCTCAATATGGCAACCAATGGTTGGGTCTGCGCCATGGAAGACCGATGTCCATGGGGGCACCGCTTTGATCGCACGACCCAGCGGCAAATCACGCGCGTAACTGAAAACATTTTAAGCGCGACTACGCGTGGGCCGTTAGGAAATTGGCGCACCGCGTTTACGCAAAATAACGCACCTTCTTAAAATTTTGGGAGTAATGTCACCGTCATTCACCGTAAGGTTCACCAGTCCGATAAACGACAACGGGGGTATCGATGAGCGAAGATGAAGGCCAAGACGAGCTCGTATCAGAGGAAATGCTCTGGGATCGCATACCTGAAGTACACGGTGCCGATCGTGCAAATACTTACTACGAACTCTCCGCTCGAATCTTTGCTCGCGGTCAATATGACGAAGCGCTAGCGCTAGCCGAAACTGCGCGCGATATATTTTCTGAACTAGGTGCAACCGAATCTAGTGAAGGCTTAGCCCAGGCTTACTCTGCAATTGGTTATAACTTAAATCAATTAAAGCGGATGGATGAAGCAGCAACTGCAATGAGTAAAGCGGTGGAAATTCTGCGCGCAAGTAAATCACCGCTCTCACTCGAATTAGCCTGCACGTTAGGTGAGTGGTGGTATGCCTCTAAGAATTTTGAAAAAGTTGTTGAAATTATGGATGAGTGCGCCCAAGAACACTTGGTAGACGGAAATCAAATTGGAGCCGCGAACGATTTACATCTTCTCGGTTGCGCATATCGTGAGTTAAAAAATTACGAACTTGCGCTCACCACCTTTAAAGAAGCTCGCTTAATTTTTAAGACTGAGAAAGAAGTTATCCAGGTTGCTCGATGTGATCAGAAGATAGCCTCTTGCTATGTCGAAATCGGCGACGGCGAGAAAGCACTTGAAGCTGCTCGCAAAGCAATTGATGTATTCGAAACCGGCCATGACCACCGCCGCGAAACTTTTGCCTTACTTGAATACGGAAAAGCTGAAGTTTTAGTTGGCAAACTAGAAGATGGTTTAGCAACGTTGGACGGGGTTCTGCAGATCATCTCTGAAGATGAGCCCAAAGACTTTGAGCTAATTGTCGATATCGAAACTCGCATGTCAACGGTTCTGCGCAGCCTGGGACGTATGGATGAGGCCAATGAAATTGATCGCCGCCTTATTGCGGTGCGCGAAGCGATGGAAGATGTTCCAGCCCCAACTGATCTTGGTGACTAAGCGACTAACTTAGCCTCGGAAGGTGCTGCAAAGCCCAGTGGTACATCGCAATTGCGCCAGCAGCGGATGCGTTCATAGAACGAGTTGAGCCGTATTGTTGAATTGCATAAAGAACTTCACAAGCTTGAATTCCCTCATCTGACATTCCGGCGCCTTCTTGACCAAATAAAAGAACGCAAGATTGAGGCAATAAGGAACCTTCTAGCTGCTTAGAAGATGGGACGTTATCTATTCCAATAATTGGCAGATTATTTTCTTTACACCAAATCGAAAATTCAGCAATTGTTGGGTGATGAATAACCGTCAAATATTTATCTGTAACCATAGCGCCACGTTTATTCCAGTCGCGCTTGCCCACAATATGAACAGCTGAAACGTTGAAAGCATTTGCTGTTCGAACCACAGAACCAATATTTAAATCATGTTGCCAGTTTTCAATTGCAATATGCAATTTATGTCGCTTGGTATCTAAATCAGCGACAATCGCTTCCACCGACCAATATCTATAATGATCAAGTACATTTCGGCGATCGCCATTTTCGAGCAATTCTGGATCAAATTGCGAACCGGCTGGCCACGGTTTCTCGTGTGGTCCGACTCCTACTACGGGAAAAAATTCTCCTGGTCCGATCGTGGCAGGTGTATTCATTTCCATAAGCGCACTCTAAACTTAATAAGGATTAAACGCCACAAAGCTAATTCCACTAACGCTGATATCGATGACCCTGGAGCTAATATTTAGATGAAGTCTTTTGTGAAATTTAGCGCTGCGATAGTTGCGGCAAGCCTTTTAATTGCCCCGAGCGCATCTGCATTCGATCCAGTTTCTGCCGCAGGCGTCTTTGCTCGGATGGCAGCGGCTCCAGAACTTAGCAATCCATCGGTTTCGCTAATTGATGTAAGCACAGGATCAGTGGTCTTTGAGTCAAGCGCTAGCTCACAACGTAAACCAGCTTCGACCATGAAACTGCTATCAGCAGTCGCGACTTTAAAATACTTAACTCCTCAACAAACTTTTGCGACATCAGTTTCACTTGGACCTATCCCAGATTCATTGGTAGTCAATGGTCAATACGATCCTTGGATGTCAATCAACGATCAAGTTGCGACAAAAATGCACCGCACTTCTTACCCACTTTTAGTTTCGAAAGGCTTAAGCGCTGCAAAAAAGAAATCAGGCGGATCGGTAAAGAAACTTAAGATTTATTACAACGATCTATTTTCGAGTGATTTAGCTACCTTAAAGTCTCTTTACAGTAAACGTGGAGTTACAACAACATACGTGAAAGTTACTGATGAAAAGGCTCTAGCAATAGCGGGAGAAGAAGTGGCTTACTCAACCTCTCCACCCGTTAAAGAGATCATGGATTGGTTTTTACTGTGGAGTGATAATTTAATATCCGAAAGAATGGGGCGAATAGCCGCTAAAGCAGCTGGAAATCAGTTTAGCGATGATGGGGTAGCAGTTACCTTTGCAACTTTGTTAATTGAATTAGGAATAGACCCTTCACAGGTGATCGTAAAAGATGCCAGTGGCCTTTCAAGAGAAAATAAAGTCACAGCAAGTGTGATGTCACAACTTCTATATAAAATTTACACAGATCCAGCTCTGTCACAGATAGCAAATGGACTGCCGATTGGCGGCAAGACCGGAACGTTACGTCATCGCTATCTTGAAACCGCCCCACAAGCAGTTGGGCTGATCAAAGCTAAGACCGGAACTCTGACAGGTGTAGTAAGCCTCGCTGGATATGTGGAATCTGGTGATCGTGAATATGCATTTATCGTAATTGCTGATGAGATTAGTCGGACCCGCGCAGCAAGTGATCGAGCACGAAAGACTATAGATCGCTACCTAGGCAAGATAGCTGCACCAATAACTTCGCGCAGTACTGAAACTAGTACCGCAGTTCTGCAATAAAATCTGCAATAAATCTAGTCGTCGTTACCTTCGCGCTCATCGTGTTCGCCGCGACCTTCATCATCGCCACCACCGCTTGGTAGTGCAGCAATCTTTGGTTGCTTTGGCTGCGCTGATTGCTTTGGAGGAACTGGGTTTGTATTTGTAGGCGGTATGGCAACGGTTGTTGCCTGTGGAGTTACTTGAACTGCAGCTGGTGAGGAGTTACTTTGAACTGGAGCTATCTGTTCGGTAGCGCTAGCAGGTGCCTCATCGGTGATTTGAGAAGCAATCGCCCCGACACCAACAATTGCAAGCGCCGCTGAAGCAATCAACGCAGGGATAAAGCGCGTCTTCTTCTTTATAACTGGCACAGAATCTGCGTCTGCAAGTTCCATCCATTCGGGCTTTTGTGGAGGTGTCATCTTGGCCCCTTTCGTTAAGTGAAAAATAGGGCATGAGGCTTAGAACACCCTGAGAACATCAAGCGACAATGCTGAGTAATCTGGCCTAGTGCAAGAGCAAATGAGCCTATCTCTCAAAACCAGAGCAATTTCTTATCTGGAATTAATGAAGTTAAGGGTCGTTGAACTCCTACTTGTAACTACTTTGCCAGCGATGGTTTTAGCCCAACAAGGGTTGCCATCTCTAAAATTAACTATTGCAACTTTAATTGGCGGAACTCTCGCTGCTGGAAGTGCAAATGCTTTCAATATGGTTATCGAAGCCGATTCAGATAAGTTAATGAAGCGAACTGCAAATCGCCCACTTGCTATGGGAGTAATAAGTAAGACGGAAGCAACGATATTTGCAACTGTCATAGGAATTCTTTCCCTTGTAATATTTCAAATTTTCACAACCACCCTGGCTACTCTTTTATCAGCAACTGCAATCGCTTTTTATGTAATTGTTTACACTATCGCTTTGAAGAAGCGGACTCCACAAAATATTGTTTGGGGCGGTGCTGCAGGTTGTATGCCGGCTTTAATCGGTTGGGCAGCGGTAACTAATTCACTATCGGTAACGGCTTGGTCATTCTTTTTAGTTATATTTTTCTGGACTCCTCCACATTTCTGGGCGTTGGCAATTAAATATAAAGATGACTATGCCGCAGCGAGTATTCCGATGCTGCCGGTAGTTGCTACTAAAGACCACTTGCTTCGACAAATGTGGGTTTACACAATTGCCATGGTTGGATCCTCTATTGCTTTAATTATTAATGCCAACTTACAAAATTGGGCAATGGCGATTACGATTGCTTTAGGTCTGGTTTTTGCGGTACAACTGCGCGGATTAGATGAGAAATCTGAAAATTACGAAAAAGTTGCAGTAAGGATTTTTCAATGGTCTATTACTTATTTAAGTTTGCTATCAATATTGCTAGTAGCAGCTCAACTATTTAAAGCTTGAGTTAAATCTTTTATTAGATCGTCGACATGTTCTAGCCCAACAGATAAGCGCAGAACTGAAGGCGTAATTCCCATTTCAGCCTGGACTTCTGGCGATAGGCGACGATGCGTAGTTGAAGCTGGGTGGGTAATCAGCGATTTACTGTCGCCCAAATTATTAGAGATATCGATTATGCGCAGGGAATCCATAAATTTAAAGGCATCCTTCTGGCTACCTGCAAACTCAATTCCTATAGTGCTTCCACCACCGCTCATCTGCTTCTGCACAATTGCATAATCAGGATGTGATTTAAGGCCAGGGTATTTGACTGACTTAATCTCTTTCCGCGTCTCTAAGAATTCGGCGATCGCTTGCGCGTTCTGACACATCCGCTGTACTCGCATCTCCATGGTTTCAAGCGACTTAATAAGTACCCAAGCATTAAATGGGCTCAACGATGGACCAGTGTGGCGGTTGAAAGGAATTAAAGATTCGTGGATGTAAGCAAATGAACCCAAGACTGCGCCGGCAAGTACTCGCCCCTGTCCGTCAATATGTTTGGTGGCGGAGTACATAACAACGTCAGCGCCAAGTTGTAACGGTTTTTGTAATACCGGAGATGCCATTACGTTATCGACGATTACCGTTGCACCTACTTTGTGAGCGAGATCGCTCACCATTCGGATATCAACAATCTCCATAAGTGGGTTGCTGGGTGATTCGATGAAGACAACTTTAGTTGGCTTACTTAAAGCCGCTGCCCAAACAGCTGAGTCATTTCCCTTTACCAATTCAACAGTTACGCCCCATTTTGGCAAAATCTCAGTTAGTACAACATGGCAAGAGCTAAACATGGCAGCCGATGCGACTATGTGATCGCCAGCTTTAACTAGACATGCTACGGATGCGAACATCGCCGACATACCTGAACCAGTTGCTACGCAATATTCGGCACCTTCAATTGCAGCTAAACGCTTTTCAAACATGGCAACCGTTGGATTATGGAAACGGCTATAAACATAATGGTCAGTCTCATCGGCAAATGAATCAAAGGCTTCTTGAGCAGAAGAATATGTAAAACCGCTATTTAGGTAGAGAGCTTCAGAAGTTTCACCAAATCCTGAGCGCGCTAACCCTGCGCGAACTGCATCAGTTTGGGGATTTACAACCCAGTCTGGAGCTGGTCTTTGATTGCGTGGCTGATAGCCCCAGGTCTCTTTACTCACACCGATAATTCTAAGGTGCAAACGCTATATTCAATACATGTCCAATCTCGCGATCTCAGTTAAAGATTTGAGCAAGAAATACGGAACCAGCCTTGCGGTCTCGCATACTAATTTTCAAGTTCCGCTCGGCACCATCTGCGGCTTTGTGGGCCCAAATGGTGCAGGCAAAACGACGACAATCCGGATGCTCCTCGGGCTGATCTCCCCGACTGGAGGAGATGCACAAATTCTTGGAGAACCAATTACATCTCCCGACAAGTACCTATCAATGGTTGGCGCGATGATCGAAGGACCGGCTTTCTATCCGGCGCTCTCTGGCGCTGAAAATTTACGAGTCCTAGCAACTCTTGGTGGATTTCCCCAAGAGCGCGTTGATCAATTGCTCGCACAAGTTGGGCTCGCCGATCGTGGTGGTTCTAAGTACAAGACGTATTCGCTGGGAATGAAGCAGCGCTTAGGAATTGCAGCAGCGCTCTTGCCAGATCCAAAGTTATTAATACTGGATGAACCTACAAACGGTTTAGATCCTGAAGGTATTCAAGAAATTCGCCAACTGCTTCGCTCGCTTGCAGATAACGGCACTACAGTTTTTGTGTCTTCGCATTTACTATCGGAGCTAGAGCTAATTAGCGAGTACTTAGTTATGTTACGAAAAGGCGAAGTAGTATTCGCAGGACCTATTCAAGATCTTTTTGATCAACAACAACCATTTATGGTTGTAAAAACCCAGAACCATCAGGATCTAGAGAAGATAATTTCTATTGCTGAAGGCGCCGGACATAAAGCGCACCTACGCGATGGGACCGCGCATATCGAAGGCCCCGCCGAATGGGCCGGAACTTTAAATAAATTAGCATTTGAAAGCGGAATTTTGATTACTCAACTATCACCACAGATGCCAAACCTTGAAGAGACCTTCTTTGAGCTGACAGGAGATCAGAAATGATTCGCAGCATCGTCCGAATTTTCTTCGCCGAGTGGCGCAAATTGCGCCGCCCAACTTTGTTACTTGGCACTCTAGGCGCAGTCGCATTCTTTAGCGTTCTAGTCTCTTCCGTTCTTTTCCTAATGATCGATTCACCTCGTGGAAATGGCGACCGAGGTGTGCGCATTACACGTGAGATGCTCTCGTTATCTAGCGGCTCTACCCAATCATTTTCCAGCATTGGCAACTTGCTTGGCATCATTGCGCTCTGTGTATTTGCCGCACAGACTGCTCAAGAATATTCACTCGGTACCTTGCGTAATCTCTTAGTGCGTCAACCTGGGCGTATTCGCCTACTGGTAGGAAAACTAGCTTCAATGAAGGTTTTTGCAATCGCTATGACTTTGGTGAGCGCCATAATCTCTATCTCAGTTTCGTACGCGCTAGCTGGCAATAAAAACGTTGATACTGCACTCTGGTTCAACAGCGATGGGCGCTTAGAGATCGCGAAAACACTTCTTAATGTATACATCTCGATTATCGGATTCGGAATTATCGGAATGGTGCTCGGAATCGTACTTCGCTCACCAATTAGTTCGATTTCACTCGGCGTACTTTGGTTACTGATTGTCGAAAATATTGTCGGCGCCCTTAAATCCAGCACCTTAAATTGGTTACCCGGAAATCAATTAGGGACAATAGCAACCGGTGGTAGCCCAACTGTTTCGTATTCCCACGCGCTATCTCTATCTGCGATTTATGTAAGCGTTGCGCTAGTGATCGCCACCGTACTATTTACTAAGCGAGATGTATCCAACTAGCGACACTTGCCACAATCTCCGTAGTTACTCAGTGATCTGATTTATTCTGAGGGCTTACCTGTTGGAGGTTTGGTGTCGCATCGCAGTAAAGCCGTAGCGTTAGCCATAATTTTTGGGCTAACGCTTACGACTACGCCTGCAATTGCAGCAACGCCCAAGCCAACGCTGGCGCAGATTGAGGAAGCCAAGAAAGCGGAAGCGGCAAAGAAGGCAGCAGCAGATAGCGCTGCCAAGAAATTAGCAGCAGCAAATCAAACTCTTCGCACCTTAACCGCAAAATCAAATGCCGCACAAGCGCTATATGTAAAGGCTAAGAAAGAGCTAGCAATTGCAACCGCCGCCGCTATTGTTGCCGCAGCACATGCGCGCGAAACTCAGCAAGCGGTTACAGAAGCCCATCGTGTGATCGGAAAAATGGCAGCTAGCGCATACATAATGGGCGGCTCGCTTACCGAAATTGAACCTTTGCTCAGTTCAAATGGCCCACAAGATCTAATAGATCAAATTACTACTTTGGATAAATTAGGTACACAAAATACCTTGGCTTTGGAACGCTACAAAGCTGCAGAAGTTATTGCGCGTGCTGCAAAAGCGAAAGCAGATGAAGCCAAGATTGCCCAAGAAACTGCAACTGCCAAAGTTGCCGCTGCCAAGAAAGTTGCAGACGATGCCCGGGCACTGCAACAAAAATAAGTTGATAAATTGCAAGCTATTCAAGATAAGTTAGCGCGCGAATTAGCTAGCGCTAAGAAAGTGCGCATCACGCTGGAACAACAACGTGCACTCGCCTTACTCGAAGAGAGTTTGGCAAATACCGCAGCTAACACTGGCGGCCAGAAAAAAGTCTGGCCAGATATTGGTTTCAAGGGTCGGTCAACAATTCGCACAACCGAGGCGCAACGTTTAGCAGCCGTTGCCTACGCCAAGAAACAAGTTTTAGCTCGCAAGCCTTATATCTGGGGTGCACAAGGTCCAAATTCATTCGACTGTTCTGGTTTGGTCTTTGCCGCTTATAAAGCTGCTGGTTTAAATTGGCCAGACTGGGATCGCCTTAACTCAGCGCTGTATGCGGGTTACACCAAACATGTTTCGCTAAATGAACTTGTTCCTGGCGACCTACTCTTTTACTCATACAAGGGAACAATTTCATCCATTCACCACATCACCATTTATGCAGGTAACGGGATGATGTGGGAGGCAAACTCCACACCTAAGGGACTCTTATATTCAAATATCTACAGTATTGACGGGCTTATGCCATTCGGCGGTCGGGTCTAGAGTTAGCCCATGGCTTCGGCGCTGCTAGAACTTCGTAACGCAGTCCGCCCATTCTTAGAGAATTTAACTGCTGGAGATTGCGCACTTGTTGCCGTCTCGGGCGGCGCAGATTCATTGGCGCTTGCTGCTGCTTTAATTAAGGAAGCGCCTGAACTCGCAATCACTTTAATTGCCGTAACAATTGATCATCAATTACAACTTGGATCAGATGATCAAGCTCAGAAAGTACAAGTGCAATTAAAGGCAATGGGCTACCAAGAAGTAATTATTGAAAAAGTATCTGTAGTGGAAAAATCAGGGCTAGAAGCCGACGCACGTACCGCAAGATATGCAGCACTTGATTCCATCGCTCACGCTTACGGTGCAACACAAATCTTTTTAGGACACACACGTGATGATCAAGCCGAAACGGTTTTACTTGGTTTAGCGCGCGGTTCTGGTACTCGTTCGCTTTCAGGTATGGCAACGATAAATGGAAAGTATGCGCGCCCTTTTTTACAATTGACTCGTGAACAAACTGTTGCTGCTTGCCAAGAAGCAGAGTTACAACCATGGAGTGATCCTCATAATACAAATTCAAAATTCTCACGTGTACGAGTTCGAAACAAAGTTATGCCGGTTATGGAAGAAGAGATCGGCCCAGGTATCGCTGCCGCCCTGGCCCGCAGTGCTTCTATCTTGCGCGATGATGCTGATGCTTTAGATGAGATGGCGCAGGCAGTTATTTCACGAGTTGATTTGGGCGATTTAGATTGCGCCGCCTTAGCCGAGCTGCCGCGGGCGATCCGATCTCGCATACTTCGCGCCGCTATCTACGCTGCCGGTGCCCCCAGCGGCTCGCTGAGCGCAGATCATCTCGCTGCCGTTGAGGCGCTGGTCACTTCTTGGCACGGCCAAGGCGAGGTGAGCCTGCCAGGTGGTGTGAAGGTTGCTCGGATTTCGGGCAGACTTTCGCTCTTAGCCCGTCCATAAATCTCCCCTCGAGATTTGAAATTGAAGGAGTCCCTAAGTGGATCTAGCTGCCGTCGGCACTGATGTAGAACGCGTAATCGTTACTGAAGAGCAATTAAAGTCAAAGGTTGCCGAACTCGCAGCGCGCGTTGATGCAGATTACAAAGATCAAGACTTACTTCTAGTCGGTGTACTTAAAGGTGCGATAATGGCAATGGCGGATTTAACTCGCGCCATGCAACGCCATATCGATATGGATTGGATGGCAGTTTCATCCTACGGTTCCGGAACTAAATCAAGTGGCGTTGTTCGTATTTTAAAAGATTTAGATCGCGACATAACTGGACGCAACATTTTGATCGTTGAAGATATCGTCGATTCAGGTTTAACGCTCTCTTGGTTGCGCGCTAACTTAATGTCACGCGGGGCCGCATCTGTTGAAATTTTGGCAATACTTCGCAAGCCCGAGGCGGCAAAAGTTGAAGTCGAATGTAAATATGTTGGCTTTGATATTCCACCTGACTTTGTTGTTGGCTATGGGCTAGATTTCAACGAGAAGTACCGCAACCTTTCATTCGTCGGTGTGCTGGCTAAGCACATGTATTCATAACGGGCGATACAAAATATTATGGAGAAGAAGAATTTGCTAAAAAAACCGATCAAGAAGAATTCCGATAAGAAGTCTGCGAAGAAAGCTCCAACCACGCGCGCTGGGCGCATCCTCCGCGGGCCACTCTTCTGGATTGTTGTTGCAATTCTTGGCGTATCAATTTTCGGACAGGTCTCTAGCGTAGGAAATCGCTATACCGAGATCGGTACTTCTCAAGCGCTAGATGCAATTGCCCAGTCAAAAGTTGAATCAGCCCTTGTAATTGATAAATCGCAGAAGCTGCAATTAATCCTTAAGCCTGGCAACTTAATAAAAGGTGCTAGCAAAGTCGAAGCATCATATGTAATCCGCTAGGAGCCGACGATTGTTGATGCGCTTACCGGTAATCCACCAGCAAAAGGTTGGAATGTAAGCGTTCCATCACAGTCGCTGCTTATCTCCTTCCTATTTTCTATAGCACCAATCCTCTTAATCGGCTTCTTATTCTTCTTCTTAATGAGCAACGCCCAGGGCGGAAATAAAGTCTTCTCCTTTGGAAAATCTCGAGCAAAGTTGCAAGATAACGAAGTCCCACAAAATACCTTTGCCGATGTAGCCGGAGCTGATGAAGCGATCGCCGAACTAGAAGAGATTAAAGATTTCTTAGCAAATCCTGCTAAGTACGCACTACTTGGCGCAAAGATTCCCAAAGGTGTTTTGTTGTACGGCCCTCCCGGAACAGGTAAGACTTTATTAGCGCGCGCCGTTGCAGGGGAAGCGAAAGTTCCTTTTTATTCCATTTCAGGTTCTGACTTTGTAGAAATGTTTGTTGGCGTCGGCGCAGCCCGTGTGCGCGATTTGTTTGCACAGGCAAAAGCAAATGCGCCAGCGATTATCTTTGTTGATGAAATTGATGCCGTTGGTCGCCAACGCGGTACAGGTATGGGCGGCGGTCACGACGAACGTGAACAGACTCTTAATCAACTCTTAGTTGAAATGGATGGATTTGAAACCGGTGGACAAGTAATTTTAATTGCCGCCACTAACCGTCCAGATGTTTTAGATCCTGCGCTTTTGCGTCCGGGACGTTTTGATCGCCAGATCGCAGTTGATCGCCCTGATCTAAAGGGTCGCGAAGAGATTCTTAAAGTTCACGCTAAGACAAAGCCACTATCTGATGAAGTCGAGCTGCTTAACTACGCTCGTCGCACACCCGGATTTACTGGCGCAGATCTAGCAAATGTATTAAATGAAGCAGCGTTGCTTGCTGCACGCGAAGGCAAGAAAGCTATCTCTAACTTACAAATTGATGAAGCAATCGATCGCGTAATGGCTGGCCCACAACGTAAATCGCGAATTATGTCTGATGATGAACGACGCGTAACTGCTTATCACGAAGCAGGCCACGCGCTTGTGGCGCATGCTCTGCCACACACTGATCCAGTTCATAAGATCACGATCATGCCGCGCGGTCGCGCCCTTGGTTACACGATGGTTCTGCCAGATGACGATAAGTACTCGACAACTCGTAATCAACTCTTGGATCAGTTGGCATATTCACTTGGTGGCCGCGCTGCTGAAGAATTGATCTTCCATGATCCATCAACAGGTGCATCAAATGATATTGAAAAGGCCACTGCGCTAGCGCGTTCAATGGTTACCCAATATGGAATGACTGAAGCGATCGGTGCAATTAAATTAGGTACTGACGGATCTGAACCATTTATGGGTCGCGATTATGGACATCAGCGAGATTACTCCGAAAACGTTGCGGCAAAAGTCGATGCCGAAATTCGTAAACTTATTGAGAACGCTCACCAAGAAGCCTTCGATATCTTGGTAGAAAATCGCACAACTTTAGATGCGATGGTTCTGCAGTTACTTGATAAAGAAACGCTAAATAAAGAAGAGATCGCCGCTATCTTCGCAAAAGTTAGCTCTTGGCCGCGCCGTCCATCATGGACTGGTTCAGCAACGCGAATTCCATCTTCGCAACCACCAGTTGCAGTTCCGGAGCGAGTAATCACCGAGGCTGCAGATAAGAAACCATCACGTGTAAAGAAGAGCGCGAAGAAGGAAACGACTTAAACGTGGGCGATGTAACGCCGGTTTCTATGGGGCCAGAAGGCGGACGTGCAGCGCATCCTTTCGATGAAGCGCGCGCTGCAGCAGCAGTTCGCGAGCTATTACTGGCACTAGGTGAAGATCCAGATCGTGAAGGTTTGCAAGAGACTCCCGCCCGTGTCGCGCGCGCCTTTAAAGAGAACTTTGAAGGACTCTGGAAATCACCTGAAGATGTTCTGACAACAACATTTGATATTGGCCATGAAGAGCTAGTAATTATCCGCGATATCGAAGTCTTTTCGCATTGCGAACATCACCTAACCCCTTTTCACGGAGTTGCCCACGTTGGTTATATTCCACGTGGCAAGATAACGGGGTTATCTAAAGTTGCTCGTTTGGTTGATTTATTTGCGCGACGCCCACAAGTGCAAGAACGATTAACCACCCAGATCGCTGATGCGATGGTGAAGATTCTTGATCCTATGGGCGTAATCGTGATTATAGATTGTGAACATTTATGTATGTCGATGCGTGGTGTACGTAAGTCACAAGCTCGCACAACAACTAGCGCAGTCCGTGGAGTCTTGCGCGATCCAGCCACACGTGCAGAAGCAATTAGCCTGATTACAAAGAGTTAATTAAAACTATTTAGTACGATGATGAAGATCATGGGAATTCTAAATGTCACACCAGATTCCTTTGCTGACGGTGGAAAACATGACACTTATGAAAAAGCAGTTGCGCGCGGACTAGAAATGATCGCCGAAGGCGTCGACATTATTGATATCGGTGGAGAATCAACCCGACCTGGCGCAGAGCGAGTATCACCAGAAGAAGAGCAGAGACGGGTTATTCCTGTAATAGAAAAATTGGCACAGACTGGAATCCCAATCAGTATCGATACGATGCGGGCGCAGACTGCAGAGCTAGCAATTACCGCCGGTGCCAGCATCGTTAATGATGTCAGCGGTGGGCTAGCCGATGATTTGATGCATGAAACCGTTGCAGAAATGGGTTGCCCTTATATCTTGATGCACTGGCGCGGACACTCAAAAGATATGAATTCGCAAGCAATTTATGGTGATGTCGTCAGAGATGTAATTGCTGAGTTAGGTACCCAAATAGATGCAGCGTTACAAGCGGGAATATCTAGAAATAATTTAATTATTGATCCCGGGCTAGGTTTTGCAAAAGATGCCGCACACAATTGGGAGATCCTAAAGCGGATCGATGAAATTACCGATCTAGCTTTTCCAGTATTAATTGGGGGATCGCGCAAGCGCTTTCTTGGCGGTGAAACTCCAGATGAACGGGAAGCAGCGACTATCGCGCTAACTAAATCACTCCTTGC
>Ga0214919_10006505_pt1 | contig 16058 bp, 16 predicted proteins | sample LL1503_MetaG_FD_177994 | JGI IMG/M metagenome (GOLD analysis project Ga0214919, IMG submission 177994) | Freshwater microbial communities from Lake Lanier, Atlanta, Georgia, United States - LL-1503 | ecosystem: Environmental > Aquatic > Freshwater > Lake | place: USA: Georgia | collected... | reverse complement strand
GAAGCCCTTTCGGCTGTCAGTATTGCCCTCCTCACCATCTATGATATGGTGAAAGCAGTAGACCGTACGATGGTGATCTCAAATATCCACTTAGTGGAAAAGTCTGGAGGACGCTCTGGGCTTTATAGGCGAGAGGTTAATGCTAAACCTAAGAAGGTAGCTAAAGCAAAGAAATAAAAGCGCCGTCCTTTTTCTGTCCTTTTAGGAGAGAAAAAATGGCGAGTTTCAGATTTAGAAATAATAGATGGCAAGCAAGAGTTCAACGTAAGGGTGAGAAAGATCTAGCAAAATCTTTTATCAATAAACCAGATGCTGAGAAGTGGGCAAGAAGTATTGAGATAGAAATAGATCGTGGCACTTTCATCAATACCGATTTCGCTCAAAAAACTTTATTCAAAGAAATTCTTCAGAAGTATCTTGATGATGTAGCTCCTCACATGCGGAGTTCTGATAATCAATCTATTCGTGTCAAAAAGCTAATGAAGCACCCTATTGCCGAAGTAAACATGGCACATCTATCTCCTAAGCATATGGCTGATTATCGTGACGAGAGACTAAAGGTCATTAAGCCTAATACTGTCATCAGAGAGTTGGCTATCCTGTCATCTGTTATAAACCACGCTAGGCGTGAATGGGGTCTTAATGTAATCAATCCAGTCACAATGATTAAGAAACCTTCTTCTACACAAGGGCGTGACAGAATATTAAATGACGAAGAACTTGGTCGCTTACTTATTCAGCTAGAAAAGATTAGCCCTTGGTATAAACCGCTCGTTGAATTTGCTCTAGAAACTGCAATGCGAAGAGGAGAGTTAATGTCACTACTATGGGTGAATGTTAACTTTGAGAAGTCTGTAGCGTTTCTGCCGCTCACTAAAAATGGTGATTCAAGATATGTCCCACTTTCAATGAAAGCCGTCAGGATTCTCAAATTACTTCCAAGAGATATTGAAGGGCGAGTATTCCCTCTTAATAAACAAACGGTTTCAATCTTATTTTTAAGGGCGGCTAGGAGAGCTAAGATAAGTGACATTCATTTCCATGACCTAAGACATATGGCTCTCACAAATCTGTCTGTCAAATTCACCAATATCTTGGAGCTAGCATCAATAAGTGGTCATAAAGAATTAAAGATGCTTCAAAGATATGTTCATATTAAAGCTGAGGATTTAGTGCAAAAATTGGGATAATATAAATGGATGAATGCAAAACAAAATTGGAATAATACAAAGCTAGAAAATTATCTGCTTCATGACTTATGGGAGCCAGAGCAGGCAATGATGGTTTTAGCTGGTTTTCAAATGATGGGCGATTATGGCAATCTCCGAATTGATTATGTGTTGGATCCTGCAGCTTTTGATATGTCTGCGAATAATATTAATGACATTGAAGAAAAAATGATTGAAAAAGTAAGGGTGCTTGTTGGCATTTTAGAATCTGGAAATGTAAGCGGTTCAAAACATCCTCCTGCATATTTTATCAATTGGGCTATATCTAAAAGGCTTCCTCCTGAATGGCTAGATTGGGCAATTGAAAAAAAATTATTCATACCAAATACGATATCAATCTCTGATCATTCGTTCTTTAACAAATCAGATCAAAACTATCCTGTGGAATTAGATATCGCCCTTCAAGCATGGAAGGCAATATCCTCAGAAAACAAAAAAGGAAAACCCAAAGCAAGAGCTAAAGAATGGCTTGATGCAAATACAAAGTTATCCAATGAAGCGAAAGATAGAATTTCAACTGTAGTTAATTGGGATAAAACAGGAGGAGCAACAAAAACTTAAAAATAACTTACCCACCCTAAAAGCCATTGATAGCAAGGATTTCTGGAACTTACCCACCTTTTTTATTATCAACTTACCCACCTTACCTGGGATTTACAGTCCATTTTTCGTATATAAAATACCTAACACCTCAAACAATTTAAGGTGTTTATGTATCAAGCAGCACATCAATTTATTGATCTATTGTCAGAAGGAAATATATGTTCCTTTCAAACTTTTGATGATTCTAAAGAATCGCAAAGAAAACGATTAATTAAAGTTTTACATGGCAGTCTTGATCAAAATATTGATAAATTAATCAAGTTAAATGAAGATGGTGCTGGTATTTTTGTTATGGTTAATCAGGGCGATGGCAAAGGTAGGGCTGGTGGAAATGTAACTAATATCAGATCTGTTTTTATAGATCTAGATGGATCGCCAATTCAGCCTGTTTTAGATGCACCGATCAAACCACAAATCATCATAGCAACATCCCCTAATAAATATCACGCCTATTGGTTAGTTAATGATCTTGATAAAGAGCATTTCAAACCGCTACAGCAATTGATTGCAAGAGATTATGGAGGAGATATGAAAGTTTGTGACTTGCCAAGGGTCATGAGAATACCTGACTTCTTTCATAAAAAAAATGATCCTTTTAAAGTAAGAATTCATCAAATCAACGATATTCCTCGCTATACCAAAGATGAAATTTATAAGGCATTTGGTTTTGATCCTTCATTATCAAATTGGAAAGATTCAAAAAAAATTCCTGAGAGTAATAGAAACAATGAGATGTTCACTAGGACTATGCATTTTGTCAAACAAGGACATACCCGTGAAGCTATTGAGAGAAGGATGGAAACTTTAAATCAAAAGCTATGTGTCCCTCCTCTAGATGATTCTGAGTTAAGAGGGATCATTAATAGTGCATTAAGTTATGATCAAGGTGGGACTCTCACTATTGAATATTCTTTATTTGATTCATATAAATTTCAATCATTGCCGAACACTGCAAAGTTGCTATACATCACAATATTAAGAATGCTCGGGGATTTGCATGAAAGAGATTTCTCTCTTATTCCAAAAGATCTGGCTGGGCTTGGATTTAAAGATCCTAAAACTTTAAGAAAATATAAAGAAGAATTAATAGCTAAAGGCTTTATACATTGTAGTCGTGAGCCTCAATATGGGAAAAGTGGTCAACTCAGAGTCTGTGGGCTTTATAAACTGAATAAAAAATGACAAGCACAGGTAATATTTCCTATAAATCCTTCTCTTTTTAGTGGGATAACACCCCCACCTAAGGATGATTACATACTAGAACAGCGTTTAGTACTCTTACCCCCATAACACTTGACAGCACATATTAGAACCTACCGAGATAGTAGGTATATGTAGGAATAAACTGAAAGATATAGCTATGGGGTAGTTTTACTTCATTCATGGGGTAGCGTTCTAGAACTAAAAAATATATCTAAAAACGGCTTTGCACCATATTAATCAAGCCAATATTTCAACTCAATTATCTGCTCTTTAGTAATTCCTTGGGATGATTTCGTAGCAATTAAATTTGTGCAATCTGGAGGAAATTCATTTATTGCATCATCTATAGCCATCCAATCCGCAAATGGCTTTTGTTTACTTTCTAGCCAATGTTTTATTTCGTTGTACCTAGCATATTGTCCAGTTATCGCTTCACCCGTGGTGTCCGTAACAAGGTTACTGACGGTTTTTGGTAAGACTTTCTTTAACTGATCTAAGGTAAATTGAAATCGCCAGCTTGATGAAATAATTATTTGGCAACTTGAAGGTGATAATGCTTCTTCTAAAAGTTTAGCATTTGAAAATTTATCTTTATCATTGCAAAGCGATGGATGAAGAACGCCATCAAAATCTAAAAATAAGTATTTAGTCTTCATTAAATGATTTAATGCTTGTCTATCATGCCTAATTGAATCATTAATGACTCTAAAAAACGTAATTCAGCGTTCAGTTCTTTAACCTTTTCTCTGGCTACTTTTGTGCAATTTCCATGCTTATAATTCCAGTGATTTTTACCTGATGGGGATAACCCTCCATGAAGCTTACATCGTGTCTTAGAGGCCACTGGAAATCGCTTACAGAGGGTGTTTGAGCGTGTTTTGGCGTTACATTTCATACATCTATTTTAGATTAAATAGACTTTAAAACAATGGGTACATTTGTACCCATTAGCTAGCAATAATCAAATCAACTTATTTTTTGGAAAATTTAAATACACTTTTAACATAGTTAGATTTGGTGAAATAAAACCAAAAGAAAAGAAAATATACAAAAGATGGAATCAACGACAATCGTGTTGAATGAAAGATTTGAGATGCGTATTGTTCTTTTGGGGCAATTAAAACTAAAACTTCAATTAATGAAAAAGTAAATTTAATCAACAAGTATCGTTTGGTATGAATTATTGCTTTCTGATTTAATTTTAATAGAGAATAGCCTGCAAATACACCATATAACATGATAAGAAGTTTTATTATTAGAATGAATGGAAATACAATTTGCCAGCCTGGCATATAAACTTCACCAAACATATCGGTATAAGCTGAATATTCATATACATTGTATACATATCTCAGAGGCATAAAAATAATAAACATAAAAACTGCAATCAAGGCAACTCCTTGAACTTTGAAATTTTTTAGCGGATTCATTTCTTGCTCCTTAAGTAAGCAGGTTCATCATAGTTAGTTGGACTTAACATTCCAACAGTAATATTCGGTTTTTTTGTTTGTGGTATTTCATCATGTCTTACTTTGATTGCAAATTCAAAAGTTAGCTTCTTCAGATAATTACAAACAAATTGACTTGAGATAATCTAAATTATCAAAAACAAAGGTTGGATAAAGTTTCTTTATTAAATTTAATGAACTTACGAGCTTTCTTGGAGATATCCTATATGAATTGTTAATAGCAGATTGTATTTTTTCATGCATAACTTCTGGTTTTTCATAGGATGAAAAAGCATTAACAAAATTAAATGCTTTTGCTACATCTTCTTTTTTAACATCAATCTGAAGTTTTGAATTCAAATCTTCAATATCAATCTTTGTTTTTGAGAAAACAAACGAAGCATATATCCATATAAATAAATTAGAGATTTCTTTATCAATTATGCTTAAAGCTTTTGAGTCTACAGTCTCACTGAGGCCATTTAATATGGTGTTATTAATTTTCTCAATTGATAAGCTATCGTCACTTTTTGTTCCGACAAATTTTAAATAATCACTACAAATTGAAAATTGCAATAATGCCTTACATCTTTGCGCCAATGGTGGATGGCTTGAATACAAATCATGCTCATAGATTTCAGCAGTTTGAACGTTTTGTGCATTTTCTAAAAAGTTATGCATATCAAATCTTATATGCCTTGGATCTAAGCCAGATAGAGTTATTAAAATAGTTTGCCCAACTATTTCAATATTTTTAGATGCAAGAAGGCCGATACGGTCGGAAGATATCTCTAATGCTCTTGCATATATCATATCCTCCAATGTTTTATTTTCTGAAGAAAAATTAATAATTGAGCCTATTAATGAATGCCCTATTTCATGGCCTATGATGAATGCTAATTGTTCTTTATTTAAATCTGCTGCGCCAGAGCTCATGCCTAGTGTTATTGGAAATGTGTCAATATAACAAAAAGCTTCAATTTCTTTTTTCGGAAAAACATGCAAGTTAAAAAGCGAACGTTCAATCTTCAACCGATCACAGACTAATTGAAGCGTTTTTTCTAATTCAGGTGTAACCGATACAGAAATCATTAAGGATGAGCTAGCAAGCGCCTTAATATGGGGATTTAACTTTGGTTGATTTGTAGAGTGTTTAGTTAATGATGGTGGATTAAGATACTCCTTAAGACTAGGAAGTATAAAAGGCTCTATTGTTTCCCGAGCAATTTTGAAGCTATCAATGCTACTTTCCATATTTTTTTCTGGCTCTAGCAATAGCGTCTAACATCTTTTGTGCTTTATTCTTTTCATCCTCATTTTCAAGGGCTTGAATTCTTCCGTTCCATTTAGCAAATTCTTTATTCAAATGTGCAAGTATCTCTTCCTTCGTCCACTTTTCATCTATTCCAAGCATAACCTCTAAGCTTGATGATGTTTCTAAATCTGTTTTCATATTCAAGAACGATTTTTCTGATAATGATTTAACTTGTGCCTGATCAATATCTAAATTGGTAGCAATTAAATTAATTACCTTCATTTCTTCTTTTGAAACTTTAGAGTCGGCTCCAACCACTTCAATTAAAAATTCCATCAGTGATAAATTTGTTGCATAACTTGTCAAGTTTTTAAACTCAGTTATAAGTTTAGATACAGTTAACTTATCTTTTTCTGCTAATTTAAATGCTTCTTTAAATGATGAATTTAGCGCTTCTTTGAGTTGATCTTTAAGATCATCATAGGCGATATCAATTTGTTTAGAAATCCACTTCTGAATAATTTTACCTTCTTTGGCATCAAATTTTCCATCTGTAAATGCTACAAAAACAGCAAATTTAACCATTAATGCTCTTGCCAAGACCTGCTCTTCTCGTGACTCTTCGTAGCCTTTCTCCTTTAGATTGACCTCTACTAATGTTGAAGAAGAACTTAATATATTTAATTCCTTTTGATGCAGTCCAAGATTAATTAATTCTACTTGCTCAGTTTCTTTTGGAATGATTCTCACGTATACCTGTATTTTTCTTTTTCCACTTCTTTTGCCGCTTAAAACATCTGGAATTAATTTGTCTAGATCAATCCACTTTCTATAGCCCACTAAATATCCAAGACTTCCAATATGGGTTAAAGACTGAAAAGCAGAGGAGTTTTTTTCTTGCCAAAAATCCAGAGAGGTAGTAATCGGGTCATATTTGCTATCAGTATAATCAAACAAGGAAATTACTGCGGAGGCATCTATCGTATTTGCCAATGTATTCATAATGCCCCTAACTTGAATCTGATAGCCATCAAAATTAGTTCCGTCTTTAACTGGGAATTTTTTAGGGACGCATCTGACTTCTAAAGGACCCATTTCGTAGAATTCATCTTTGAAATTTTCTTTAATTTTTTTTGTGTCAAAGCCAGAATCATTTATATCTTTCGCAGTTTTTACCGTGCTAACAAAAAATGATTTGATCCATTGTATAGTTTTGGAAAACCCAAAAAAATAAAGGCTAAAAAGAAAAATTACAAATAAAAATTCCATATTAGGCTTACTCCACTAAATAATCGTCTATATTTATAGATGCTTCAGCACCTTCACTTTGAGCTGCAATATCCACTTCAACTTTTTTTCCCGATTGAATATCTAAAAATTCAGCTTTCATTACGCCATTTTCTAGATATGAATAAGTGAATTTAAGCTCTTGGCCTTGTGTTCTGTTTGGAGGTAAATCTAAAGTTCCGCTCCATATTACACGGACGAATCTTGGATCAGTTTCTTGAACTGGTGATTGAGTTATTGTTAACTTAACAGAAATTTGATTGTCATATACAGTATAAAAACTGTCAGTCTTAGAACAGGGTATTTTTTCATTTTTATTAATAATAATACTATTTTGTTCTTGTTGATTATTTGACTGAGATATTGTCCCGAAATAGGCTGGAGCAACTTCCTGGAATTTAATTTTTGAAACTGCTTTTTGTTGCTCTGGCTTAAGTACTTTTTTATTGGCTTTATATCCAGCATAAATAGCAGCGCCAAGAGCAATAGCTTCGTCAGGGTTTCCATAAGCTAAAGGTTTCTTGTTAAAGAATTTTTTTAAGACTTCCTGAACAATAGGCACTCTTGAGCTGCCGCCTGCTAAAAATATTTCAGTAACTTGGTCTTTTTTTATTTTTGCCTCAACAAGAACAGTTTCACATAGCATCTCTGTTTGTCCTATGTAGCTTGAAATAGACTCCTCAAACTCTTCTCTAGTTATAATAAAAGCAGTCTTTGGTATACCTGAGCCTAGAATTGTAATTTTTTTCTCGTCTAATGTAGATAAAGCCTTTTTAACTTCCTCAGCATCATTTTCAGAAAAATTATAAGCTTCAGCATCAAAATTCTTATTGAATTTCTCTTTAAATTTCTTAGCAACTATCTCAATAATTTTGTCATCAAAATCTTCACCGCCTAATTTTTGTATCCCTTCCGAAGCTAAAATTTCTACATCCATGCCCTTGGCTTTAATAATGGAAATATCAAGCGTACCCCCGCCTAAGTCAAAGATAACGTAAAGACCGTCTAAATCTTTGCCCATTTTATTAGCATAGTAAAGAGCTGCGGCCGTTGGTTCATTCAATAGCAAATCAGTTTCAATTCCAGCAGCTTTTGCTGCAGCTAAAGTGGCTTGTCTTTGTTCATTGCTAAAGTTAGCGGGAACTGTAATCACAACAGAATCTGCTTTACCGACTGAATCCTCATAATCTTGTTTTAATTTTTGTAAAACAAGTGCGCTTAAGTCTGTTGCTGAAAGGTCTGAATTGTAAAATGGGTATCTCATTTTTTTGCCCATTTCTCTTTTGAATTTAGAGTAGATATTTTCTTCTTGGCCTAAATTATTTTTTGCCTCAATACCTACTTTAAAAGCTTTTTTTGAAGGGTCCTGAAGCCAAACAACTGAAGGTGTGAGATTAGAACCTTCCTTGTTATGAACTACTTGAGCGAAACCATTGCCATCAAGTTGTGCGACTAATGAATTTGTAGTGCCGAGATCAATACCTATAATAGCCATACTTTATTATCCATTCTTAAATTGTTGCCTACAGTGTGAACCAATAAACCCTAAAAATCCACCTAGGATATCAATATATTTTACATAAAATCTTAGACTGCCTAAGACAAGTGCTATACAGGTTCGCATCTATAAATTTTGTCCGATATTTCAACCCCGTCAGATAAATTAATTACTTCCTTTAAGAGGTTAGTTATTGGATCAAAACGATATAGATACTTTTCATATGGAAGTGTTTTAATATACTCATCTAATTCCCTCACACTCTTTTCATCTTTCAGAGCGAGCGCTTTTTTTCTAGCATCTAATAATTTATTAATATCTTCATCTTTTGGTACTTTAAATTTACATGCAAAGCCTTCAGAATCGCTATTACTTTGACACCATTCTTTTTTAATTATGTGGGGGCGTAATTCAACACCGCTAATAACCATTGAATAATTATTAGGTAAGTATTTTTTGATAGTAAGGGATCGTATTCCATAAGAATATTTACATTGGTAATATTTTGTAGTGTAAGGGAAAAAAATAAAAACAGTTGCTATAGCAACAAGAAATAAAAGTTTTTTCATTTTAATGTCTAATAAGTGTCAGTTAAAAGTAATTGTTCAGAACACCTAAGGTATTTTGGATCTTCTTTTTTGAATTCAATACCAAACTTATTTGTTAAAAACTCTTTAAATTTATTAGGGGGCTTAGAGTAATTAATTTCATGATATCTATCTATTAGACTTGTCATTAAGTCATCCTTAGATTTTCCTGTATTCATTGATACTTCCTCTATTCTCTCCAACTCATATTCTTCAATGGTTGAATAAAATCCATATTCCAATTTTTCATCATGTGACATGACTTTCCTCGTCCAATAGGGTATTTGATTAATAATAGAAACAATTGAAGTGCGAGTGTTCATTTCATCAAAAAATTTAATGTCGTTATTAAATGACGAATCTGTAGAATTTCTGGCATCTTCAAGAGTTCTTCTTCTATTGAAACTATAAGAACTAAAACCTCTGTGTATTACAATCTTCCCTTGTCCCATTCTGCAGATGCCCCCTACAAAGACATAGAGACATGCGCTAATACAATATTTGTCTTTGGGTACCCAAGTGGAGAGTTTATTCTTACGAATAATACGACTGATTTTCTTTGCAGTCACAATATTTCCACCAATACTATTATTAATAATCACAGAATCATATTTAACATGCAGACCTTCAGTATTAATTGAATTCATTGCATCTTGAAATGCTTTTGCATCATCCAGAACAATTTCATTAGAAATACTTAGAACTGCATATTGACGATGAAACTTGTCATATTCATCAAGTTTTTCTAATGTGACATTAGCAAACGAGATGTTTGAAAGAAATAAAAGAAGTATGAGAGGTATAAATTTCATTCTTAATCTTTACTCTGTATGTGTTTCTCATAAAGAGAATAAAGATAAATAGGTACAAAGTAACAAATTAGAAAGATTATTAGGAAAAATCCACCTTTACTCTTACCAACTAATTCCAATGATAAAAATTTACTTAACTTATCTATTGCAAGTGTATATAACACAAATAATCCTAAAAAAAATACCACTTTAATAGACCACCAAATTAGTGTTAAGAATGTGACTAAAAACGTAATTAATTTATCTTTATCTTCTTTTATTCCATAAGTAAATGAGATAAATAGAATGCAAATTACAATGGTAAGTAGGATTCCTTCTAATGAACCTAAAACGGGTTCATCTGGATCGTCAATATACTTACTTATTCCCGTTGCCGCATTTAATATTAATGGATAAAGTAAAAATAAATTAATAAGATATTTCATATTTTTGTTATTACTTTTTATTCCTCAAATACGCAGGATCATCATAATTAGTTGGATTTAACATCCCAACTGTAATGTTTGTTCTTTTTGTTTGTGGTATTTCATCGTGTCTAACTCTAATTGCAACGCAGTGATTAAACTTAATTGCATGTGCAAGTTCAACATTCGTCTCAATCAGATAAACTTCTTTCTCACATTCAAGACAGTATTTGATGTTCTTTTCTTTTCGTTTAATTAAGTCTTCCCATTTTTGGTTACATTTAAAACCAAAAGAACAATTCCTAATATCTATATATGACTTTGCATCTTCCCAGAAATCTTTCTGTGACTGATCAGGCTTTATATCTCCCTTCATATTATGCAGTCTTTTGAATATATAAGTACTGCTGGAAATCTATAAACATCTTATTAATCTGATCAACATTGCCTAAAGCTTTTTCTGCTTCAGGGATGCCACCGTATTTAGACTTGATGACTGTACTTAATTTGGCAATATCCAATTCATCTACACCATCTTGGACATAATTACGTAATACAAAACTAATAAAGTCTTTCTGATTCTCATTTAATAAAGCAAATATATTGGACTCTGCTGACTTAACTCTATCTTCTCTTGTAATTGGCTTTCTGGCGTAACTAATATATTCCAAGACATCAAATAGGTCACTATTCTCAGCATTAATCATTTCCTGAAGTTTAATCAGATCAGATTTAGCACAGCCTTCTTTTTCAATCTTAGCTAAAAGTTCATTTCGTGTAACAGGATTAGCCCAAAGCTTGCGGAGAGAATCTTCACTACCAAATATCTCAGGAAGCTTTAATGTATTAAATAAACGCTGGAGGAATTCTTCTGAGCTAATAGGTTTTCCATCTACATAAAACATTGTAGATTGCATACTCTGTATCTCTCTAACTTTACCGTCACTTAATTTAATCTTAATCTTTTGTTCTGGCGGATCATCATCTTCTCCACCGCTACCAGGAGGTTCTTTAGGTGGTCTATCTATTGGGGGATTCTTCGGTGGTGCTTCTGGCGGATCTTCAGGAATACCATCCCACTCTGGATCATTAAATAAATGATAGGCATTAACAAAATCAATAATCGTGAAGTAATGTTTACCTTCAAAAAGCCTGGTACCTCGCCCTATGATTTGTTTAAATTCAATCATAGAATTAACAGGTCTCATTAAAACAACATTACGCACATTTCTAGCATCAACTCCCGTACTTAATTTTTGACTTGTGGTAAGTATTGTGGGGATAGTTTTATCGTTATCCTGGAATTGGCGGAGATATGTTTCACCGATAGGACCATCATTAGCTGTAACACGGACACAGTAGTCTGGTTTCTTAATAGGTGACTCTTGATTAATTAAATCTCTCACCATTGCTGCGTGAGCCTGGTTAGCACAAAAAACAATGGTCTTTTCGTTTGGATTGATATTGGCAAGCATATCTTGAACTCGTTTTCTTTCACGAGCTTCAATCACAATCTTTTTATTAAAATCAGACTCTGAGTAAACTTTTCCTTCTTCTACATTACCTTCAAGGACTTCATCATCTGGTGTATAGATATATTCATCCATTGTTGTTTGAATCCGTTTGACCTTAAATGGTGTTAAGAAACCGTCTTGAATGCCTTCCTTGAGGCTATATGTATAAACAGGCTGTCCAAAGTAATTGTAAGTATCTACGTTATCAGCTCTTTTTGGTGTAGCAGTTAAGCCGAGATGAACAGCTGGTTTAAAGTATTCAAGGATTTCTCTCCATGAACTTTCATCGTTAGAACCTCCACGATGACATTCATCAATAATCACAAAGTCAAAAAAGTCTTGAGGATAATCTCCAAAGTATGGTTTACCTTCTGGTCCACTCATAAATGTTTGAAAGATAGTGAAAAAGATACTCCCATTCATTGGCACTTCACCACGCTTGCTTATTTGAGCTGGATTAATACGTACTAAAGCATCTTCATTGAATGCTCCAAATGCGTTATAAGCCTGATTAGCCAATATGTTTCTGTCTGCTAAAAATAAGATACGGGGAGTACGTTTGCCATCACGAGATAAGTTCCAACGGGATTTAAATAACTTCCAGGCAATCTGAAAAGCTATATAAGTTTTTCCAGTGCCTGTTGCTAAAGTAAGAAGAATACGTTGCTTATTGGATGCAACTGCTTCCATAGTTTTATTAATAGCTATTTCTTGATAGTAACGTTGTTCGTTGTTTCCAAATATATCTTCAAATGGAATGGCGTTAAATTTCTCTAACCATTCATTTTTATCACCAAAAGTTTTATAGAAAAGCTCTTCGGGTGTTGGAAATTTATCTACAAGTCTTTCATTGCCAGTTTGAAGGCAGATTTCGTATATATGTTTACCGTTTGTAGAGTATGCAGTTCCTAATTGAAGTTTTTGAGCATATAACTTAGCTTGAGCAACGCCCTCTCCAACCTCTAAATCATCACTTTTTGCTTCAATAACAGCCAATTTTCTATTCTTGTAATGAAGTATGTAGTCAGCTTTTAATATGCTTGTGCGTATTCCGCCAGCACGAATTTCGCCAGCATTTATATTATATTCACGCTGAATACGAGACTCAGCTATTTCACCCCAACCAGATAATTTCAGCTTTGGATCAATAAGTTCGGCTCTTGTATCAGCTTCGTTCACAATCAATTCTCAAAATATTCATTCATAAGACATTTCTTTAATATTGCATTTTTTAAAGAACGTAAATTATCAGATTTTAAAATATAAGCCGATCTAGCCTTTTCAATTTGAATAAAAATTGCATCCAGTTTACGAACAATATCTTGCTGAATTGAAATTGGAGGAACGTTAATTTCAATTTCTTTCAAATTCTTAAGAATAATTCTTCGTATTGCAGCTCCAGTTTTTTTTCCAATTGCCACATCTAAAAAATCTCTTGATTTAAGGGTTAAGTAAAGAAATTTTGGATTTATTAGATTTATATTCGGACTAATAATAGCTAAAGAAGAAAGTACAACAAAATCAATTTTTGTGTCTACAAGTGCAACCTTTCCAACTGTGCCATCTTTAGAGAAAAGTAAATCGTCTATCTTAGGTGAACAGCCATTTTTTTTAAGTTTTTCAAAATCATTTTTGTCTACATATTTACAATTAGAAAAATTAACTCCTGAACTATCTATATCTCTAACAGTAATGTATGGGTAGCCTTTTTCAACGGTTTTTGGGGAGAAATGGCTTCCATCAGTAATTCTGTCACAATAATTTATTAGTTTATTTCTACTCCAACTGCCATCACTTTTATTAAGCATTTCTGAAACAACGTTCTGAAATAAAGCTTCAGTATTTTTAATACTAGCTTCAATAGCTGTAATAGCTTTTTCTATTTCAGCAAAAATAGCATCAAGTTTTGTAACTATTTTTTGTTGTATCTTTATATCTCTAGGAACACTAATTTTTAGCTTGCGGAACATGGGGACATCTAAATTTTTCTGAGCTGTACCTTTAGAGATGGAATAAAAAAGATCATTCATCGCTAAGCAGTAATAATTCAGGAAATTCTGATCAATTTTCGTTTTATCTATAGGGCTTATTGTAAGACCGCTATCATTGAGAAAAAATTTTCCCTTTACAAAACGAGTGCATTGTTTTGACATTGCAAATCTAGCTATTACTAATCTATTTTCTCGGTTATACGAATCTATAGAAAAAGTTGCTCCGCCACCGCCATAAACAGGATAAAGAGTTCCTCCATCTTTTTTTTGCACAACTCTTGTACCATATTCAACATTGCAGATCGCATCTATTTCTGCACTAACCCATTCTGTTGTCATAGCAGTTCTTTTATAACTTTTATAGAGGAAGCAACTTCTAAATCAAGCTTATGAATTTCAGCTAAAATTTGTTCAGGAGTTCGGTTGTCAATCTCATCTTTTTTATTTGGATTATTTGCAGACAGATCCCATGATTTTGTATCAATGTCATTTATATTAACAACCCATGAATTTTCTGTATTTGCATTTGATTTCTGAAGATTAAGAAATTCTTTTAAATCTTTTTCATTTAGTGGGTTTGTTTTACCTAGATTTCTATCAAGATTTAATTGGTAATACCAAATATCCTTAGTTGGGGTTCCCTTTTCAAAGAAGAGAACAACTGTTTTAACTCCAGCACCTGTAAAAGTTCCTCCAGGCAAATCTAGAACAGCAAATAAATTACATTCTTCCAATAATTGTTTCCTTAATGCCAAAGCATCTCCATTGCTTAAGAATGTATTTTTAATAACTACGCCACATCGCCCACCAGCACGAAGTATCTTTATAAAGTGCTGAAGGAATAAGTAAGCTGTTTCACCAGTACGTATAGGAAAATTTTGTTGTATCTCGGTATGTTCATTTCCACCGAAAGGAGGATTGGCTAATACAACGTCTACTCTATCTTTTTCTTGAATATCAGAAATGTTTTCAGCAAGTGTATTAGTGTGAATAATATTTGGAGCTTCAATGCCATGAAGAATCATGTTCATTACACCAATAATGTAGGCTAAAGATTTCTTCTCTTTACCGTAAAATGTCTTTTTCTGTAATAGTTCAAATTCTTTAACTGTTAATTCTTTACTTGTGCGTAAGTATTCATATGCCTCACATAAGAAGCCAGCACTGCCTACTGCACCGTCATATATCTTGTCACCAATTTTAGGATTAACTACTTTAACGATTGTTTTAATTAAAGGACGAGGCGTGTAATACTCACCACCATTACGTCCAGCATTGCCCATATTCTTAATCTTGTCTTCATAAAGACTACTCATCTCGTGCTTATCTTCGTTGCTTCTAAACTTAAGCTCATCAATTTTATTAATAGCTTCACGAAGACTGTATCCACTCTGAATTTTATTTTTTAGTTCACTGAAGATTTCCCCGATCTTATATTGCAATGTATCCGCACTATCAGCATCAGCTCTGAATTGTTTTAGGTAAGGGAATAGTTTGTTATCAACAAAGTCTTTTAGATCGTCACCCGTTAAAGCGGTGTTGTAATCTATTTTTCCATCTGCTGTTTTTGGAGCAGCCCAGGTCGTCCATTTGAACTCGTTGGAAATTAAGCGGATGTATTTATCATTGTTAAGCTTAGCGGCTGATTCTTTGTCATTTTCAAAGTCATCTAGATACTTTAGAAATAATAGCCATGAGGTGGCTTCAATGTAATCTAACTCGCTACTACATCCAGCATCTTTACGAAGGGTATCATCTAAATTACGGAAGGTTGTTTCAAACATTTTTGTCCTTTATTTATCTATTTGATTCTACCAAATCCCTTGAGCAAAATACTATGTAAACCATAGATATAGGGTACCTAAAATAATTTAGGGGGGTGCCACCCCGTGGGTGCTTGGATTGCTGAAAAATGAAGGCCCTACCCCTACTCTTTGTGATAATCTAATTCTTGTCCTTCTCTGGTCCTTTTGGTCCTTCAGATTGGATATAAATTTAATCACACAGGAAAAAGACAGAACAAGCTGAATTCTTTGATACGACTAGCTTTCCATGGAAGCCCTTTCGGCTGTCAGTATTGCCCTCCTCACCATCTATGATATGGTGAAAGCAGTAGACCGTACGATGGTAATATCAAATATACACTTAGTGGAAAAGTCTGGAGGACGCTCTGGGCTTTATAAACGAGAGGATAAGGCTAAACCTAAGACGGTAGTTAAAGCAAAGA
>Ga0214919_10006503_pt1 | contig 16066 bp, 13 predicted proteins | sample LL1503_MetaG_FD_177994 | JGI IMG/M metagenome (GOLD analysis project Ga0214919, IMG submission 177994) | Freshwater microbial communities from Lake Lanier, Atlanta, Georgia, United States - LL-1503 | ecosystem: Environmental > Aquatic > Freshwater > Lake | place: USA: Georgia | collected... | reverse complement strand
AATTTTATCTAATAGTATATAATGATATGTTATTTTCATATATTTTCATATAAAATACTCAAACATTAATTCGTTATGAAAAATAAATATAATTTTTGTAATTTCAAATTCATTTTTATATTTATTATCGATAATTATGTTTTTTTTATATTTTATTTTAATGAAATATAAAGATTTTGCAATATCATTTGTATTATTATTTATAATAACATTTGTATTATTTAATTGTATTGAAGTATTTTTTTCATAAAGAACATAATCATAATTATTAAAATCATAAGTATAGCCTCTATTTAATAATAATAAATAAATTTTATCTAGCATTATTAAAGTCTTATTTTTATGTATAATATATTCTAAACTATTATGTAATTTATTATATTGTTTAATATTTTTCATTTTATTAAATAAAAATGCATTTTTATCATTATTATTATCATTATTATTATCATTATTATTATCATTATTATTATTATTAAATTTATTCTGTATATTGTGTAAATTTTCGAATATAGTTTTAATTTTACCTATTTTAATCAAATTGAACAAAATATTATTAGTTTTTTCATTATATAAACCTGAATTTTTTAGATTATCTATAATATATTGTGTAGTTTCTTTATTTTTTTGTTTTTTATATAATGTATATGGACTTTCATAAAAACTAGGTATTTGATATTCATGATTTATTATATTATGCATCTAGATATGCTTCTATATTATATATATATTATATCTATCTATATCTCTAAATATAATATATCTATATATCTAAATATAATATATATATATCTAAATATAATATATATATATAATATATATCTAGATATATATAATAAATATAATAAATATAATAAAAATGGCAAATCTTTCTCCAGAACAAGAGTTATTACAACATCATAATTCTCCTAAAATTGAAGGTAAATTAAAATCAATATTCAATTTACCATCAACTTTAATAAATAAGTTGCATATTAAAATGAATGAATTATATACTAATTCTAATTTAAGAAATCCTATAATATCATCACAAATACACAAGGTTATTTCAACATTATTTACTGAAGAATATTATCCATTGTTATCTAAAAATATTAAAATTGATAATCATAATATGGTAGTTATTATGGGAGGATGTGCATATAATATGAATATACCAACTAAAATGACAAATATACTCTATATACCAACTGATGATATTGATATGAAAGTTTATACAACAGATATTAATAGTTTAGTAAAACAACCTGTAAAATTGGAACATGTATTATCTATATTTAAATACCTTATAGTTATTATTTGTTTATATTTAAAACAAATAGTTACAGAAATTATTGATTATAGCAGGAATGCTTTTGAACCTATGGAACCATATGTGAAACATACAATGAAAAATACATTGAAACATACAATGAAGAATATAAATAAACACTCTAAAAAGAATAGTTCATCAAAATCAAAATTAAAATCAAAATCAAAATCACAATCACAATTTGGAGGAGATAATATTAAAAAGTCACACCTAATCAAATTAAAACAAAGACGTTTTGGTGTATTAAAAGCTTATAAAACTAAAATTAAAATTCAGATTAAAAGAAAAAATCAAACTGATAAAGATAATGATAAAGATAAAGATAAAGATAAAGATAAAGCAAAAGAAATAATAGATATTACAGATTTATCATATGATGATACTTATAAATTAATTATGTTAAAATTAGATGATCCAGATATAATGATTACTATTAAAATTAGTTATGGTATTAAATATATAAATCTTATTGTACCTTATAATCAAAATTCTAGGGTAACATTAACATTTAGTGATACCAAAATAATATATCCAAGTATTGAAAATCCATCATTTTTTTCATATTATTTTATGAATATCAATAAGCAAATGTATATGAATAAGAATAAGAATAAATATATACCAAAAATAGATATAAATACAACATTAGAAACATTATTAAAACAAAATATTAATATTTCTGATATTATAGATACTAAAGTTTGTAAAAATAAAAACTGCCATTATATATCTATTAAATGTCTACAGATTGATTTAATATATATGTTAAGATTTGCAGAATTACTTGAAAATGAAGATATAATAAATGGTAACATAATTGTACCAGTAGGTAATGTATTTAAATATTATAAATATATGATAAAATTTATTAGGCTACATATTATAAAAAAGTTTTTTAATGGAACATTATCAAATAATAAAACATTTATTAATACAGCAAAAAAACTTATTCGTTTTGTTGAAAATAATTTAAATAAGGAAACAAAAACAGAAAATGAAGCTTTGCCAATAAATATTCTTTATAAAAATATAATTAGCAATTTTCATCAAGCATTTTTTATTAAAAAAACAATGTTTCCAGAATATGAAGATTTAAGAGAGATAGTAAATGATTATTCTAATACAGTACATTTTATTAATAGAAGTTGTGCAATATTTAAGAAATTAGATGATGAAAAAGATGATTCTAGAGACACAATAGATTCAATTAGTATTCAATTTGCAGATAAAAAAGTTAAAAATGATATTTTAGAAGGTAAATATGTAGAAGGTAAATTTATAGAAGAAAATATGGATATGAATATGGATATGAATATGGATGGAGGTAAATCTATAAAAAAACACAGAACAAAAAATAAAAATAATATTATACTTTATGATAATTATTTATTTGAAGATTCTGAATTAGATAATGATTTAGATAGAAATATTATAAAAAATAATTCAAAAAATAATGCAAAAACACATAAAAATATAATAACTAATGATAAAGATAAAAAAAATACTAAAAATATAAATAATACAAATGTTAATGTTAATAATAATAATAATAAACTTATTATTGATAAACTACATAAAATGCTTAAAAATGAAATTTCATTTTTAGGAAAACTTTCAAATTCAATTAGAAAATAATTTAGTAAATAAATTATTAGATTACATTATATTTATATATTTATATATTTAAGCATTCCAGCTTGAAGGTAATCCATAATCACAAGCATAAAAATCTCTTTGTAATACTAATATATATAATTTAATAAAAACATCAAACATTCCTGACCAATCAAAAAGAAAATCAAGTTTATTACCACTAATCCAACCACCAAATCTTTCTAAAACGTATTTACTTAATAATGTTTTTTTTGTCACATCTGTTATACCAAAATATATATATACTTGTACCATAAGTAATGTATCTACAACAAGACTGCAATAAGAAATAATAACTCTATATTTTTGGGGTAACAGATATGTCGGTGGCGGGCTAAATGAACCATTATCTAAATATTGTTCTGAATCTACTGTAATTTGTGTTATTATTGCAAAACATAATACAAATATATATATATACCAATAGTCTGGCAATTTATCAGTAAAAGGAATTGTGCTCCATTGTCCAATAGTAGTCATTGATGAAGTAAATAAATTAAACATACATAATATATACATATACCATTTAAATGGTATACCAAAATGTGCTATTTTATAACTAAATCTTTGAGGTGAATTTAAATATTGTATAAGTGTTAATATAACACCTAAAAATAATAATAACCATCTGAATATAGGTGTAGTTATAAATTCTGCTAATTCATATATTATATTATTCATTTTATTTATATGTTTTTTTATTTATATTTTTTTTTATTTTTTTTATTTATATGTTTTTTTATTTTTTTTATTTATATGTTTTTTTTGTTTTTTGTTTTTATACTATATAAATATTATATAATAATATTGATAACAATATTGAAAACAATGTCAAAACTATAAAAATAAAAATATATAGTATTAATAATTATAGATACTTAATAAAAAAATAATAAAAATTATATTCAATACAAATGAATACTTTGACAACATATAAGCCTCCACCTAAAACTGTTTCAGGTTCAAAAGGTTCTTTTATTAATTGGGTAACTCAATATGAATCATTGGTAATATTTGGCGGGTTTGGTATTGTAATTTTAATAACTATTATATTAACTGGAATATTTCAGGCTGGTCCTGTAGTTAGAGATAATGTTTTATATAATGCATTTGGTGCATTAGCTATGGCAGGTGCATTTATTTATCTAATATTTAGTTTTATGGGTTCTCAAATTATTATTTTAGGACAACCAATAGATATTGGTATGATTATTTATTTAGCTATTGTATTATTTGTTATATTTGTTCTTGGGAATTAGCCGCGTGTTATTGCGAATGGTTGTATGGAACCCCTAGAACCATTACTTCCTTGTACTGGAGGATAGTTTCCTCTACCTGATGTTATGTTTGTTGGGGTTTGATAGGAAGGCGACAAAAATCTCATTCGTGGTTGTCGTATTTGTGGTTGTCGTATTTCTGGTGCTGATAGCCTTCTTGGACTTTCTAAGCTTCGAGTTCTGTATGGTTGTGCTGGTGCTGATTCTCTTCGTGCTGATGGTGGTTGTGCTCTTGGTTCTGATTCTCTTCGTGCTGTTGATGATGATGCTGATGGTTCTGAAGATAGTCATTCTTCGTATTCAATATTAGATATATTTAGTGAATTATCTGGTACTGGTTGTGCTGGTTGTAGTGCTTGACGTGGTGCTGGTGCTGGTTGTGGTGCTGGTCGTCCTGGTGGTAATCCAGGAGGACGACCAGCAGGATTATATTGTGGTGGTTGTGGTGGTCTTGGTGCTGGTGGTCGTGGTGGTCGTGGTGGTCCTGGTGCTTCTGGTACAGCTGTAAAAAGTGGTATTTTAGGTATAATAGTTTCTGTTTCATCAACTGGCGAAATTCTATCTGCTTGGGGTACATCTGCACCATCAGGTTTAGAACTAGTTGCTCTTTGTAATTTTGCTTCAGGTGAATTAACATTAGCAGCATCATCAACAATTACAGTTTTCATTTTATCTATTACACCTTGAACTTTCTTTTGGTCTTCTAATAATTTTTTAATATTTTTTATAATTCTACGAGGCATTTTAATCTTATTTGACGAAATATCACCAGCTGGATCTTTATAAACCAAATGTTTTAATAAAAATAACATAACATTAATTGCATATTTATATTTATCAAATAAATTCAATGTAAATGAAAATATTTTCATAATTTCATCGTGCTTTTTTAAATAAAGAAATTCAAGATTTTGACAATTTCTAAGTCTGTTTTCAACTTCACCTTGGTTATAAACAGTTTCAGGTATTCTTGAATCATATAATCTTTCTTGTTCGTATATTACATCGTGATGTTCTGTATCTAAATTTTCAAATTCATAATCTGCATTAATATTATTTATATCGTCTGGATTATGATAATCATCAGGTAATAAATAATCTACACCATAATTAAGAGCATAATTATTTGCTGTATCAAGTGTTATTGCTGCATCATTATTAGGTCCCATATTAATACCATTATTAATATCAATATCTATTTGTCTTTTTAATTGGTCTAATCTTTCTCTAATTATTCCTGCATTTGTATTGCTTTCATTAAAATCTTTACCTAATCTACGTTTTAGATTATCAACTATATTATTTATTCCTTTACTAATAATTTGGAGTAAATCTGCATTTATAACTTGAGTTGTATCTGGAAAAGAAAGTGGTCCCAAACCACCTGGTATTTCCAAATTTACGTTTTCATCTGTCATATATCGTCTTACTTCAACTTCATTTCTTTCTGGAGCTCCAAAACTTACTTTATGATGTAATCGATTTAAAGGTGGTGCTACTCGTGGTTGTATTGGTGGTGGTGGTCCTAGTGGTGGTACTGGTAGTGGTCGTCCTGTTCCTTGTCGTTGTGGTGCTGCTGCCATTTTTTAATATATATATTATTTATGTAAAAAATATAAATATAAATTACAATTTCTATATTATAAGTATCTACTTAATATAGAGAAATTAAAAAAATTGTAATTATAAACATAAATATAAAATGGCAATATAAAATAATAAAATGATAAAATAAAACAAAATTAATAAAAATATTTACATTTTCTTAAATAATATTAATTGTCTTCCAGATTGACAAAATTTATCATTGCTATCACAGTCTTTATATTTACCTAATAAATCTTCTATTTTAGTTTTCATATCTGGTTTAACTTCTACTTGTCTATCTATAATTTGTTTTATTTGGTCTCGCATTGTATTATTAAATGTACCAATGTTTTCAGGATTACCAGTTACTGGATTAACAGGGACTTTGTCTGAATTAGAAATAATCTTTTTTGATATAAGTTGGTCTTGCATTTTATCAATCATATCCATAACAAAACCTTGGTCTTTAATTAATTTATCCATATGAGTTCTAGATATTGTACTTCCAGTTGGTAAATTCTTATATTTATCCAATTGGTCTTTATAATTCAATACAACATTAAACAAGTTTTGATATGCTTTATAAACTGTCATAAGCTCATTATGCTTTTGGAGATATGCATCATCTAACTCTTTTACATTTATTTTTTCTTCTGTATTAGGCATATCAAAATTACCTTGTTCTAGCATAGGTAATTGTGTATAAGAAGATACTGGAGGTGATTTAAATATTAAAAGAAGACGACCACAAATTTTGTTTTTTATTTCTTGATGAATATCTGGAGTTTCCTTTATTTTTTTTAAAATCATAAGCCTTTCTCTATATAAATTACTATTATTGTCTTTCATTTCAGAATGAATATTTTTTAATATTTCTTTATGTTCTGGATTTGCAATTTGTACTGTATTAGAATTAGACATAGAATTAGAATTAGACATAGAATTAGCATTAGCATTAGACATATCTTTGGTATTATTTTTATATTTCTTATATAAATCTAGATATGCATTATATAGAGTTTTAAGAGATTCATGTTTAACACGAAAAGATTTATCCATATTTACATAGTTTTTAAGAAGTTCTAAAACTTTTTTACTTATTTCTGGAGATATATTTTTTAATTCTAAATCATCAAATTCTTTATTATTTAATACTTTTGTGATATCTTTTTTATCTATATGTTTTTTTGTACTATTTTTATATTTATTATTCATTACTGTTTTTGTTAATTTTTCAAGTTTATCTTTTTCATTAACAATATGTTTTAACATATCATCAATATTATTTGTATTATGTAATTTATCATTTTTTATTGACATTTTAATTATATATAATTATATATAATTATATTATTATTATATTACTATTATATTACTATTATATTACTATTATATTACTATTATATTACTATTATATAATTTTATATAATTAATTTAATTTAATTTAATAATATTATTTTATCATATTCTAGAATTTTATAAATAGAATGTATTGCATTATTATTAAATTTTGAAATATTTTTAAAATGATATATGTTTTGAAGTATTTTTATTCTTTCTTCTAGACTACTTTTATCTTTTATTAGCTTTTTATTAAAAAAAATAGGTTGTATTCCTAATGATATTGTTAGATTTTCAGTAAAAGTAGATACATCATATAATTCGGCTTTAGAAGCCCATTTTAATGTAGGCACATCTTTTTTATTATGATATTTATATGGTGCAGAATTTAATTCTATTTTTTGTTTATCTTTACTTTTTATTATAATTTTATCTACTTTATCTAACTTAATAGCTGTTGCTTTATCTTCTTCTTTTTCTCTTTCTTCTTTATCTAACTTAATAGATGTTGCTTTATCTTCTTTTTTATCTTCTTCTTCATTTTTGGCGCGGCTTTTTTCTAAAAAGCTGCTATCTTCTTCTTCATTTTTGGCGCGGCTTTTTTCTAAAAAGCTGCTTTTGGCGCGGCTTTTTTCTAAAAAGCTGCTTTCTAAAAAGCTGCTGTTAATATTCTTTTTAGTTTTCTTTGCATCAACATTATAAATAATATGCTTTTGTGTATGTTGTAATTGTTGTTGTACTGGATTTGTTTGTTTATTAATTATATTATTTAATTCAATTTGTTTATTTTGTATCATACGTAATTTTTGTTTTTCATAATCAATACTTTTCATTAATTCAATCTCTTTTTTACGATTATTTATTTTGTGTATTTGTTCTTTTTTATATTTTAATTTAGCCAATTCAGTTTGTTGTTGTTCTTGGAGAAATTTTCTTTTCATTTCTAAATTATTTAGTTCTAATGAGTTTGAATTTTCTTCTGTTTGAATAGAATTAGCATTAGAATTAGAATTATCAATTCCTAAATTTACAATATCTTTCTTTTTTTGTATAATAATATTTTTAGGGTTATTAGATATTGTTTTAATTTGAGATGGTGATTTCTTTTCTTCATACTGATTATTCTGAAATTCTTCATTTATTTTACGGATAGGTAATGATTTTTCGCCTTTATAAAATTGAGATGCATCTTCTGATAAGTTAGGATTTATACTTATATTTTTATAAGTATTTTGATTTTTTTGTATATTATTTATATTTATTTTTGTATCTAGACTAGTTTTATTTATTGATTGATTATTTAAACGATTATTTAAATGACTATATTGTTTAGATGGATTTATAGTAGGAATTAAATTATATATATTACTAGAATTCATAAAATCCTTAGGATGTATATTATTTTTATTTATTATAGCCTTTGGCATTTCTAATTTATGTTTTTCTGCTATATGTTTATCATTATTAATAATAGTTTGTAAAGAGGGATTCTGTAATAGAGGCTTCTGTATAATTTCTTCTTTTGTAATAGGTTTTTCTATAAGCTGTAATGGAGGTTTAATTGAAGGCTTTTGAATATTAGATTCAGCTATTCTCACTTCCTTATTATTATAATTATTATTATTATTATTAGCTTGTGTATTTTGATTTTGTATTAATAATGGTTTTATAACATCGGACTTTCTTGTTTCTGATAAGGATTTTATATTATCAATTTCTTTTATATTTATTGGATGTTTAATAACATTTAATACTTTTGTTTCTTCAACAGTTTGTTGCACGGCTTTTGGTTCTTCAACAGTTTGCGGTACGGCTTTTGGTGCCGTTTTCGCAAAAACGGCTTGTGGTACGGCTTTTGGTGCCGTTTTCGCAAAAACGGCTTTTTCTAAAAGCTGTTGTTGTTCTTTAGTAATATGAATTATTTGTTTATCATCTTTTGGTTTTATAATATAATCTGTTTTATTATCTTGTAATTTGCTTTTTCTTGGCGCTTTAAGATTATATTTTTCCATAATAGCTTTAATATCAGCTTTCTTTTGTAAATCATCTTTTTTTTTAGTTTGATTTTTATTAGAACTATTGATTGTTGGATTAATGTTAATAGTTTTTTCCATATTGATATGTTAAAATTAAAAAAGAAACTATTACAATGTATAAAACGTAAATATAAATATAAAAAAAGTAAACATAATTAAAAAAAGTAAAACAAATTAATTAAATTATATATTTTATATCGTATTTTATATTGTATTTTATATTGTATTATATATTCTATATGGTATTTTGTGCAAGACCATCTGCAACATAATTACCAAACCAAATATTAAATGCAGTTTTATTATTTGTATCTGGACAAGGTTGATGACTATTTATATGAATTAATTTTACTTTTATTTTTTGTTCTGCAGTTAATTTACTATTAATCATTTTTATTCGTAACATACTACCATCAATACTTTCAATTATCTCTCTATTTTTTACATCTTCTCCTTTTGCAGTTTTCCAATTATTATTCTTCCAACCTGACAACCATACAGAACAAGATTTAATACTATATTCACTATCACTAACAATTTTTATAATTTTACCTATTTTTGCTAATTCTCTATAATATCTAACTATTAGTTTAAAAGCATAATCCATTGCCATTAATTCGCATTGATTATTAGTTTTTTCATTATATTGTTCTTTTATATTTGTACATTGATAACCTATATAAACTCCTATACCACTATTAAAATATTCTTTTGATTTGCGACTAGAACCATCAGTAAATATATATATTTCATCTTCAATAATATTCCATTTTTCAACACTATAATTTAGTTCATCACTATATTCAGAACTTTTAATATTTTTTATTAATGCTTTTATATTTTCACGATTGGTATCGGACATTTCTTTTACTTCTACTTTTTCTTTAGTTTTATATTTATCTGATGCTGAAACACATTTAAATGGTTCAATAGATTTTGTATTTTTAAATTTTGACTCTGGTATAACAGATTTAAAGTATTCAGAAGCTTCTTGAAAAGAATTAAATTTCTTAAAAATTGGACTTGTAAATCCATCAACTGCAGTTTTACATTCAACCCAAGTTTTAAAAATACCTGTTTTAAATCCTTTTTTAACTACATAATAAGTTTCCATAATATTTATTTTATTTTATTTTTATTTTATTTTATTTTTATTTTATTTTATTTTTATATCTAATTATTATTCTTTATCTAATTATTATTCTTTATCTAATTATTATTCTTTATCTAATTATTATTTTTTATCATTTTAATTATCAAATTTTATACGTCTAGATTAAAATATAAATAATAAAATTGAAATATAAAGCTAAATTATTATAATTATTATAAAGTACTAACTAAATACTAACTAAATAATAAATAAATTTTAATATTCGTAAAACTATTATTTAAAAATGTCTGAATTTGATTTTATTAAAGAGCATCATGATATGCTTATTTCTAAAATTGAAGAAAGTAAAGATAAATTAAGTTTAATTGTTACTGAAATAAGTAATGACTTAAAAGATTGTGTAATTCAATTTACTGAAACAATTAATATTAAATTAAGAATAATTGAAAGCAAATTTACAGAACAATCTGATGAACTAGACAAAATTAAAAAAGAATTAGAAAATAAGAAATTTGACGATAATAATTATATGAATGTTTCAATTACAATGAATCTAGCAAAGCAGATTAAAGAACGTGATTTGAAAATAAAAGAATTAGAAAAAAAGATTAAATTTAATGAAAGTAAAACCTCTAAGACTACTGAAGAAGTTATTCTAGAAGTTATTCCAGAAGTAATTCCAGAAGTAATACCTGAAGTTATTGAAACTACTACAAAGAAAACTAAAAAAATTTCTATTAAAAATAAAAAATCTGAACCAGTTGTTGAACCAGTTGTTGAATCATTTATAGAACCAGTTATAGAATCAGTTATAGAACCAGTTGTTATAGAAAAATCAAAGAAAAAAATTTCATTGAAGAAACCTACTAAAGCTGAAGAGCAAAGAATTGCTGAAGAGAAAAGAATTTCTGCTGAAGAGCAAAGAATTGCTGAAGAAGAGCAAAGAATTGCCGAAGAGCAAAGAATTTCTGAAGAAGAACAAAGAATTGCTGAAGAAGAGCAAAGAATTGCCGAAGAGCAAAGAATTGCTGATGAAGAGCAAAGAATTGCTGATGAAGAGCAAAGAATTGCTGATGAAGAGCAAAGAATTGCTGAAGAGCAAAGAATTGCCGAAGAGCAAAGAATTGCTGAAGAGAAAAATAAAGTTAAAAATGTTTCTAAACCAAAAACTAAAGAAAAAAGTAAAGAAAAAGAATCTAAAATTGAAAAGCCAGTTGAAAAGCCAGTTGAAAAGCCAGTTGAAAAAGAAGTTAAAGTAAAGTATCCAGATTCAATTCCTACCCTTAACGATGTTGAAGTTTTAGAATATAATAAAAAAGATTATTACAGAGATAAAAATAATAATATTTTTCAAATTACTGAAGATGAAGATATTGGATTATTTATTGGTATATATAATGAAAAAATAAATGAAATTTTATATATTGAAGAATAAGTAAATATAATAAATATATATATATAATTTATTTAGTTGCCAATCCACTTTTATTTCTAATTGAATTAAATATTACCAATAAAAATAATAGAATAATTACAGTAACAAATGCAATTGCAACATTTTCAATATCTTTATTTTTTTTTGTTAATTTTTTTATAAATTCAGATTCATCATTATTCATATTACTAAAATGCGAAATTTGTTTTGTAGTAACAGGTGGGTTTTGTACATATGTGCTTTGTCTTTGTTTAAATCTTGCATCTAAATTATCATTAATACTTACTGCAGCATTTGTTTTAACAGGACAACTTGCAGGTGGATTAGGCATAGAACAAGCATCATTACGAGTAAGAAAATTTGATGTTTGTTGTGGAACAATAGCATTAGGATTAATAAGAAGAGAATCATAATGTTTACTAGAATTATATTGTCGATTTGAAGATGTACCAGATTGAGATGTACCAGATTGAGATGTACCAGATTGAGATATACCAGATTGAGATGTACCAGATTGAGATGTACCAGATTGAGATGTACCAGATTGAGATAATATAAATTGAGGAGGAATAGGTGCAATTGCTACATTTGCAACTGTAGTTGAAGGAGATTTTGTAGTTGTAGTTGTAGGAGAAGAACCAAATGAAAAATTTGATTTTAAACTATTTAAAAAACTTATAGGATGTGTTGTATAAGGTGTTGTATAAGGTATTGTAGTATTAGGAATAGTTTGAGGTGCATTTAATTTTTGTATTAATCCATCAATTTGACCTTTATCTACTTTGTTTGAACTTAATAGATTAGTTAAATCATTTAATGATACAGGTACTTGAGATTTATTAGAAACTGGAAATTCACTTATTGTGCCACTAGAAGAATCAAAATAATATAATTTATTATCATTAACTCCAGTCATTAAATCTGGAGAAGAATCAATATATTGCCCTTTAATACCTCCTTTAGATGTAGGTGATGTACTTAACATTTTATTTGCAATATCTGAGTATTCCATACTATTACTATCAACATAAGGTTGAGTTTTTTGAAATTTTGCAAGTTCATCTAAATATTTTTTATTTAATGTATTGTAATCACCTGAATCTAAATCCATAGTGATTGGTGTATTTAAAGCTGGATTAAATGATACAAATCTCTCTAATAATTTAGGTTCCATATTAATAAGCTTAGAAACTGCTTGAAATATTTGTAATTTATGTTTCCCTGCTACTTTATCTCGTAAATCCATAGGTAATTTAGTCATAATTTGTGCTAAAATACGATACATTAAATCTAAATCATTTTTATCAGGATTTTCAGCTATTATTTTCTTTATTAATTTTGTATTATCTAATGTTAAATCTGCTAATGTTATTTTATTTAGTGCAATTGTAAGCAAAATCTCAATTTCAGTAATTTTCATAGATACTAATCGCAATTCTTTACTTATTACTTCGCGAATTAATTTATCTTGGTCTACATTTGCACTTTGAGGTATATTAGAATGCAACCAAGTAACATATTTTAGTACTTGTTTTCTATCTGGTATTTGTTCATAAAATAAAGTAACTGGTATTTTATTAACAATATCTTGAATAGCATTACTATTTGTAGTGTTCATTTTTAAAATTATCTAGAGTAATATATTATTCTTATATTATATTATATTATTATATTATTATAACATATTTTATGAACTTAATAAATACAAAATGAAAATATAAAAAAAATTATTAATATATTTATTCAATTATTTATTCAATTATTTATTCAATTATTTATTCAATTATTTATTCAATTATTTATTCAATTATATATTTTTCATATTAGTTTTACATAAAGGACATACAGATTTAAAATCGAACCATCTTTTACTACAATCATTACAAAATGAATGTAAGCATTTCATTAAATAAAATGAACTTCCTTTTTCATATGTAGTCATACAAATAACACAATATGATTCTTCTGTAATTGGTATTTGAGTACTATATAGAGATAAATTTTCAATACCTAAACCAATATCGATTGATGATTCATTTGATATTTCATTTTGTATTGGATTATTATTAGTAATATTATCAAAACCTCTGTCAATCATTGGATTATATATATTATATATATCAGGTACTATTCTAGAATAAAAATCATCATCATTTATCTGATTATTGGTATTTACATTCTCTCTAGATAAACTATTATTACATATTTCAGAATGTGATAAATAATCAACATAATGTATTACAATATCACAAGTAGAACAAGTTACAAGATTATTTTCTAGTAAAATAGAATTTAAAGACATTTTATAAGACGTTATTATTAAGTAAATAATTATTTATTTTTTTTATATCAATTTTTTATATCAATTTTTTATATCAATTTTTTATATTAAATATTGAATATAAAAAATTAATTATATATTAAAAATAATAGTAACTTAATATTAACTTAATATTAACTTAATAGTAACTTAATAATATTTACTTAATATATTAAAAATGGCAACAATAACTAATAATTCTTATAAAAAAATAAAAACAAATTTTAACAAAGTAATGGAATTTAATCGTGCATTTGATATGGTTGAAGCAGAACCTTCTGAATATATGTGTTTTGTTGAAGATTCACGAGGTAATATTAAATATAATCCTCTTAAATATATTAGAAAAAATATTTTTAAAGATTTACCAAATATAATAAAATTACGTTGCGATTTGATTAAAGAAGAAATCGGTGAATTAAATGATGCTATATTACAAAATGATTTAATTGAACAAAGAGATGCTTGTGCTGATATTTTATATGTTGTTTATGGTATGGCTGATGTACTTGGTATATCAATTGATGATTTATTTACTAATAATAATTCAATAACTATTAGTAATTTTAATAAAGTTAAACTAATTAAAAATGAAATTTTAGGTTTTGATATATCTAGAAAATCAAATGAAGAACTAATAAGTTTTATAAATGTTAATTTAAATAAAATTTATTTAGAATTAGAAACTAATTGTATTATTAAAGATTTTGATTATAGTAGTGATGAAACTATTACTAATAAATTTAAATTAGTAGCAGATAATCTTTATAGTTTATTAAAATGGGCATATCTAATGACATTTGTTATAGGTGCTGATGCTGATGAAGATTTTGCAATAGTTCATAATAGTAATATGAGTAAATTATGTGATAATGAAGATGATGCTAAAGCAACAGTTGAAGATTATAAAATTAAATATATTGCAGGTACAAGTCCTTATGATAGTCCATATTATTATTATTTAAATGGGTTGGATAAATGGATTGTTAAAAATTTATCAACTGGTAAAGCATTAAAAAATATCAAATATAAGAAAGTTTGTTTTACTACTAATACTAATACATATACATATAACAGATTTGTATTTTAATTTTATTTATAGTTTTATTATTTTGTTTTATATTTTTTAGTAATTTTTAATTAATTTTTAATTAATTTTTATAATTTTTATTAATTTAATATATATAAAAATAAAAAATATATAATAAACTAAATAATAAATATATAATAAATTTTAAAAAATGCCACAAACTTTATCTATTGAAGATTATGATATATTATTAGATGCTTTAGATGTTGAAGATACAAATACAATATTAAAATATTTTCATAAATTTGAATTGGAACCTCAATCAGAACTTCTAGATGCACCTCGTTATGGTAATCAGGATATTGAAGTTAATACATATTTAGATTATATTTTATCATATAATTTAACAGATGTAATTGATATATTTATTGATGAATTAAACTTAGAGATTACTGATGAAATTCTTGCTCATAGTCTAGAATTGCAGAATCTAGATACATATAATTATTTATGCAATTTAGGATATAATCCACAAGAAAAAACTTTAAAATATGCAGTTCAAATGTGTTATAGTACAATTATAGATAGTATTTTAGAGAATGAAAGAGATTTAATTGAATATTTGGATGAAGAAGATATATTAAGTTTATATGATAATGATAATAATGATGATGAATATATTAATGAAGAAACCGTTGAAACAATTAGAGTTCTTATAAATTATGGTGTTAATATATCATTATTTCGTGATATGTTAAATACATTGAAAGATAATGAAAATTATGAAAATTTAAATAAAGATATTGTAAATGAAATTATTTATTTATTAGAAAGTATGGTATAGATTTTTTATTTAATTTTATTTAATTTTATTTAATTTTATTTAATTTTATTTAATTTTATTTAATTTTATTTAATTTTATTTTATTTAATTTTATTTTATTTTATTTTATTTTATTTT
>Ga0214919_10006502_pt1 | contig 16066 bp, 10 predicted proteins | sample LL1503_MetaG_FD_177994 | JGI IMG/M metagenome (GOLD analysis project Ga0214919, IMG submission 177994) | Freshwater microbial communities from Lake Lanier, Atlanta, Georgia, United States - LL-1503 | ecosystem: Environmental > Aquatic > Freshwater > Lake | place: USA: Georgia | collected... | reverse complement strand
GGTTTTCATATCTAAAATTGTGAGTTAGCGCGGCACTGGAAGTAATTTTAGCTTCCCCATAGTAATTGCAACATATCACTAGTTCGCGAATTTTCCAGAAAAATCTGACAACATTCTGACGATTTAATTGCACCGCAATCCTCCCTCTGGTACGTTGCATGCCTTGATTTGAAATCTACAAATATCACCACCCCGACAAGGAACGCTTGTTTTGGACTCATTCTTTTCCTTGCTTCTATCCCATTCCTTTCAGTGCAAGCCGAGACGGAAGTGATTCCGACGCCCCCCGCCGAGCGGAAGGTTGGCATTGCCTACGGGCTGTGGATGGATCAAGGACAGTGGAAAGGCAACAACTGCTGGGGAACCCCGACGCTCGGGAAATATGACTCACGGGACCGCAGGGTCATCCGCAAGCACGCGGAGTGGTTCTTCGATGCCGGAGTCGATTTCGTCTGGCTTGATTGGTCGAACAACATCAACTATGACCCCACGAAGATATGGACGGGCGGTGGACAGGATCTCATCGAGGACGCTACGGCAATTCTTTTCGACGAGTATGCCAAGTTGGAAAAGAAGCCGAAGATCAGCATTTTCATCGGTGTGACCCTCGCGCCAGAAGCGCTGAAAGATGGCCGCCTCCAGAAAAAAGCAGACCAAGTTTACGACATGTATGTGGCGAACCCGCGCTACCGTTCGCTCCTGCAGGAATACGAGGGCAAGCCATTGCTGGTGGTTTATGTGAACACCCCGACACCCTGGCCCCGCGAGAAGCCCGATTGGGACGACGGACGATTTACCGTCCGCTGGATGACTGGATTTGTCTCCGAGCAAAAATCCCTACTCAACAACAACAGGGACCGGATCAGCAAATATGGCTATTGGTCGTGGGAGGACCGGGGACAACAAACCTATGCGGTCCACGATGGACGGGCGGAGGCCATGGTGATCTGCGCTGCCACTCGCCAGCAGATAGGTAAGGACGGGTGGAATTACATTCCCGCGAAGGAGCGTCACAACGGGGAGACCTTCAAGGAGCAATGGGCTTATGCCGATAAAATCGGACCGAAATTTGCCATGGTGGTTTCCTGGAACGAATGGGTCCGGAGCGAGCAGCCGTCGCCTGAAGTCAGCAAGGACGTTGAACCATCGAAGGAGTTTGGTGATTTCTACCTGAAGCTGATGAAGGAGGAGATCGCAAAGTTCAAGGGGCAGTAAGCGGGTCGGCACCCTATGAGTTTTCGAGATCGCAAAAATACCACGGGCGACATCGAAAAGTATGTTGCCTCGCGCTGGGATCGGACATATCCGCCCGATGATCCGGCTTGTTTTCCCAGTCCCCATGCCTACGTCACCCCTGCAACGAGTGGGCATCTCAAGCACTTGTTTTATTGGGATTCGTATTTTTCCGCCATCGGCCTGATCGCGCAGGGGCGCATGGATCTGGCGCGGTCCACCTTGGAGGCGCTGGTGCATTTGTTTCACCAAATCGGATACGTGCCTAACGTGAACGTGGAGGCCGGAGCGAACCGCTCGCAACCGCCATTTCTCTCACATTACGTGCGGTTCATCTATGAGACGACGGGTGACAAGGAGTTCCTTGCCGAAAAAATACCCGTGCTGAAAAAGGAATACGAATTCTGGATGAAGGAGCGTGCGGCTCCTGTTGAGGGGCTGAACAAGTTCGGTCACTGCGCAACGGATGAGTATTTGAAGAATTTTTATGACACCTGCCTCTGTCCCCGACTTGGGTTTCAGGCCGAGGTGTCCTCCGACGAGAAATTGCGTGTGGGCTCGCATTATCTAACCGAAGCCGAATCCGGCACCGACTTTTGTTCGCGATTTCTCGGCCGTGCGAACGACTTCATGGCAATCGACCTCAACGCCCTGCTCTATGGCTATGAAATGAACTTCGCATGGTTCGCCCAGGAATTGGGGCAACCCGAAAAAGCGGTGTTCTGGCATAAGACAGCGGCGAGAAGAAAGCAGCTTTACAGCGAAAACTTTTGGGATGAGGAGCGCGGCTTTTTCTTCGATTACGACTCTATTAACGGTGACCATTCGCCAGTTTACACACCGGCCGCATTTTTTGCGTTATGGTTCGGGTTGGCTTCGAAGGAGCAAGCGCGGCGCATGGCCGAAAGCCTGCCCAGGCTGGAGGCCGATCACGGAATCAAGGCTAGTGATAAAAAGCACCTTGGAATGGATTTGCAGTGGGACGAGCCATTCGGCTGGCCCCCTCATCAATATGCCACGGTTCACGGCTTGCTGAATTATGGGCTGGAGGCCGATGCCCATCGCGTTGCACGAAAATATCTGGATTTGATGCTTCGTGTTTTTGACGAAACCGGAGATCTGTGGGAGAAATATGACGTGGTCGCGGGCAGCCTTAAAAGTAGCGAATACCGCGTCGAAACCCAAGTGGGATGGACGGCGGCTGTCTTTCTGGATTTTTCAAAAATGCTCAATCCAAACCTCTGATATGCTTCACACCTTCTTTTTTGCAGCAGAAAAGTTGCGGTCGTTTAGAACTACAATTTGCCGCCCCGGGAAGTCGCTCCTGCCTCTTGTGTTGCTGACGATTCTGTGGCCAGCAGTTTCACAGGCTGCCCTTTCCCCTTCGGCCGGGAAAAAACCGCCTAACATCATCGTGATCTTCGCAGACGATTGGGGCTACGGCGACTTGGGGGTGCACGGCGTATTGAAGGATATTTCCACGCCAAACCTCGACCGGCTGGCGAAGAGTGGTGTGCTCTGCTCGAACGGCTATGTGACGTCTCCGCAGTGCAGCCCGTCGCGCGCCGGCCTGCTAACCGGACGCTACCAACAGCGCTTTGGATTCGACGCCATCCCTGACGGGCCGCTCCCGCTGGAGGAGATCACTATTGCGGAGAGATTGAAGCACGCTGGCTACAGTACGGGCATGGTCGGCAAATGGCATCTTGAACCCAACCAGACAAGTCGGAGATGGGCCGATCAATATCACCCAGAATTCAAAAGGCTACCCAACGGTGAGGTTCAAATCCCCTACAAATCTCAGGAGGAATTTTATCCGGCACATCAGGGTTTTGAACTCTTCTACCAAGGCGAACTCCAGCAATATTGGGCGAACTACGACTTCGAAGGTCGCGACCTTAAACCTGAGGGCCAAAGTGTCAAACACCGGGAGTTTCGCGTGGATACTCAGACATCTGCCGCGCTTGGATTTATCAAGCGCCAGCAGGACAATCCGTTTTTTCTCTATCTCGCTTACTACGCCCCTCACGTTCCTCTTGAGGCAACGCAGAAGTATCTTGATCGCTTTCCCGGCGAGATGCCCGAGCGCCGTCGCACCGCGCTCGCCATGATCTCGGCGGTGGACGACGGTGTGGGCCGGATCCTGGATCTTCTAGAGGAGCGCGGCCTCACCCAGCACACACTGATTTTCTTCTCCAGCGATAACGGCGCGCCTCTGGGGGCCCAGCAAGGCCAACCTATGGCGGATGTTCTTCCCGTGAACAAGCCCGGTCCTGCCTGGGACGGATCTCTTAATACTCCTCTCAAAGGCGAAAAAGGAATGCTCTCCGAAGGTGGAATTCGCGTGCCATTCCTTATTTCGTGGCCTGGAACTGTGCCAGCAGGCCTCACTTATGCGGAAGCTGTCAGCACGCTCGACATAGCCGCCACTGTGAATTCACTGGCGGGGTTGCCGCACGACAACAAGTTGGATGGAGTTGATCTTCTCCCCTACCTGACAGGAACCAAGCTGGCCCCCCCCCATACCGACCTTTATTGGAAATTCTGGAACCAGGCCGCAATCCGATCCGGGAAGTGGAAATTCATTCAATTCGGGAAACACAGCTCCCATCTTTACGAGATCGAAGCCGATCGCGAGGAATCGCATGACGTCCTCGAAAAAAATCCCGAGGTTGCCGCCGCTTTAAAAAAGAAGCTCTCTGCTTGGTGCGATCAGATGCATCCCTCCGGGCTGCCGGGTGAGGAACTCAACGCTCAGGAAAAAAAGTGGCATCAATTCTACTTTGGCAGGGAGTAGCGAACAGTCTTGGTTTTTATTGGTCTGATGCCATTGTACAGCTCTGCAATGCCGAAGAATAAGCTTAAGCACCATAAAATTTTTCAGGACCTTGTTCAGGAAATTCACAAAGGGACTTACCGGCAAAACAGCCAGCTCCCCTCGGAGAGAGGTCTGGCCGAGCAGTATGGCGTCTCCAGGGGGACAGCCCGGCGTGCGCTTTCGGACATCTCGACACTGGGGCTTGCGGTTCGCAGAGGCCGGAAGGGAACCATCATGGTGCCGGGCTCGGATCAATGCCGTGAGGAAACCCTGAACCTCGTTTGCACGGCTGAGCCGTTGGCAGACGTTGAAGATTTTTTGCGCGTTGGATTACAGATTGCCGAAAAGAAGCACTGGCGGGTAAAAGTGACACGCTTCACGAGCAACGACGAGTCGGCGGCTTGGCAATCGTTGGCTATGAAGAGCCTGCACCTGATCTTGGCGGAAGGGTTCGAATTCGGCTTGGGTGAGAAAATTCTCAAAGCACTTTCAAAAACTGCGGCCCGCAGCGTTGTTCTAGCGACACGGCTGGATGACGTTGGTATTGCATCGGTTGTCTGTGATGACCGGAAAGGCATGAAACTAGCACTCGGCTACCTAAAAAAACTCGGGCACCGCAAGATTGCCTTGGTCATTGGAGGTGAGACGATCGAGAATCCGGTGCTTGCCCTGATGTTGAGGGAGTGGAAGAACCAGTTGTTGACTTGCATGACGGCCCGTGAATTTCAGGATTGTCTCGTGCGTGTGGAGCATGCTCCTTTTCAAGATCTGGCGCTCCGATGTCGGGAAGTTGTTTCCGGTTTCATTCGCACTCCTGCATTTCAAGATGTGACAGCTTTTCTCTGTCTGCGCGATGAGTTCGCTGTTGGCACAGCGGCGGCATGCCGCCAAGCGAAAATCATGGTGCCTGCCGAAATCTCCATCATGTGTTATGGTATCACCGAACGAGCGAATTTACGTGAGATGCCATTCGCTGGGATCTCCGTGCAAATTGACCAGCATGTCGCCACGGCTATCGACATCGTGGAGGAATCTTTGAAGCGTGGAGCTCCTCGGAAGTTGTTGAAACAGATCAAGCCTCTTCTCATCGAGGGCGCGAGCGTCGGTCCAGCTCCGCGTAGGTAGCCCCTTCCTCAGCGGGTGCCTTTAGTTCGAGCAGCGCCCTACGCCGACTTGGCCCGCGCTCGGGTCCCGCACACTTGTCCTTACCGCCGAATCGCCAATGGCACGGTTGGTTTCTGTGGGGAAATCGGTGGCCTGTAGTTTTGGGACTCTCTTTCCGGCTACTCCATGCGCCGTGCAAACTATTTTTAAAGTCTGAGAGTAAGCTGGCTTTGGGATTAGGAGGCCGAAGCAGGAATCCTCACGGTCGAGACCCTGATCGGGATATGATAATTTTCCAGTAATTTCGCTTGTGAAGAATGGAATAATACCATATGCAAAATATGACTTCTTATCACTATGCTCCCTCCTCAAAACTCTAAGGTTGGAATTGACGTCATCCCCTTAGCAACCCCCTGCGCCTCGCAAGGGATATTGGATTCCTTACTTTCCGATTTCAGAAATCCACCGGCGACCTACCGACTCGTTCCGTTCTGGAGTTGGAACGAGGAGATGGAGCCCGGGGAGATTCGTCGCCAGGTGGGTCTGATAAAAAAAGGCGGATGGGGTGGGGCGTTCGTTCACAGCCGTATCGGGCTGACGACTCCCTACCTTGGAGAGGATTGGTTCAAGGCCGTTGATGCGACCCTGGAAGCCTGCGAGAAAGAAGAGCTTCTGGTCTGGCTCTATGATGAAGACAAATGGCCGAGCGGCTACAGCGGCGGCACAGTTCCGTTGGCCGATGAGCGCTTCCGGGCAAAAGCCCTGCTCGCGCGGCCTGTGGGAGAAGATGCGCCGGTGGACAGCGTCCCGATTGGCAATCCGGTGGATGGTCTGCAGCTATATCTCTGGACCGCGCCACTGGGCGATCCCTGGTTCAATGGGACCTGCGCCGTGGACCGAGGATCCAAGGCCGCTATGGCCCAATTCATTAAGGATGCCTACGAGAGCTACTTTAGGCGTTACGGCAGCCATTACGGGAAAGCGATTCAGGCTGAATTCACTGATGAGCCCTGCATGATGTTCAGGGTGGCCTGTCCTCCCGGTGCGGTTCCGCACTCGGAGACAGCCTTCGAGCGATTCGAGAAGATGCACGGTTACGACCCGCTGCCTCAGCTGCACCAGCTTTTCACCGACGGTCCAACGGCGCAGCGTTTCCGTCTGCACTGGCATCGCACCATTAACGATCTCTTTGAAAACAACTTTTCCCGGCAGTTAGGCGAGTGGTGCAACGAACATGGGATCAACCTCACAGGCCATTACATGTGTGAGCACGGTGTATTCGCCCAACAGAATTGGGGAGTGAAGATCATGCCCAACTACCGCCATCAGGATATCCCGGGCATCGATCACCTAGGGCGGCAGATCCACGAGAGGATCACCGCCAAGCAGTGCCAGAGTGTTGTCAGTCAATTCGGCAAGAAACGGATGCTGAGCGAACTGTATGGAGTGGCCGGAGGCGGTCTTTCGTTCGAGGATAGAAAATGGATCGCCCTCCAGCAAATTGCACTCGGGGTGAATCTTTTGAATCCGCACCTCTCGCTCTACACCATGGCGGGTTGTCGCAAGAGGGACTTCCCACAAAATATTTTTTACCAGCAGCCATGGTGGGAGCTGAACCATCTTCTGGATGTTGGACTGGCCCGACTCTGCGCTGCGATGAGCCAGGGAGCCTGTCGGGCAGGCATCCTTCTTCTTCACCCGCAGGAGTCGGCGCAAGCGCTCTGGCAGACGCGCAGTAGCCGCTTTCATGAGGATTTGACCGCTCCCTACGAGGGGCAGGACTGGAATTCCCTCACGCCCGATGGGGAAAAGCGGATCAAGAAAATCGAGAAGCAGTTCCTGCAGTGCATCGACCTACTTTTGGGGGCCCAGCGCTCCTTCAACCTCGGTGATGAATGGATTCTGCGTGACCATGGCACGGTGGTTGGCAAGGACGGGCAGATCCAGCTGCAGGTGGAGAAGATGCGCTACCGGCTGGTGGTCATTCCTTCCATGGAAACCATGGCTCCGGAGACGTTCCAGTTGCTCAGGGCTTTTCGTGACGCCGGCGGCGCGATCATCGTCAATGGCGAGCCTCCCGAAAAAATTGATGGCGAGGTATCCGCGGAACTATCCGCCTGGATCGCATCGCTCCCCCGGACAACGAATGGAGATTTCACTCAAACAATCGAGGCGCTCGTGCCCGCAACCGTGCGCGTTGAGAAGGTGCACCAGGGGGACCCCTCGCTTTTGTGGGCACATCCGCGGCAGTTGGATGACGGGTCCCGTCTTCTCCTGCTCGTCAACCTAAGCCGGACGGAAACGTTTTCGGGCGACCTCCGCATTCAGGACAGCTCGGAATACGCCTATCAGCTCAATGAAAGCTCCGGGACCGTCACGCATCTTCCCGTGCAGATTGACGACTCCGGGGCCACGGGCCTCTCTTTGGAGATGGCACCGTGTGAGTGCCGGCTCTTGCTCTTTACGGAGACTCAAAAAAAGGAGGATCCGCCCCGTTCCGCTCACATGACGGGAGAGGAAACAGCTACACCCCTAAGCGATTGGCGCTGCGAGCGGTTGGATGATAACGCCTTGACTTTGGATTATGCGGCTTGGAAGGACGCGGATGGTTCATGGTCGTGCGGCGAGGTTCCGGTGATCGAACTTCAGAATGCCCTCAATGCGCGCAAATACGATGGCGCCCTTGCGCTCCGTTACCAATTCCGCATGGAAGAGCTGGCCTCCGATTGCCGCCTGCACATCGTCGTCGAGCACCCGGAAAGATGCCGGATTTTCCTGAATGGGGAACTCCTCCACTACGCCGGGCTCCCCCACTGGCGAGACATCCGCTGGCTCCCGATTGATATCACCGGAAAAGCGATTCCCGGCTGCAATCAGATTGTCCTCGAATACGACAACTTCCAGCACGGGGACCCCGCGATTGTCGAACCTGCCACGGCACGTTACGGCACGGAGATTGAATCGCTCTATCTCGTGGGCGATTTTTCGGTCGCTGGAAAAATGACCGGCACCGCGCCGCTTCAGCCGAAGTTCCAACAATGGCAGGTTCCGGACGTGGAGGTGGATACTCTCGAGCGCGAAGGGATCAGCCTCACGGCTCCCCGTCAGCTTCAAGCCGGCGATATCACCTCCCAGGGCCTGCCCTTCTATGCGGGACGCTTCAAAATGGAATGCGACCTGCCCCCGTTCGCTGCTGGATCGGGGCCTGTGCTTTTGGAAATCCAAAAGCTCAACGCTCCCGTCGCTGAGGTTCAGATCGATGGCCACGCCGTCGGTCATTTCTTGGCGCATCCTCTCCGGGTGGAATTGCCTGAGTCGGTTTGCGACGGCAAACCCCACCGGCTCGGCATCGTTCTCTACAGCACGCTCCGCAATCTTCTCGGGCCCCATCACCACATCGATGGCGAGCTGATCGAAGTCGGCCCGGATCATTTTTACTCGCGCCTCATGATGACTCATCCTGATCGCGCCGAAGCCCTGCGCCTTTGGGCCGCTGGAGCGGGTTGCCCGGCCGACTGGCGGGACGATTACTGCCTTATTCGCTTCGGCGATGTGGGTGCGACACATTTAATCCAAGCAAAATTTGCCGTATCGGCTATGTCATCCGTTACGCGTCATGGCGGGTGACACCCTGAGGATCTTACCCCCCCTGACTCCTTCATGAACCACGAGACAAACCAGACCCCGAACGGCGAGCGTCTCCCAGCCAGAAAAAAACTTGCTTGGTCGGTCGGCGCATTGTTCGAGAACCTGATGGCCAACGGCATCAACGAGCTCGGCCTTCAGATTTTTAATATCGGCTACGGGGTCAGCCCGATTATGTTCGGCTGGGCTCAGACAATTCCCCGCCTTCTGGATGCGTTTGCCGACCCGGCTCTCGGCAACTGGTCGGATAACACTCACACCCGATGGGGCCGGAGAAAACCCTGGATCTTCGTTTCCTCGGTCGCCTGCATGTTCCTGTTTTTGCTGCTTTGGTGGCCGAGTTCCCTGTGGAGCCCGACCGGCATCTTCACATGGTTCCTGGTGATCTCGATCTTCTACTACCTCTTTTTCGGGATGTATCAGATATCCTATAATGCGTTGGGGATGGAACTCACGGAGGACTATCACGAGCGAACGCGGGTCCAGTCGTGGCGGTATCTCTTTATTATGCTCAGCGTTCCGATCCTGGGTTGGGCCTACAAGCTTTGCTTTGTAGATTTTTTCCAGATCGGCTGCCCTGCCGGTGCCGCGAACCCGGAGGTCTTCGGCATTCGTGGCGTGTCGCTGCTGATCGTCGGCTTCATGCTCCTATCGCTGATCGGCCCGCTGCTGTTCGTCAAGGAACGGCACTCGTTGCACACCGATCAGGCTCCGAAGCTCAAGCTCCTACCTGCCATGAAGGCGACGTTCGGCGACCATCTCTACCTGCATTTTCTGGCGTTCATCCTGTTCGCCGTGCTCGGCACCTTCGTGACTCCGGTGGTGAAGTATGTCATCGTCTATCATGTCTGCGGCGGTGACAAAGCGGATGGCGCGACGGTCATCGGCTACTACATGACTCTGGGGATCATCGGCAGCTTTGCGATTATTCCGCTCGTGAATCTACTGAGTGCCCGCATCGGCAAGCCGCGCACGCTGCTATTGGGTCAGGGCCTGGCGATTCTTGTCGCCCTTTCGACCTGGTGGCTATTCACACCTGCCTTAAAATATCTCTGCGTCATTACTGGCATCTTCTACAACATGGCGCTCGGCACGGTTCTCATCCTTTACAATTCCGTCATCGCCGACATCTGCGATGTGGATGAAATCAAGACCGGCAAACGGCGTGAGGGTGTCTACTCAGCCGTCGGTGGGTTCATGTTCAAGCTGGTCTTCTCTGCGAGCACCTTGGTAACCGGCTACATGCTCGTCTTTGCCGGCTTCGACGAAAAGCTGGGCACCCAACCGACCGCAACGCTCGTCAATCTTCGTCTTGTCGTGATGCTCTTCCCGGCGGTAATGGCTGCCATCGCGGCTCTCCTTGCTTACAAATTTCCGCTCACCGAGAGACGTGTCGCCGAATACAAAGTCGAGCTCGATGTGCTGCGCCGCCAGAGGGGGGAAGCCTGATGAACAAGCTCCTGTTTTGTGCGGCCTTTGCCTTTGCTTTTTCACTCTCCTGCGCGCATGCCGCGAAGAACGTGCTCCTGATCCTCTGCGACGATCTGGGACCGCATCTTTCGGTTCTCGGGACGCCTGGCATCCAGACTCCGAACATCGACAAGCTGGCCCAGGGGGGCATGCTCTTTGAACGGGCCTATTCTCCTGCGGCTTCCTGCTCGCCTTGTCGCGCATCGATTCTTACCGGCATGGCACCCCATTCGCACGGTATATGGCGGAATGTCACGAGCCCGGAACTCAACCTCCCCGACAAGGAATTTACCCGCGAGAGCTCACGCTTCGACAAGCTCGTCGGCCTCCATGAGGACATTACGACACTTCCGGAAATCCTGAAGGCCAATGGCTACTTCACCGCGATCACCCAGAAGACCCACCTGAGCCCGCCTTGGAAGTTTCCTTTCGAGGCCAGGATTTCCGCCGGGAGTGCTCCTGGCCAATACAAGGCGGCTATGCAGCGTTTTTTTGAACAGGCCGGTGACCGTCCGTTTTTCATTGAAGCGAATATCGGCCCCCCGCACCGTCCGTTTCGGTCTTACCTCAAAGCCAATCCTGAGCAACGGCTTCCCGATGCCGACAAGATGCACATCCCCGCATATCTGCCGGATGTCCCGGCAGTCCGCGAGGAGATGCGCGAGTATATGGCGGATGTGGAAATTGTCGACCGGATTGCTGGCACCGTTCTCTCCGAACTCGCCAAGGCAAGGCCAAATGAGGAGACACTGGTCATCTTCTCCTCCGACCAGGGCTACGGATTCCAGCGCGCCAAGGCCTCGCCCTACTCGGCGGGACTCCGCATCCCGATGATTTTCCAAGGGCCAGGTGTGGTGGCCGATAAGCGCAATGCCACGCTGGTGTCGCTGATCGACCTCATGCCGACGATCCTCGACTTTCTGGGGCTAAAAATCCCGGCAACCGTGCAAGGAAAATCCCTTTGGCCGTTCCTCTCAGGGAAATCCCAGGAACTGCCCGGCCGCGAATACCTCTTCGCCGAGCATAACTCGCACGGGCCGGTGCCAAAAGAATTCTACCCGAGCCGCGTCGTGACCGACGGACGCTTCTATCTGATCGAAAACCTCGACCCCGCTAAGTCCTACCTGCTGCCGGACGACTTGAGGCTGAAGCCCATCTGGGAAAACGAATCTTATCAGGCAACGCTCGATTCCAGAGAGCAATTCCCCCTTCCCTATCGGCTCCTTCAGGAGCTCGAACACGACCGTGGCGCCCTCGAGTTCTACGACAATCAGACCGATCCCGATCAGATCCTGAACCTAGTGTCGCGCCCGGAGCAACAGGCGAAAATCAAAGAAATGAAACAGGCGCTCGATACATGGCGCCAGACGACCGGCGATATCCAGAAATCCGTCGGCGAATTCCAATGGCGACACGAACCCCTCGATAATCCATAAACCCAAAACGATATATCCACCTAAAAAATTCCGAGTTCTTCCTCAATAAAATTACGTTTATGTTCCCCCACTCAGCACCTGCCAGATGCCTTCGCGCACCCACCTTACCGCTAGGCATTTTTTCCCCAAGGCGTGCATCTTCTTCGATCTGCAGCAAGCCTTCTGCGGTATTTCAAATGAAAGCTCACAATCTCCCCAGATCTGGCTTCACTCTCATTGAGTTGCTCGTGGTGATTGCGATTGTCGGTATCCTTGCCGCGTTTTCGCTGCCATCTCTCAAAGGAATGTTGGAACAGGGGACAACCGCAAAATGTAGCTCACATATGAAGCAGGTCGCGGCTGCCGCCTTGCTTTTCGCCGCCGAGAATGATGGAAAAGTGGTGAGGGTCCATGTCAGAAACGCCGATGCCAAGGCGATCGTGTCGCCTTTTCCTCTCCCCGCTTCCCAACGGATTACCTCGAATGGAAATGCATACTTCTGGCAGGACATATTACTGCAATACGCGTCGGATTCGAAGATTTACTCCTGCCCCAAACTCACGCTCCCGGCAACTCAAGCGACCGGAGGGGGCAAAAGCAGCAACTGCCCTCTGGGCATAGGGATCAACACCCAAATCTCCATAACCGCAACTGACAGCGACGGTTCTTCTATTTGGGTGCGCATGATTCAGGTGCCCCAACCGAGCCTCATCGTCTGGTTCGCAGATGCCGGCCTGGATGAAAAAGGCGAAGCCTCAGGCCCTTGGAGCGAACGAAAGGACGCCCCCCGCACTGGGATGTCTTTCTTCAGAGGGTCGTCTAATGAGCCGGGCACATGTGTCATGCCCCGTCATAAGGGCCGGATCAATGTCGCCTTCGCCGACGGTCATGTGGCCACCGTGACTCCCGATCAGATCAATTGGGGGGGGAATTCGACCACCAAGGGCGGAACAAACTATATCGGGTTCTCCGATCTTCCATAGACGGTGGAGCTCTTCGTGACTCTCAAAGACCTCTCCGGGCGCCTTGTGAAGGTGATGCAGCAAACTCACAACCCGCGCCTTGGGGACGGATTCGACAAGGCACCATACATTCAAAACAACAACTCGGAAAAACCCACCCCTTAGCCAACATAATGATAAGATCGATGAGTCCCCAATGTCTAATCACTGTAGTCGCACTCTCCTGCCTCGGCAGTCTGGGATGGCCAGCTTTTGCGGCCCCCAATCCCGCTAAACCAAACATCATCTTCATTCTTGCGGATGACCTGGGCTTTTCCGACCTGGGCTGTTATGGCGGTGAGATCGCGACGCCGAATCTGGACAAGCTCGCGGCCAGCGGGCTGCGCTTCACGCAGTTTTACAACTCCGCCAAGTGCGAGCCCACCCGGTGGGGCAGGCAATGCGCAGCGCAGGTTATACCACGTTAGCCGAACGCTTTTTTCCCACCCAGCCATCAAGACCTCACCCGCCCCAGAAACAACGACTCTTTCCTCGAAACCGATCCCTCGAGAAAGCACTGACCCCGCTCCCAGTATCTAAGAATTCAGATTCGCTTCGCCAGCACCTTCTTCTCGTAACTCTCCGCTTCCTTAATCCACTGGGCCTCGTCAGGGACGCCCACACGGCGGCAACACTCCTCCCACACCTCCCCAAACGGCATCACCTTCAGTCTTTCCATGAGAGCAAGCCGTTGTGCCCCCCTGCCCTCTTTCTGCAACCGGGCAAATTCATCATGAGGCGTGAGCATAGCCGCGAGAATCGCCTTTCGTGTGGCACGGATCCCGATCACGTAAGCCGCGATCCGATTAATACTCGCGTCGAAATAATCCAGCGCCACTTTGACCCGATTCCACGCCTGGCCCGCACCCACCCCGTGAAATACCGCACGGGTCGCATCATCAAACAGCACCACATGATCCGAATCCCATCGGACAGGTCGGCTCGTGTGGATGAGTAACTGTTCATGGAAGGCCAGCAAAGCAGAAATCTTATCCGCGATCCCCTCGGTCGGATGAAAATGTCCCATATCCAAACAGAGCAGCTTCTTCCGACTCAAAGCATAGGAACTATAAAACTCCATCGAGCCCACCACATACTCCTCACTGCCGATACCGAACAGCTTTGGCTCCACCGCATCCAGACACATCTTTTCATCCACCACCTTCGCCGCAAAAATCTCGTCGTAGGACTTGGCTAATCGGGCGCGGGGCGACCATCGATCCCCTGGGAGATCTTTTAGACCATCTGGCACCCAATGATTGTTGACGCAAACCCCGCCCTGCGCCTTGCCCATCGCTGCCGCGATCTTCCGGCTGGCGATGCCGTGCTTCACCCAAAATTTACGGACTCCCTCATCGGCACTGGAAAGAGTGAACCCGTCCGCTGCCTTGGGATGAGCAAAATAGGTGGGGTTAAAATCCAGCGATATCTTCTGCCCCTTGGCCCAGTCCATCCACTTCTGAAAATGGGAGAGTTCTATATCGTCCCGGTCTACCTTCTTATTCCCGGACTCCGCATAGAAGGCGTGAATGTTGACCCGATGAATGCCAGGCACGAAGGAAAGGACCTTTTCAAAATCCATCCGCATCTCATCCCCGTTACGAGCCTTGCCGGGATAATTTCCAGTCGACTTGATTCCCCCGCTATCTGCTGCCGCAGCCCCCGATTCCAAGCCCGCCACATCGTCCGCCTGCCAGCAGTGGATGGAGATGGGAACTTTCAGCGCTGTCTCCACCGCTTTCCCCACATCAATCCCCAAAGCCTCATACGCTTTGACATTCATAAGTGGGGTGACATTGGCCGAATCGCTCCCTGCGTCAAAGTGTTTTATTTTAGACACTACTGTTTTCGGATCATTAGGACTTGCGATCAACCTCTTGTAAGCATGCTTAGAAAATCATGAAAAAGGTCCGCAAAGCGTTTATGACCGCTTGGAAATAGTGTTTTTCACAATGGCCGGGGGATTCCCCATTTCCTCAGCTACTTGGTATACATTTTTGATATCGGCCATGCGATAGGAGCCGAAAGAGGGGCGACAACCGTTGTGCTTCGAATTCACCCTTTAAACTCACTACTTTGACTCACCCTGCAGATCGCATTTTCGGTCTCCCTCGGAGTGGACAAAAGTGGACAGAAAGGGTGTGAAAATATTCAATACGTTTCTATACGGACTTTTGTAAGTAGCTTAAAATACGTATAATCAATATTTTACGACTGGTTTCGACCCCCTCCGCCGGTAGGTTTTAAAAAGTTTATGGATTGATTGTGGTACTGATCGCACTTCCAGTCCCTATTCTAACCTTTAACTAGGAGTAGATAAGGGGTGTTGATCTTTGCCAATTCGGCATCAACAAAAATACTTATCTAGTTTTTCGTAACTTTTGTCTTAATTGGCTTTTATGCATCTTAGTTACGGCAGGTGTACTCGGCCGTAGATGCTATCCAGCAAGGAAGTGCTTCCACTGGTGACATCCTCACTCAGCTCCCAGAACATTAGTCCCCCCAACCCTAGCTGGTTGGCGTAGCTGGCCTTAACCCGCATCGATTCGGAATCATCATAGGTGATGAACCGCTTGGCTGTGGCTGAGTACAGATATGGAACCTGAGCCCTGGCGTTCCAGTACCTTTGGTATCCACCCGCTCCGACATAGACCCCGTTTGTATAGGTCAAGACCCCGGAACTGAACAGGGAGTTGTAGGGAAACTCAGTTTCCATCAACCCGGGCGAAGTTGCCTCGTAGCCAGCTTGGCCCAGACCATCTCCGTTCGGCCCTGCCTGAACTCCATCCCAACCCCGACCATAGAACGGAACGCCCAGGACAAGTTGAGCCGCAGGCACCCCACCCTTTCCATTCAATCCATTGAGATAGGTCTGTGTCGCCCCTTGGACGGACCAGTTGGCGCGACCGGCACTCGGATCGATATTCACCATCGGCGAATTGATCCCTGTGTACGAATCCTCCCCACTGTGGAAATCATAGGTCATGATGTTGATCCAGTCGGTGATTTGAGAAATCGCCTTCGGATCCATGTTGGCGATCGTTGCTTCTCCACCTGGTCCTGCGATAGAGAGATAGTACTTTTTCCCATCGATCGCCGTCTGACGGTTCATCTCATCCCGGACCGCCTTCAAGAGGAGGTTGTAGTTGGCGCCATCGCTGGTGGTCGCCACTCCGCTGCCATCTAACCCTCCCCCGCCTGGGTATTCCCAATCGATGTCGATGCCATCAAACCCGTACTTCACGATGACATAGACCGCCGATTTGGCGAAATCAGCCCGCTTTTGTGCATCCCTCGAAATCGAGTAGAGCGGAGCCGATAAGGTCCATCCACCGATCGAAACCATCGTCTTCAATTTCGGATACTGCTTTTTCAAGGCC
>Ga0214919_10006501_pt1 | contig 16069 bp, 13 predicted proteins | sample LL1503_MetaG_FD_177994 | JGI IMG/M metagenome (GOLD analysis project Ga0214919, IMG submission 177994) | Freshwater microbial communities from Lake Lanier, Atlanta, Georgia, United States - LL-1503 | ecosystem: Environmental > Aquatic > Freshwater > Lake | place: USA: Georgia | collected... | reverse complement strand
ATTTCCAGTAGTTAATCCGCTTGTAGTTGCCACGTTATAAGTCGTGTTACTTCCTGAAATAGATGCTCCGGACACATTAACACCGTATGATCCCCTATTAACTCCAAAAAAGAATAATGGGGTTCCGCTTAATTGAAAAGAACGAGCGTATATAAACGCGTTATTATCCGTCAACCCTGTGGGAAACGATATCACATAAAAGATAGAATATGATGTCGTTGATGTTAATGAAATGCTACTTGTAGTTGTTCCAGTCCCATTTGTGAATGTTAGCAGTCTAGTAGACGTGCTATAAGTCGGTTGAGTAGCGGAAAAAGATGTTATGTTGTTTGCGTTTCCGCTTTTATCTCTCCAAGCAGTAACGTTTGAACCGCTTAGTGTTAAGGTAGTAGCATCGCCTCCATCGAACCAAAGTAAACATGGATTGGATACGTCGGTTGGACTAAATGTTCGTAGAAACGGTCTTACAATGCTGTATGTGTTTCTATATGGGTGTGTGATTGGAAGACTTGCCTGTAACCCCCATTTCCACGCCAAGTAACCCTCAATTTGCTGACGTTCAGACGTTGATAACGTGGCGTTATATAAGATGAATTCGCAAAAATATCCAGTCCATGCATTCGCTGTAGTGTTTCCTCCAATCGTAATAGTAGTTGAAGACAATGTAGCACCTGAAATTACACTCGTGCTTGCCAATGTTCCATTCTGATATGTAAGCGTAGAAGATGCACCCATCTGCATTGAATAAACCTGTGCTGTCGTAGTGTTTACAGTTGTAGCAGCATCACTATTTGCTCCTCCAGCAGAAATACGGAACAAACCGGGGGTTGTAGTTTGATTATAAGCGTATGCGTATGCCCTCGTACTTCCCGAACCAGCATTGAAAAGATATGGGAAACTGGTGGTGCCACTATTAAGTCCTGTGTTTTGAAACACGGCAAATACCGTTGATGGATTTGAAAGTGTAAATGCGCTACGACTTCCAATCGTTCCGTTTCCACCAGTATTTACTCCGGAAATAGCTGGATAAGAACCGTTAAATGCGGTTACATACTGAAACGCATTTGTAGTAGGAGTTATGTTTCTTGCATTTCCAGATTTATCTCTCCATGCAGTCACATTTGAACCTGATAGTGTAACAGAAGAGGCGTCAGCAGCATCAAACCACAGAGCACATCCTGGGACGATTGTTGGATCAAAGTCCCATATGTTTTTTGATACCGGCAACTCAAACGATGCCATTATTTAGTTAGAACATAACATATGTGTTCGCCGTGCCGCTATATACGATAGTCACAGCGTTGGAAGGAGGAATTACAAGTGGATTCGGAATGCCTGTTTGTGTTCCGCCAGATACAGTGACAGTTATCGACAAATACGTGCTCGTGTTGTTCCTCAAAACCCAGTAAGACCCAGTCGTTCCGCTCGTAACGGACGGAAGCGTCAGAGTATTAAACCCAGAATTCGTTATGCTATAATACGTTCCAAAAAGGGCAGTTGTTATTGCTGGGCTTGTTCCAGTCGTCAAAGACGTTCCGGTCACACTTGTCAATGTAATGGATGTGGCGATTGGTCCAGTATCTCCGACAGGTCCAGTGGCTCCCGAAGGTCCAGTAGGCCCAGTAGCGCCAGTAGGTCCAGACGGTCCGGAAGGGCCAGTAGGTCCAGTGGGACCAGAAGCGCCAGTAGGGCCAGTAGCGCCAGTAGGGCCAGAAGCGCCAGTAGGCCCAGTAGCTCCCGAAGGGCCTATTTGGGTATACATCACCTGAGTCACTGTCAGAATAAGACTTGGAATGGCAGGATAAGGAGGAGAAGTAGTTTTTTCAGGCAATGCCTCAACTGTTACTGCATGTTCAGATCCAACCCCCATCAGTTCGAAATACTGACCAGCCGTCATTGTTTGGACGAAGTTCCATGAGGCTACGTCGTATTCATTATTGGTTAAACGAAGGTCTGTCGCACTTTGGGGAATATCTGCTCCATTGATGCGATACCAAATTATAAAGTTCGTTCCCCCACTATTAGCACGCAGTTGTGCCGAGAATTGGAAATTGTATGTTCCCGCGTTCGCAATTACAACTCGTGAAGCGACGCTTGGATCTATGGACACTCCATTGCTTTCCACCGTTGTGTTCAGCAAAAACGCTGTGTTCGTATTGGTTGCGAATGTTTGGGTTACACTATTGAGGAAATTGCCGTAATACCCTAATGCGCCACCAGCCCCAGTTGCGCCTGGTGGACCTGTAATCGCTATAGAAATGGAGGTGTGCATGTGCGAAGGAGTGGTTGAAAAGCCCCACTGGTAGGTCAAGGTGCGGGCTGCCCCATTCGTATTGTTGGTATAAATTTCAACTACAACACGGTTCCCAATCGAAACAGACGTTGTTGGAATGTATCCGCTGATAATATATTCTGCCGAAGTTGTGCCAGTGATATTAACTACATCCGACGTGTTCAGAAGGGTGCTCACGGCACCTCCTAGATTCGTAATGACCTTCACCATAAAATACACTTGAATTCCAGTAACGGCACTAGCGTACGCCCACAAATTCAAGTCCCATAATCCTCCAGGAATAACCGCAGGCGTGTTTCCAGACGTAACTACGAAGCGTCTCGTCAATGTTCCAGTCGAGTTTGCCGAAATACTCGCAGTATATGTTTGCTGACTTGATGAAAGAGTATTATCCAACTGGGAATACGTGTTTCCATTAATAGTTTCTGTAGGTGCGTTCAAATAAAGAACAAGACCGCCAGCCGTTCCCGGTGGACCAGTAGCTCCGACAGGTCCAGTGGCTCCCAAAGGACCAGTGGGGCCAGTAGGTCCAGATGCTCCAGTAGGTCCAGATGCGCCAGTAGGTCCAGATGCTCCGGTAGGTCCAGATGCTCCTGTCGGTCCAGATGGTCCAGTAGGTCCAGATGGTCCAGTAGGTCCAGTAGGTCCAGTAACTCCGTCTGGTCCAGTAGGTCCAGTAACTCCGTCTGGTCCAGTAGGTCCAGTAGGTCCAGTAGGTCCAGTAACTCCGTCTGGTCCAGTAGGTCCAGTAACTCCGTCTGGTCCAGTAGGTCCAGTAGGGCCAGTAGGGCCAGTAGGGCCAGAGGTTCCAGTAGGGCCAGACGCTCCAGTAGGACCAGATGCGCCAGTAGGTCCAGATGGTCCAGTAGGTCCAGATGGTCCAGTAGGTCCAGTAGGTCCAGTAGGTCCAGATGGTCCAGTAGGTCCAGATGGTCCAGTAGGTCCAGTAGGTCCAGTAGGTCCAGTAGGTCCAGTAGGTCCAGTAGGTCCAGTAGGTCCAGTAGGTCCAGTAGGTCCAGTAGGGCCAGAGGCTCCAGTAGGACCAGATGCGCCAGTAGGTCCAGTAGGTCCAGTAGGTCCAGTAGGCCCAGTAGGTCCAGATGCTCCTGTGGGTCCAGACGGACCAGTGGGTCCAGTTGGACCGATAGGCCCAAGCTTTCCGAAATACGAAAATACTACATTGGTAAACGTATACAAAATTCCAGAAATTCCAAGAGCATTTGGAACGTATCCGTACAATCTGTAGCCTAACAAAGAAGAAACGTATGGCGTTGTAAATACTAGATCTCCATCCACATAAAATCGAACGTTATAAGTATCACTAACAATTGAAAACGTAGCAGAACCTCCAAAAGACGTGTATAGTATCGGACCCGTAGAACTTATCACCCCGTTGCAAGTGTAGTGAACTCCAGTAGAAAGTTTTTCAATTAGAAATGAAAATATATTTGAAGTTCCATTATTAAATCCAATATTTAAAGAATCGTGTTTTCCGTCTTGATCGTCGTAAGTAAAGTCTGGAGCCTTGAATGATAAATACAAGCCAAAATTGCTTCCATCCAAATACTCTGCAGATGCTACACTTACAATTTCGTTTTGAGGAGTAGGTCCTGGTGGCGGACCACTTTCTCCGTTGTTAGGCGGAGTAACGGGAACATATGTTTTTAAGCTGAATGAACTCGGCGAGTATAAATGTTCTCCATATAATGTAGTGAACGAACTTCCATCTAATCCGGGAATTCCAGTGGGGTAGTAGATTACATCAGTAATAGTTATAGGTGTCGGAGTTACAGAACTTGTATATTCTGCCAAGAATTCATACGATGTTGCTACGTCTATACCTACAACTTTATATTTACTAACTCCATTCAAGTATACATTGTATGTCCTGTTGTCTGTATATATCGAAGCAATATCGCCAGCAACATATGGTCCTAAATAGTCATACGGCAATGTGTTAATGTCTTGGTCGTCATATATACGCGAAGAAGCGTATACAAGTTGTCCGGCACAGTTCATAATTCCAATAGTTCTCGGTGGAACACTTTCACTTGCAGGAGGATCTAAACTAATATTTACAATATCGCCTACATTCGGTAAATTCGGCAGCTTTATCTGGAGATAAATCCCTTGAGATGCTGGCAAATATTCTTGTGTCGCAACTCTTACACCTACATAACTTAATATGAATGATCTAGGTGTCGGTATCGACATTTGTATTGGTATTAGAAGTCTTATTGAAAAAAATCACCATGTTATGGCTAGTCCTCCACTGACCAGAGATACTGTTACATATCCTGTAGTGGGATTTAGAGTTCTTATGTAATAAATTTGTAAGCTACTCAAAACAGTATTAGATAAATATACTACATTGTTCAAAAAATATACTCCTTGTCCTATAGGAAATCCACTGGCTCCGATTGTAGTTTGAACTAGCGTAGTTGGGTTCGTTACATTTCCAGTGACATTTCCACCAGAAGTAGGAGTATAACTCCCACTTACTGGCAAAACTACTTGTAACGTTGTTGGACTGAACGCAAATCCAGTATCCCCCTTTGGACCAGTTGGCCCAGTGGCTCCGTTTTCTCCCCGTATAGAATTCCCTTCCGGACCAGTCGCACCGGTAGGGCCAATTCCACCAAGATACATCGTTGGACCTGTCGCCCCCATCGGACCTTGCGGTCCTACGTTCTTAAACTGTTGTCCAAGTGCGCACGTTCCGCCTCCTGCGGCGTATCCGAACATCATTCCCGACATCTTATTATGAAACGTGATAAATCGCTCCGACCAATGACGAAGTCTCTGTCAATACGCAACTACCTGCATCACACTTCACTAAAAAATTAATATCTATGATGTCCCCTATTGATAAGGTGGGGAGTTGAGACATCAAATAAATTTGTCCAGAACCCGATGCATAGGTCGTCACTTGCCCCGCGTTGCGTGCATTGACGAAAAATTTTGCCTGTATCGTAATATTCGTAGTCAACTGCTGAAACTTGAATGACAGCAAGGCATTCAAAAATCCGCCGCTCGTATAGTTCCAATTTGAACCAAGCCGAGTCTGAGCATCTCCAATCTTCCTGAGTTCGGTGGTTATGGTGTTGCTATACCAAATCGTCCTATCATTGGTAAAACATATGCCTGCAGGAAATATTGGTCCGGTAGATCCAGTTGCTCCAATTGTTGTGGCAGGACCTGGCGGACCTTGTGGTCCGACTGGCCCCGTTTCACCTTTTGGTCCTTCAATCCCTTGAGCGCCCGTCGGACCCTGAACTCCAGTAGGCCCAGTTTCTCCCTGTGGACCACTCGGCCCGAGCGGCCCTGTATATCCCCTATCTCCTTTCGGACCTTCTGGACCTATCGGACCGCTTTCCCCTACATCGCCCTGTGGCCCTGTTGCGCCAATTGTGGTTGCTGGACCAGGAGGACCGGGTGGACCTCTTGGACCCGTTTGTCCTACCGCAATTGCTTCCTTATCTTTCACTCCAATATTCACCATACCATGACCCTGAATGTATCTCTGCAGCATTTACTAATTCAGGCGAACATGTTGTGCGGAATTACACTTATTGCAAATACCGACTTTCGGCAAAGTAATTCCTAAACTCGCACATCCGCGGCAAGCAGCAAGACGCGTTACAGTAAGTCTCGCAGTTCCGGTATTGAGTCCGTTCTGGTTCGTCCCTCTCTGTCCCTGTGATTTCAGAACGTAATCCGCTACACGTGCCGCCGTAAAGTTCGTGAATTCGCTCGCAGGACGACGTATCTTTGACCCCCCAACATCAGCAGCTATTAGAAGAGCCTTTGACCGATTGAATGCCGGAGGATTTATGTCTTCGTCCTTCGGGAAGTTCGCATTCGTCGGCCCAATTCCCACCGTCGAGTCGTAATTCATTCCACCGGTTTGGCGTTGCAGTCTCGTCCAATCAGATGCGCTCATTGACATCGGCATTTATGAAACTGTAGAGGTAAAAAACTGTACCCTTCCCGATGCAACCTTTTGGCCTATCTTCAACAACCGCTTCGTGTCCTCAAACGCAACAAAATCAAATAACTCGCCCGAATCGCGATCAAAAATTATGGGAATTCCTTTCAACAATACTTTCTGTAAAGTCCGCGAACTCCGAATGATGTTGCGCTTGTAGAGAACGTCCCTCTCCTCAGTCGCAACTGCCGGCTTATACCCCAACTCATCCGGCCTTAAATTGCTGTCAAATGTCATACACTGAATTACCGGATGCTCCTTCGAATGCAACTTCCGGTGAATTTCGCAATCCACTGCGGCCTGCTTCAATAAATGGCTGATGCTCTTGATGATCCGGTTCTTCTCGTACGCCACTTCCCACAGGAACTCGTCCGATGTCATGAACGTTTCCTGCGGCGTCTCTCCCTCATACCTCTTTAAACTCATATCATTGCGACGAATTGAAACTATGTTGTTGCCAGCAGACGTCGTGGTTTGCTCTTTCGTGAACACTGTCAAGTATATTTGCACCTTCACAGTCCTGTCCTCTTTCGGAAGCCGAGCGTGGGAGCAAATGCGCATGGCACGACCAATCACCTGATCTATTCTTGCCGGATTCCAGTATGCCTCCATAACCAGAACATTGCGGACGTTCTCTAACGAAATGCCTTCTGCTCCAGCCGAACTGGCCATCAACACGCATAAGCGGTGCGGCTTTCCCTCCAACTGGTCCTTCAATCCCTGCGGAAACGTGTCCGAATATTTCTGGTTAAATACTTGACGATACAGCTCTCGCGTCTCCTCTTCGTCGCCTACATACATGGCATACGCAGGAACGTCTGGCTTCATGTCAGGATCTTCCAACCACCCTCCTCCAGGTTGCTTTATCAACTTATACTGCTGAAACCCGTTGGCTTCCAGAACTGCCCCAAAAATCCCAAGTCCTTCCAGCGACGTATACTGCGAATACACGAACTGGTTTACGAACTTACCCTTCGTTCCGACCTGCGCCTTGATATCTTTCAGCATTTTCAACATCTTTGGCGAATACATTTTCAGAGCGTCTTCTTTCAAGTACTTCTCCGGCTCTTTCTTCATCAAATCTAAAACCTCCGATTTTTCAATGATAGTGTCTTCCGTCGTTTCGTCGCCATGCGTAACTCTCAATTCTTCCGGAATACCATAATTACACGCCAACCGCGAAGTCATTCGGAAGGATCCCATCTCTGCATTCAAATCAACCTTTGACCGACCTTTCCGCGATTCACGCTGTATTTCCTCCCAACGCACCTCCAAGTATCTCGCGAACTGCTCTTCGGACATAGGAATTTTCGCAAGAGTACTGTCCTCGTCCAATCGTTTCGGAAGCAACCTTTCATCTGCGCCCTTGTAATACGAAACAAGCCCCTGAATGCGTCTCTGAAACAAGATTGGGTTCTTGACTTGAAGACCGTCCACAAACAGCGGCATGAACTCCTCGTATTTCGAAGGAAGGCATTCCAACTGCTCAACAACGAACTTCACCGGATCTGCTATTTCCGACCCGCCAAACGTAGTTTCAAACTTGTTCTTCCAACTCGAGACCCATTCAGAAATGTCCGGATTAAATTCCAATTCCTTATTGTATTTCACAGCTATACGCTCCTGCTTATCGCTATATACGCTCTCAAAATTCGGAGGATTGCGTGTCAACATAACAGATCGCTTGGAAGCATTGAATTCAATCGTATCCACATCCGGTAAAGCTTTAAAAAACGTAGTCATTTTCGCCTCGTCCCATGAAAGAACATTCTGCATCGGCACAGAAATACGCTCAATAGGCCCTTTCAAAAGGTTCATCAAAAAGGCAACTTCGTTCGGCCGATTGATAATCGGCGTTCCAGACAGAGCAACCACCTTGCAACTCTTGGCATTGTAAATCATATCGTAAAGCTGTTTCTTTATTGCCCTGTCATTCACTACACTCTTAATTAAATTGTGGGCCTCGTCGATAATCACCACCGAATTGTCAAACATATGCGGCTGGTCCGGAGGAAGTATCTTATCAACGTTCGCAGACGAAATGCCGTTGTAGTTAATGAACGTAAACCGATTGTTCAATAAATCATCTATCTGTTCTCCAACACCTTTTTGTTGATCCGGCGTCAATGTCCGGTAATTCGGGTCTCTCCCTGTTTCGGTAGTGTAATACTTCTTGTGCTTATCCAAAAACTTATCCGACAATCCGAACTTCTTTGCGTCTTCCTTCTCTTCCGGCGTCCTTATAGCTTTTTCAACCCAAAATTGCTCGTAAGCATAAATCGGGTCTCCACACTTCCGGATCTCGCCCAAGTAATTGCTTTTCAGAGAAGCGGGTAGTAAAATAAACACCTTCTTGTTGTTCATCAACGATTCAGCAACCGCAATAGAAGAACATGTCTTTCCCGATCCAAGTCCATGATACAACAGAAGTCCGCGATAGGGTGTCTCCATCAACAGATATTCGCGAACAAGCTTTTGGTAAGAAAAGAGTTCGCGGGTGGATTTAGAACCTTGTCGAAGACATAAGTCTTCGCTATCGTCTTCGGGGTCTCGGGATTTTACGTCTCGGTATTTCAAGAATATCCGCGTTATCGAATCGGAAAATGCTTTGCGATTCGGTAAAACATAGGTCATTCTCCTCACTTATTTTTAAGGAACAAAGGATAATGGAGGCAATTGTTCGCAAGCATCCCAAATTATGGATGGTTACAATCTACCTTATCCTCGTCTCGGCATTTGTACATGCACAGCCCCCTGTGGCATTTGGAAAGGATGGCCAAATCCGGCCGTTTGGTACTGGAAAAAAGGATGCGACTGTGTTCCCCCTGTGGTGGTGGGTATTTGTCCTTGCTGTGATCTCATACCTGTCTGTTGTCTACTTGCTGGGTTATTCACTATAGCCAAGTGTTGATTACATAAATCAGTAATAACCGTTCTACCGAAAAAGTTTTCCACACATCCGCAGGGGTGAGGTCTTGTTTGATGCGACATATTACTTCTTTACATCATTCTCCTTCAAAGTGGCTGAACCCTCGCAAATCGTCTTCTCTGTCAGTGAAACAAGAACCAGCGTAGGTATCCATGTTGCCACGATCATAATGTACGTGTTTCCAGTGAGGGCATACGCTATTGCCGGAATCAACGCCCACAAAGCTCCGTATCTTGGGCTGGAATACAAATCTACCTTGCCACAGACCCTAGCTGCTTGAAAAAATGATAATGCTGTTCCCACGATCAACAATGCTCCTAAAACAGCGAAGAACATCTCTATTGATTTGTCGCAAGAGTTTCAAATGTCCGAAGCGCCGCCTCCATTTCGTCAATAATCTCCCTGCGTCGGACATAGTGCGGCCGAATGGTCTTTCGGCACTCATCTAGAGTCATCCATTTGACTGCGGATACTTCCCGCTTCTGCTGGAGCGTAAGTTTTTGCGTCAAATCAATCTCGGCCGCCCTCTTCAACAGCCCCAAGAAGTATACGTGCTTGTACTTGACATTGTTCGTCCCATCAAACGTCTCCGTGAAGCACAAATTGTTGCACAGAGTGTAGGCCTCTCTCAGAATATTCGTCTCTTCCCAAAACTCTCTCACCCCGCAGTCAATATCCGTCTCGCCGCGCATCCTTCTTCCTTTCGGAAATCCCCACTCCGGCTCCATCCACCTACTCCGGTTGTTGTATACGATAGTCGCCCTATCCAGTCCCTCAAACTTTGTCTTCGCATCATAAAACTCTGGAGAGTGCGTATCCCTGCCATTCCCCCAAAGCTGCCCCCACAATGTTATGAACGGACCTTCGACTATCTTCTTTTGCTCGTCCTGCGTCATGTTCTCCACCAGCCTATTAATATACTCGCTATCTGTCAACTCGTATTTCCCTCTCAAGAACTCCATGAACGACATACTATCCTTGCGTCTCACCATCAACACCCGAACCTGCTTTGGATCGTCCACCGGAAGCGTGAAAGGATCTTTTGGGCCTTTTAAAAGCACTAAGCCACACGATATGATCGGACAAGGACACGTCTTAAACACGTGGCCTCTTTCTCCACAATTATTGCAGAACATTGTTATTCCAACTCTTCATTCGTCAAAACTTCTGTTTCGTTTTAAACAAATGAGCTCTCAAATTGCTGTTGGAAAAAGGGATGCTATCGCAACCATATTCGGGACTAGGGCGGGACTACCAGTCCTTTCTTTTAGTATTCCGCAAAGTCGAGCTACTGTGACAAACTTCACAAATGTCGCGTTCTTTACAGGAACACCAAATAGAATTGTCATAACAGGACCAGCTGGAAGTTTTAGTGGCACTCCGTTTAGCCTTTTTGCTGGGGGGCAGCCTCTTAAAATTGTATTAACCGGTGGTACAAGTGTGCTTCAGTTTCCTAGTGGAGCGTCTGCGTATAGTATCTGCTATATTCCATTAACAGTTACACAGGTTACGGAATCAAGCATTACAGCTACAATTAGTGCCCCCAGTGGTGAAACAAATGGAGCCTTTTTGAACTCGACAGGCCTGATTCTAGACGTATTTACCTCGGGATCTCCCGCTGGAGACCAAGCCCTGTATATAACACTAAATCTTACTACTACGAACATAACATTAGCTATTAACACAGCCCTTACGTTATCTTCAGGTAGTGTCCCTCTGCCTGGAGCACTTGCCAATATATATAAACTAACCTCGGGTCTTTCTGTAGGTCAAACTCCAAGCTCCCCAACAAGTATTAATATAATAACAAAGTTCGTTCACCTTGGCCTTACGAATGGTAGTAGTGTTAACAGCAATCAAGCTCTCAGTCCTGGAAATCTAACAATGACAGCTACGCCATCTGCTACGATATTTTACGCTGGACTCGGTTACACTGTAGGCGATCAATTTGTGGTCTCAGGAAGTTTCTTCGGTGGATCGGGACTACCTGCAACCAGTATGACGATAAGAGTACTGACCGTAACAACTGGAGGAGTAATTGCGACTATAAGTGTTACTGGTTCTTTGGGAGGAGATGCGAATAATACTCCAATTTTATTACAACTAAACAGAGATAAATACCGCGATGCCTCGGACAATACGCGTGCCCTAAAGGAACAGATCATTTACAACGAAAAACGTGTTAATTCTCCAATCAATTCTGGAAAGAGTGGCTCTCTTGTATTTGGTCGTCCCGGTGTAAATCCGGGGGCAGAAAACTCTATCCCTGCAGGAAATGCTGGAATTGCGTGGATACCTCAGGGGAACCAGTACCGCCTCTCCTACCTCTTCGGTAAACTCAAGTGCGGGGGTGGCTTCGCTGGTGCTTTCAATTTGAACGGTCCCATCCAGAAGTCCTAATAATACTTGTCGTTATACTTAAGCTTCTTGAGGGTCGTCTTCAGTACTTTCCTATTATCTCTGCGTGTCTTTGGGCTTGATAGTCGCATGAGACCGTGCTTTAACAAATATATCTTTGCGTATCGCGACATGATTTCGTAAAGTTTATCTTTCAAATCCGCCAAAGCCTTTTGCATTGATGATTTGGTTTCTGCCTTGTCTATAGCTTTCAGTATCCTAGCTTCATTCTTCAAGAAACCGTACACTCCAACATTCGAAAGACGGCCTTTGAATTGGTCTATCTCTACCTTCAAAGCAGAATATGGAACATCTTCTTTCATTTCAAAAAGGCTCTGTAAAGTTCCGATGTCGCCATAAACGTGGTACATCCGTCCCAAGTCTCCGTTAAACATAGGCGACAATCCCTCAATAATTCTCCGTTTATTCTGAATACGCGCAAGCGCAAACATTCTTTTTGCCATCTTGAAATAGTTGCCCTGACTTTTCAGGACATACATGTTGTCCCGAATAGAGTTTTCAGCATCGGGATCTAACCCTGCATTCAAAATCGTTCCGTTGTTCTTGAATACGTAAATACAGGAAAAATCCGTGAACCGATTGTTTTGAACCCAAGAAATCACGTCCATCTTCGTCATCGTATGCGACTGGACGGCCTCCTCCAAAGTATACTTGCGTCCATCCACCAACCTCTTCTCCCCCTTCAAGATTTCAGCAGGCGTCCATCGTATAATGTTATGGCGTATCTCGTGACGTACATAAAGAAGCTCCAAATGCTTCAATTCTGATGCAGGTTTCAGTAGCTTCTTCTCGAGTAGGTAATCCTTTATCGTAATAATCTTCTTGCGATACAGATTTTTTAACTTTTCCAAAGAAGCTTCGGCATTATAGGTTTCATCCACAACTACCCACTCGTCAATTGAGCCGCACTTGATGTCAGAAATATACGTCTTATCCTGCTTCTGTAGTTTTCGGACGATATCCTGAAACTTTTTGACAATGTTCCGAACAACATCCTTGCGGTCTCCCTTCATTTCTACAAATTCGAACGCATCGTAGTCTCCTGCGTAAACTTGTGATCGCAGGGGCATACTTCCCATCAGTTTGATATCTTTTCCGTCCGTGAACGACATATTCGTCAACGTTTTAACCACGTCATCGGGGTAACCGTCTGGATACGTCTTTTTAATCAATATCTCCTCCTGAGACTGCATTATATATACTCTCTAAAAACTCCATTCGCATCCCATTTACGAAAATAATTCCTGTTCAAGGCAAGGAGAATGCCGAAGCGTATTTCGAAAGAGAACGCTAGGCAGCGAAAACGTTCAGAAGATATGTCGGGAGGAGGCGGGGAGACACCTCCTCCCAAAAAGTCTAGATACAACATGCGGGAGCGGAAGAAGAAGCCCGATGCGGACGAAGACACGTTGTGGGTCGATGACGATACTTTGGAAAACGACGAGGAAGAACCTGAGCTGGTGATTGAAATTCACGTCAAGGACGGTTCTGATTCAGAAGATGATCCAGACAGCGACGACTTCTTGAATATCTTAAAGGCCAAGTTCTCCCATAATGCGCCTCCACTCTTCCCTGCCGAGCCCGTTTCCAAGAAACGCAAACTCAAGAAGGAAGCCGAACATACATCTATGGAGCTGACTCGCGTTGAGCGCAAATACTTCCAGAGCCTTGATGCCGCCAAACGCAGGGACATTCTTGCTTCCATGAACCGCGTCTCGAATTTGATGAACGAGGAGGGCGAGGTCCCTTACAAGTTCAAGATTTTGGGTCTGCCGATTTCCGACTACCTGAAAACTATGGTTCTAAAAAAGATCGAGGCTCTTGCCGATTTGAACATGGAATCTGGAGGTGCATACAAGCTCAAGACATGGGTCGACGGGTTCTTAAAGATCCCTTTCGGCAAGTCAGTTCCTCTTCCTGTCAAGATCGACGATGGTCTTCCGAAATGTACGGAGTTCATGGTCAATGCCCGCAAACAGATGGACAAACATATTTACGGAATGAAGTCCGCCAAGACCCAAATCATGCAAGTTCTTTCTCAATGGGTAGTGAACCCCAAAGCCGTAGGTAACGTCATCGCTCTTCATGGACCTATGGGTGTCGGTAAAACCTCCTTCGCACGCAACGGAATTGCCAGCGTCCTTCAACGCCCATTCGGGTTCTTCACGTTGGGCGGTGCTTCTGATGTTGCCAATTTCACGGGTCACGCCTACACGTACGAAGGCTCTACGTGGGGAAGAATCGCAGATACCATGATGCAGTGTGGCACTATGAACCCTGTCCTGTATTTTGACGAACTCGATAAGATTTCAGGAACTGCTCATGGCGAAGAAATCGCAAGCATGTTGATCCATTTAACCGATAAGTCCCAGAACACCGAATTCCACGACCGATATTTTGCAGGCGTGGACTTTGATATGTCCCAGTGTCTCTTTGTGTTTTCGTTCAACGATATCGAGAAAGTCCACCCCATTCTGCGTGATCGCATGAACATCATTGAGTGTGGCGGATACGATGAGACTGACAAGAAGGAAATCTTGAAGAACTATGTGTGGCCTGAAATGATGGATCGTTTGAAGTTCAAGACGGACGATTTGGTGTTTGAAGATGAAGCTATGAAGTTCGTCATTTCCGAATATTCTCAAACAGAAAAGGGCGTTCGAAACCTTATCCGTGCAATGGAAACTGTCATCACTCGCATAAACATGCTGCGCGTGTCGGACCACGAAAGCATGAAGGAGTATCCCTTTTACATGGAGGTCAAGTTCCCCCTGAAAATAACCCCCAAAGTCATTCAGACCATGATGAAGGATACTTCAAAAGCCAAGCAGGAAGATGTTTGGAAGATGATGTACACGTAGTGAAAAAGTTTAGTTCATTCGGAAGTTCAGCCACATAACGTTCTTGTAACAAACCGCATCCCTGTCAGCCCACAGGATTTCAGAAGTCATCGTAAGAAAAAAACGCTCAGAAACTCCCAGTCGCTTCAAAACCGCGCTCTTGAAATCCGTCTCCTTAAAAATTCGGTAGATGTTGCGGCGGGTCCAGCCTGAGGGACTTAGGAACACTCCTCCTGCAATGAACCCATTGTCCTCCAGCGTTCTCTGCTTGGAGCTCTGTTCCGCCCAATACGTGTTTGTCATTCCTACAGGGATCTTCACTATGTTCTTGAAAGGGTACCTAACAGCCTCTCTCAAGAGCTCTCGCTGTATCTTATCACACTCTCCGACCAGCTTTCCTACATAAAAGTCAGTAGCAATGTGGCTGAAGTAAGCCCGACATTCCTCCTCATACTTATCCTTCTCTCTACTTCGCGCCTCATCCATGCATTTCTCAAAGTCTAGACCTAGCATATTAAATAACTATTTGAGCGATATCATTAAACCTCAGTGAAAAACTTTTTTGTTTTGTTTTTTATTTTTTTATTTAGAAGTATTTGGCCCTGAACCGTGCGACACCGACCATCATGCCTTCCCACGACGCCTTGCCGTCTTCCTTCGCTTTCATCTCGACGAAGGACGAATCTAGGTAGTAGCGGTCCAGCTCACTCTCGTAGGTAAAGAGTGCGGCCCGACGCCGAATGAAGTCCACGATAACGTCGCCCTCCTTGATCTCAACGCCCGTGATCGCATCCTTCGTTCCCTTCGGGATCGGAAAGTACAGGAGCGCATTCGGCAGGCAGTCTAGGATCGACGTGTTGCGAGCATTGGCCGGTCTCTTCGCAGGAACGAGGTCTTCTGGCCGAACCATAAAGTCGTCGTCGTCCCACAATCCGCGCTTCTGCTGAACTTCTGCCATCTTGCTTGTCTCGTCTATTGTGTTTTGGGGGACTATGTGTCCTCGTCAAAACCTTAAATCCGTTTTCGGGATTTTGGTGAAAAAGTTCTGGATGATGTTTTTTATTTTTGTTTTTAGTTTACTTCAGATTGCTTGCGAGCCACTCCCACGCATCGATGACATTCTCGTTCTTCTTGACGGACATCTCATAGTATGGTGCGAAGTCATACTTGCAGTCGTAGATCTTGCGATTCTCATCATCACTCTTGTTTCCGATGATCGCCACAGGAATGTCGGGACGAGCCTCGATAACCTCGTTGTACCACTTCGGGACATTGTTGTAGCTCCGCTTGTTCGTGACATCAAACATGATGACGGCGCCATCTGCGTAGTTGTAGTAGTCCTTGCGAATCGCGTCACACATGTTCTTTCCGCCGATGTCCCACACATTCACACTCTTCTCATCGAACTCCATAGGGTGAACATCCGCACCAAATGTCGATGAGTAGATCTTCTCAAATCGGTTCGTCTTCATTCTCACCAGCATCGCAGTCTTACCAACTCCAGAATCGCCAATCATCACGATCTTCTTATCGGTCGACATTTTACTCGCGGTTATTACCTTACAAGTTTTGGGGGCCACTCCTCCTCCTCGCGAAACCGA